>Ga0182738_1005776_pt1 | contig 13078 bp, 8 predicted proteins | sample eDN5th30CBELigMG_FD_128876 | JGI IMG/M metagenome (GOLD analysis project Ga0182738, IMG submission 128876) | Enriched Miracle-Growth compost microbial communities from Emeryville, California, USA - eDNA 5th pass 30_C BE-Lig MG (version 2)... ...
GCCAGGACGCCTGAGCCGCAGCCGAGATCCAAGACGTTGGCGAATGGACGACTTCGAGCCAAACGATCGATTGCCAGCAAGCAGCCGAGCGTCGTCGCATGGTGGGCCGTTCCAAAGGCTTCGCCGGCGTCGATCAGGATGGTGTTCGGTCCGCGCGCAATGCGATCCTTGTCGTGGCTGCCGTGGATCGTGAATCGGCCCGCATGTACCGGCGGTAATGCGGCCTGCGAGATGGCGACCCAATTCAAGTCCGGCACGAGTTCAAGCGTGAAGGACGGCACTGGTCCTGACACAAGCCCTGTGAGTTCGCGCGCCGGGTCTCGCTCTCCAGCGTCCGCATCGAAGTAGGCTTCGACGCGCCAGCTGTCCGGGCCGTTTTCGAAAACGGTTACGGCGTCGGGCGGCGTTTCGAGAAAGTCTTGTAAGGCGTTGCTGATTTCACCGGCGTAAGCGCGGTCGTTGAAGTCTGCGGCGTATTTCTTGAATGGCATGGATGTCAATCTAGAGGAGGCACGGATCTGCCTTCGAACTCATATCCTTCGGAAGGAACGGAATCGGGAAGGTGGTCCAGGAACAGATCCCACTTTTCGTCGATATGCTTGCTGGCTTCCGCCGGCGGCAACGTCGCGAGCGTGCCGTCAGCCTTTTCGACAACGATGCCATCGCGGATCAACCGGTCGAGCGCATCGTCAATTTCGAAATCGACTTTGATGCCGAACGTCCGCGTGAGATAGGATTCAATGGCGAGATCAATCGATGGCAGATCGGCGCGGGTTGATTTTTCCTTAGCGAGAACGCTGTAGAGAAGCATCTCTTCTTTCACGTCTTCTTCGGCGCCGCGGGCCGCGATTTTGAGAATGACGCCGCGATTGTCCGCCATCGTGTGGAAGTAGAGATTTTGCGCCATCACGACCATGTAGCGCTGCTTTTGATTGAAGAAGCCCATTGCCTGGCGCGCCGCAATTCCGCCAAGGCCCGCAAGCGCACCGACGGCAGCGATTGGATTGCTCGCCAATAGAGCGATCTTTCCAGCGGCGCCGAACGCTCCCATGCCCAAACCGCCACCCGCCGTTACGCCAAGACGCAACTTGTCGAGTGACCGGAATCTGACTTCGGTATTCGGAAAGATCATTTCGACGTCGGTGCGCGGGATGTTTTTGAACAGCTTCAGGTAGATGTTCTTGTCGGATATGCCGGGCGGCATGCCGTGGCGCGCGCGTTCGACCCAATTTTCGGCGGCGGCACGGTTGCATTTCTTTTCGCGCATCACCTCTTCGACGCGTACGGCGAAGGGCTTCAGCTTGAACATGATGAAAAGCCGCTGAAAGATCGGAACGTTGAACTCTTCCTTGCGGAGGAATTTCCGAATGTTGCGGCGTTCGTATTTTTGATTGGAGGCACCGCGGTAGTAAATCACGATGCGCTCGAAAGCCTTCATGTCGACGTTAAGATCGAGGCCGTAATGACTGTCATGCGTCAGGATCATCTCAACGTCGGTCGGATCGATCCGCTCGTAATTCGCGCGCTGCAAAAGGCTCTCGACGCCTTCGAAGACTCGGTGCTGTAACGCCACGCGATCCTCCGGCGAGAAGGTGCGGGTCATCAGCAAGTCACTGTCGGGAGAAAACGCTTCGTAAGTCTGCTCCAGATCGAGCAACAGAGCGAAGTATTGCTGTTGGCGCCAATAATCGAGATAGCGAAAAAAACGGCGCGCCTCTGCTGCCTGCCCCGCAGGCCATAGATAAGGCCGCGTCAAGCGATCGAGCAGAGCAAAGCGTGTGACAGGTATGAAGCGCTCACGTTTGCGCTTCTCATCGGGTTGGAGGACGTCGTTGATCGGCGTTGCGGCGTCTTCGTCCTCATGGATCGGGGCGGGTCTGGCGTCGAGATCCGTGAGATCGTACAGCCGCTGAAACAGCCCCGGCCGATATAACCGGCCATTCGCCATATCTGCCGACATCAACGCAACTCCCCGTTGAATATATTTTCCCGTACCAATTTGCCCCTCCGGCCGGGTTCTCTGTCTTAGCGATCCGGAGAAGAGTTTGTCGAGCAACCGCATCCGTTCGGCGCAAAGATGACCGGAGAGGTGCTGCGCCGCCGCTATGCGGCAAAATCCATTGCGGCGGCCAGGATTAGAAGCGCATAGAGCACAAGGCTCGCGTTGTAGCAAACCTGTTCATAACTTTTGCGGTGGGGCGCAATATCCCAATGTTGAGCTAACATTAGATCAGATGGCGGGGGAGTCTTGGGGGCGTGCGGATGAGGGCCTTGGGGGTTCTGACTCTGGGCTTTTTTTGCTTGGCGGCGGGAGCATTGGGCTACTCCGCAAAGGCCGACGATCTCGTCATTCCATATGCTTGCGTAATGGATAATGGCGCGCCGCGCTTGCAGCCGGCGAGTGCAACATCCTATCCCATCATCGGACCCAGGGAAGATCTGCCGTTCTCAGCATGCGGATCATCGTCCGACTCTTGCGAAACGATGATGGTCCATAAATTCGCTATCGAATGCGCAGGTCACAAAGTTTCATGGGCGCGGGTCGCGGCTTCCGCGCACGGCGTCGGGGTGGTCCTGCCCGCGCATTTGCCGGACGGTTTCGCGCCAATCAGCCGGTTCAGGGGGCGTCTCGTTCTGCCCGGTTTCGGGCGGACGACGCATCTGCCGAATGTGGAAAGACGCCCGCTCTCCGCCGACAGCGTGATCGAAACCGGTACGGTCGAAGCGGGTCCGCCGGAACCGCAGTGGGTGACGGTGGTCGATCCGGTCCGCGGCATTGCTGGCGCCAGCGGAGCCTTCAAGGTCGCAGGGGTCATATCGGTTCTTCTCATATCGCTGATGGCCGGATGCTTCTTCGTGGCGCGCCGGCGCACGCCGTGGACATTTGATTTTGCTGGTCCGGCGGGGGCCGCCGAACCCGACGTCGACGGATCATGGTCGGCGGGCAAACGATCCTACGCGCGAACGGCCGGCGGCTTTTGGCGCAACTATCGCAGTTGGTCGTCAAAGCCCGACGCGCTTGAGCGCGACGACACCGTCTCCAAAACATTGGCTGCGGTTCACGCGCGTATCGTCGAAACGGAATTGCTGGTTGCGACGCTGCCGCCCGATCTTCTTCTGCGCGACGTTCTGCAGACGGAACTGGACGCGTTGCGGGCACGAGCGGCCGGCTTCGCACGCCGTTCGGATCAACTTGACGCCAAGAAGACGAGCGCCGGGTTGCGTGCGATCTTGCGCGATCTCGACCGCATGACGAGGATCGTCAACGGAACCGTGCGGCAAGAAGATCAGCAGGGCTCAGCGTCGCTCGATCCGCCCGCCACTGTTTTCGAGGCGTACCGGGTGCTGGGGCTCAATTCCGACGCGCCGCCGACCGCGGTGAAGAAGGTCGTCGATGCGTTGCGCATGTCCTGGCATCCCGATCATGCGCGCAACGATGCCGACCGCCGCCAGCGCGAGCAACGGATCAAGCAGGTCAACGCGGCCTGGGATCTTCTGAAAGGTGCTCAAGCCGCCGCCTAGTCCATCCGGCCTGAAACGATAGACGGCGCCGTTTAGCGGCGCCGTTGATGATGATCTGGACTGTATCCGTTGATGTTGGAGCCTAGGACGCGGGCGTGCCCTAGGCCGAGCAGCGATGTGCCACCGGGAGGTTGCGGACTTCCTCCTCGGTCAGCGGTTCTGTTTCCTGCACTGCAATCATCCGGGCTTTCGCCTTTTGCTCTCGCTTCGCGACGCCAAGGCGCACGGCGAGTTGGTCGTTAAGTCCACGGACGACGCCGATCTTACCTCTTAATGGAAAGCGGTAAGTGCTCATGGATAGCTCCTCTCAAGGACTCTACCCTCCCAAACAACGTTGGCTCGCTCTGGTTTCACTTTTTCTCGCTCAACTTTCGCGGGCAAACGCACATCGATACCGACCGCCGAAATTACGCGGCGTCGAACTCAGATCGGTCTGCTGATGAACCCCCACAGCTCAACGAGCAATTAAAATATGTCACGCAATTGCGGCGATAAGAAGAAAACGATGGCAAAAAATCGACTCACGTTGAGCATTTCAGTGTTAAAAATCAGTTACATAGGGTCAACGAAGCTGGCCACGACCCGTTTTGTTGAACCATCGTCAAACTCTATGGTCAGCTTGTTGCCGTCGACGAAGGTTACCGTTCCGGGGCCAAATTTTTCATGACGAACCCTCGTACCGTTTGTGAATGTCGGTTCATTTGCGGTTGATGCCGCAACCAATTCACCTTCCAGGGTAACTGGCGTTCGGGTCTTCTTCTTGCTGTCGCGGCTGTTGCTCCATGATTGCTGAGCCCGCTGCCAACCCGGTGTCTTATAGTTCGAGCCAAAGGGTTCGCTGCCGCCGGTGCGGTCAAATCGGCTTGGGCCGAACGAGTCTCCGAAGCCGAACGGGTTGGCCCGACCGCCATACGGCATTTCGCTTTCGATGACATCGACGGTCGCTTCCGGCAATTCATCGACAAAGCGCGATGGCAGGGCAGACTGATAAAGGCCATGCGTGCGGCGGTTCTGGGCGAACGAGATTTTGGCGAAGCGCTTGGCACGGGTCAGGCCGACGTAGGCGAGCCGGCGCTCTTCTTCGAGTCCGGCTCTGCCACTTTCATCGAGCGAGCGCTGGTGCGGGAAAAGTCCTTCTTCCCAGCCCGGCAGGAAGACGATGCCGAACTCAAGACCCTTGGCGGCGTGGAGCGTCATCAGCGATACACGGTCGCCGTCACTCCCCTGATCGGCATCCATCACCAGCGAGACGTGCTCAAGGAAGCCCTGCAGCGTATCGAAGTCGTGCATGAAGCGCACGAGCTCTTTCAGGTTTTCGAGGCGCGACTGAGCCTGCGGGCTCTTGTCGGCCTGCCACATGGCCGTATAGCCGGACTCGTCGAGAACGAGTTCGGCGAGATCGGTGTGGCGCATGTGGTCAAGGTTGCCGCGCCAGCGTTCGAAGGCTTGCGTCAGGTCGGTGAGCGACTTGCGCGCCTTCGCAGAGAGTTCGTCCGTTTCCACGATCTCGCGGGCGGCGTGATAGAGCGGGAAGCTGCGCGCGCGAGCCAACTCGTGGATGCGCTTCACGGTCGTATCGCCGAGACCCCGTTTCGGAACGTTGACAATGCGCTCGAACTTCAAGTCGTTCGTAGGATTGGCGATGACTTCGAGGTAGGCAATCGCGTCCTTGATTTCCTGCCGCTCGTAGAAGCGTGGACCGCCGATGACGCGATACGGCAAGCCGAGCGTGATGAAGCGATCTTCGATGGCGCGCATCTGCGAGGACGCACGAACGAGTACGGCGATGTCGTTCAGTTTCTCGCGCGCGCGTTGGAAGTTTTCGAGATCGTCGCCGATGGCGCGGGCTTCGGCCTGGTCATCCCAAAAATTGGCGACAGCGATCTTTTTGCCCGCTGCGCCGTCCGTGAACAGAGTCTTGCCGAGCCGTCCGGTGTTCTTGGCGATGAGTCCGGAAGCCGCGGCGAGGATGTTGGCGGTCGAGCGATAGTTGCGCTCCAGGCGGATGACTTTGGCGCCCGGAAAATCTTTTTCGAAACGCAGAATGTTGTCGACCTCAGCACCACGCCATCCATAGATCGACTGATCGTCGTCGCCGACGCAGCAGATGTTCGGAGATCCTTGGGCGAGCAGCCGCAGCCAGAGATACTGGGCGACGTTGGTGTCCTGATACTCATCAACGAGGATGTAGCGGAAGCGGCGATGGTAATCCGCCAGCACGTCGGGGTGCTCGCGGAACAGGCGCAGACATTCAAGCAGCAGGTCGCCGAAGTCGCAGGCGTTCAGGTCTTTGAGACGGGCCTGATAGGCGGCATAGAGCGTGGCGCCTTTGCCGGCCGCAAAGGAAAATGCCTCGCCACTCGGTACTTTATCCGGCGTCAAGCCGCGGTTCTTCCAGCTATCGATAAGACTTGCGAGTTGGCGGGCCGGCCAGCGATCCTTGTCGATGCCGGCGGCCTCGATGACCTGCTTCAGCAGCCGGACCTGGTCGTCGCCGTCGAGAATCGTGAAGCCGGATTTCAACCCGACAAGCTCGACATGACGGCGCAGGATTTTCACGCCGATCGAATGGAATGTGCCCAACCACGACATGCCTTCGACGGTGCCGCCGATCAGGCCGCCGATTCGCTCACGCATTTCGCGCGCGGCTTTGTTCGTGAACGTGACGGCGAGGATTTGCGACGGATAAGCCTTCGCCGTCGCGAGGATGTGAGCGATGCGGGTGGTCAGCACGCGGGTTTTGCCGGTGCCGGCGCCGGCCAGAACGAGAAGCGGCCCTTCGGTCGTCTCGACGGCGTCGCGCTGCTCGGGATTCAAGCCCTCCAGATATGCGGGAGCGCCGCGTGCCGCTGCAATGGCGCGCGCTGAAATCGATTGTGTCGTCTGTTCATTACCGGCCGGACGGTGCGTTTGGCTTGTAGACGCAGGGGCTTGCGGCAAGTCGAACGGCGGATCGTCGTCATGCGGCAAATCCGTGCCCGTCGCGGCGTTCGGCTTGCGAGTCGAAATCATGCGAATGACCTAAACCACCGAAGCTGATCCTACAACTGGCGCAGCCGCGCAGAGCGCGTCGCGGTCACGGTCGGCCTCGAATCGACCACAAAAACTTCAAATGCTTGGAATGAAGTCAAAATTCGGGTTCAGAGTATACTCTCACCGTGCCATATAGATGCGCACGGCAACGTGTATTTCAATTGGTTCGCCGTAGGCGCTCAGCGATTTTGTGTGCGGGCCGCAAGAGACGTTTATGAACAACGTGCTGCTATTTCTCGGTGCTCTTCTCATCGTCGTTCTGTCGGCGCTCTTTGCTGCGCCGAACTTCGTCGATTGGAACAGCTACCGCGGCGTCTTCGAGGAAGAAGCGTCGAAGGTGCTCGGGCGCGAAGTCCGTGTCGGCGGCTCGGTCAATCTCAAATTCCTGCCTGCGCCGTATGTCCGTTTCGAGAAAGTGCGCATCGCGAATATCAGTGGACAGACCGGCGAACCGTTCGTTCGCGCCGACAGCTTCACGATGTGGCTTTCGGGGCCGGCATTGCTACGCGGCGTTCTAGAGGCCAGCAAAATCGAGCTGAAGAAGCCGGTTCTTACCCTCGCCGTTGATAAATCCGGAAACGGTAACTGGAGCCACATCGCACTGCGTTCGGCCGACCTGCCTTTCGTGCCACGCGACGTGACGCTGCGGTCCGTCAAGCTCATCGATGGAGCCGTCTCGATTTTCAATGCAACGGCGGAGCGCATCGCGACGATCGACAATATCAACGGCGAGCTGTCGGCTGACGGCCTGAAGGGCCCCTTCCGCTTCAAGGGTACGGCATCGTGGGCCGGGGCGGCGCACGATCTGGCGTTCGCGACCGAACAACCGGTCGCCGATGGTTCGTTTGGCCTGAAGATTTCCGCGCGGTCCGAGGGCTCGCCGACGAATTATCTTCTCGACGGGCGGGTTAGCGATCTCGACAGCAAGCCGACGTTCAACGGAGAGTGGACGGGCCAGATCGCCATGTCCGACGAGGATGGCGCAACGCCAGACGGCAAAGACGAGGCCTCGCGACTCGATCTCAAAGCCAAGGTTTCGGCCGACGCGCTCGGCGCCAAGTTCGACGATCTGACGCTATCGCTCGATAATGTGGCCGAGCCGCAAATGATTACCGGCTCGGCGGCGGCTAAGTGGACGACGCCGCCGCGTCTCGATTTGGTGTTGGCATCGAAGTGGCTCGATATCGACAGGCTGGCAGGCGCGGGACAGGGAAGCGCCTCGTTCTCCAAGCTCAAGCAGCTGACACTCGATCTGGTCCAATCCGTTGCCGGCGACAGCAAGGCCAGCGCCAGGATCAAGCTGGAGCAAGTCAAAGTCGGCGGCGAAACGGCTGGCGGTCTCAACATCGACGCTGAGCGCGACGGCAAGGTCACGCGCATCGAGGAATTCAATGTCAGCTTGCCGGGCGGATCGCGCCTCGATCTTTCCGGCGCTCTGACCGATGCGGGCGATGGCAACCATCATTTCTCCGGCAGTCTGTTCATTGGTGGCACCAGCTTGGCGCGCCTCAAAAGCTGGGCCGGAAAATCGGGCATGCCGATCGACATCACGTCCGACGGACCATTTTCACTTACCGGCAAACTCGATATCGATCAGGCGCGGCTCTCAATCTCCGATGCGTCGGGTCAAATTTCCGGCCGAGCACTGGCAGGTGACCTGACGATTTCCCAAGGCGGCAAGAAGAAGCGAACCGATCTGACCCTTCAGGCCGCTGATCTCGATACGCGCGAAATCTTTCCTGCGACCGCGGATGCGCTCGAAGCATCGCTGCGCAAGGCGCTGGGCGTCACTCCGTCGAATGCCAGCCAGACGGAGGCTACGCCTGCGGAGTTGCCGGGCGACATGCAGGTGCGTGTGATCGCCGGCCGGCTAACGGACGGCAACAACATTTATCGCGATGTCGACATAACGTTCGAGACGGAGGGCAAGACATTCCGGCTTCCGGCAGCCAAGCTCACGACCGAGAAGGGCCTCAAGGTCAGTCTCGAAGGCCGGGTGAAAACGCTCGACAGCGGACCGTCGGGAACGCTTGCCTACGATATCGTTGCGCCGAACGCCGATGCGACCAGTGATTTTGTGAGCCGGATCGGTTTGGCTCCTCTGTTCGGCGGAGAAACATTCAAAGGCTTGCAAAGCGCCAAACTGGCGGGGCTCATCGAACTCGGCCGCCGCACGCCATCGGCCAGTGACGTTACGTTCGACGGTACGCTCAACGACTCGCGGTTCAAAGGTGCAGCCGAATTCAATTCCGGACTCGCCTCGTGGCGCTCGCGTCCGAGCCGCGTGCACGCGACGGTCGGGTCTCCGTCGTTGGCGAAGCTTTTCGCGTTACTCGGCCGCGACCGGGCGGTGGCCGCGAGCGAGAATAGCGCACCCGCGGAGGCGTCGCTGATCACCGCCGGGACACTCGGTACGGATGCGAAGATGCGCCTCGAAATCTCGGGGCCCGGTCTGGATGTTGCGTTCGACGGCAAGGCGGTCTGGCCCGAGAATGCATCTCTGGCGCTCGACGGTGGCGTCAACGTCAAGGCGGAGGATTTTGCTGAAGCACTGGCGATTGCCGGGCTTCGCGTGCCCGCAGGCGCGGCCGGTACGTCGGCGCAAGGACTGCTCGATGTCGCTCGCGACAGGGACGTCTGGACGGTCACGGCACGTGATCTCCACCTCGGTACGTCGTCGTTGGCGGCCTATCTTCAGATCGCAACAAGAGGCGATGGGCATCATCGTATCGAAGGCAAGGTCGGTGCCGATCGGGTGAGTATCACGCCGCTTCTTGCGATGCTCACCGACAAGCCGGCGTCGCCGCCGCCCGACGGGATCGACGCCGATGCCGATACGACTGCCGAAACGCATTCGATCTGGCCGAGCGGCGTCTTCAATTTCGGCGTGCTGGACGACACGACAGCCGATGTCCGTGTGAGTTTTGCTTCGCTCGATCTCAGCGGCAATCTGGCGACGCGCGATGGCGAATTGCGGCTGGCGCTCGCGCCCGGCAAGGTCGCCATCAGCGATCTATCGGCACAAGCAGCGGGCGGCAAGCTCACGGGGGCAGTCAGTCTGGAGAAGGGCGCGAGCGGTGTCTCGCTGGCGAGCAATCTGAAACTCGACCATGTGAATCTTGCGGCGCTCAGTCCTTCGTCGAAGGGCCAGGCGACGTTCGAAATCAAAGGCGGCGGGACGGCGCAGAGTCCGGCGGGCCTTATCGCTGTCATGTCAGGCACGGGGGCGATCGGCCTCCAAGGCGCGAGCCTGCACGGGCCGACCGTATCAGCCGTTGCCGAAATTGCCGACGCCGTGTTGGACGGCAAGATGCAGAACGATCTGCGGACGATTTCATCAGCGCTGCTGACGTCGCTCAATACATCGAGCATCGCGGCCGGCGACCGGCAGCTCGCGATCAAAATCGACGGCGGCTCCGCGAAGCTCGATACGATCGAGTTCGAGTCGCCCGATGGGAAAACCGAGGCGACCGTTTCGGTCGATCTGACATCACTCAACGTCAGCGCCGCCTGCCAAGTCGCCGCGCTCGCCAAACCGTTGCCGCCACCGTCCGTTCCGCTCCCAAAATGGGAGCCACCGGCAGCGAAGGGGCCGCTGCCTCCAGCCATCGTGCTGTACGAGGGGACGCTGGACAATCTTCCGGTCATCAAATCGAGTGTCGATGTCGGCGATTTTCAGCGCGAGCTTTCCGTGCGTCAGGTCGAGCGGAACGTTCAAGAGCTGGAGCAATCGCGCCGCGTCGATGAGGAGCGCGCCCGGCTCGACCGGCAGCGCCGGAAGGCGCTCGATGCGCAACGGACCTCCGCTGCAAAGAAGGGCAGCGAAGTTTTGCCTCCTGTCATTCCGGAGTCGGCGGGAACCGCCGATGGTTCTACAGGCGAAGCGTTGCCTTCGGAGACGCCTCCGAATGCGCCAACCGATCAGGATTCGCCAGCGCCCGCACCGCAGGTCATCCAGGAAAATAACGCGGCACCGGCTGGTACCGCTAGTGCCGGGGCTGCTCAGACACCGACGATCACGGTCGAGCCCATTCCAGCGCCGGCGGGTGACATCGCGGTCGAAGCATCGACGCAGCAACCAGTGGCGGCGCGCTCGACCACTGTGCCGCGTCCACGGGCGCCGATGCGTCGGCGTACATCGTCGGACGAAGTGATGCGTTCGCTCGGCAACATGCCGTGAACAGCGTCTCAACGATCTGCTGAAACTTTCGGCGCGGCGCGTGCTTGCAGCCGCTTCAGAAGCCAGACCCGAACCGCGCTGGATAGGCCGGCGCCGCCCCGCTCCTTGTCGATTGCGCTGATGACGCTTGCCAGCGGCTGACCGTCTTCGGCGGCGGCATCCTTCAGCGCCACCCAGAATTCGGCCTCAAGCGAAATCGACGTGCGATGGCCCTGGATGGAAAATGATCGCTTCTCGGGTCGCATTCAAGAGGCGTGATCGGGTCCGGAGTCGTCGTCCATGAGATCATCGGACTGACGTCTTGCCCCGTCCAGCTCGGACTGCGACTTGCGCTGCTTCGCCTCGAACAGGCTGCGATCGGATTTCGTCTGCCCGTACTTCAACCGGTTCTCCTGCGCGTCTTTCTCGCGCATCGCGCGGTCGCGGGCTTTACGGACCTTGTTGAGATTTACGATCTCTGCGGTCATAAAATGCACTCCGCATTGGACGCCAAAGCGGCATCCTCATATTCCTGCATCTTATGATCGATCACGCGAAGCCGTCAAACGCTCGCTTGCATTGCTTTGCATGTCTCGCAATCGAGCGTTCGAATTTCAGTTTAGGTGTGCTCAATCCGGCGCGATCATTTTCTCCGGCCGTACGGCCTCATCGAATTCCTTGTCGGTGACGTAACCGCCGCCAACCGCTTCTTCGCGCAGCGTCGTGCCGTTCTTATGGGCGGTTTTGGCGATCTTCGCGGCGTTGTCGTAGCCGATCTTCGGGGCCAATGCGGTCACAAGCATTAACGAGCGTTCGAGGCCAGCTTTGATGTTGTCCTCGCGCGGTTCGATGCCGACGACGCAGTTGTCGGTAAACGAAACGGCGGCGTCGCTCAGCAGGCGCGCCGACTGCAGGAAGTTATAGGCCATCACCGGATTGTAGACGTTCAGCTCGAAATGGCCCTGGCTGCCGGCGAACGTCAGCGCGGCGTGATTGCCGAAGACCTGGACGCAGACCTGGGTCAGCGCTTCGCACTGCGTCGGGTTGACTTTGCCGGGCATGATCGACGAGCCGGGCTCGTTTTCCGGCAACGCCAACTCGCCGAGGCCGGAGCGCGGGCCGGAGCCGAGGAGGCGAATATCGTTGGCGATCTTGAAGAGCGACACGGCGATGGTGTTGAGAGCGCCGTGCGAGAAGACCATCGCGTCGTGCGCGGCGAGCGCCTCGAACTTGTTCGGTGCGGAAGTAAACGGCAGCTTGGTGATCGCAGCAACTTGCTGGGCCACTTTCTCCGCGAAGCCCTTCGGGGCGTTTAGCCCGGTGCCGACGGCGGTGCCGCCTTGCGCCAGCTGCATCAAGGCGGGCAGCGTCGATTCAATGCGGGCGATGCCGTTTTCGACCTGCTGCGCGTAGCCCGAAAATTCCTGGCCGAGCGTCAGCGGCGTGGCGTCCTGGGTATGGGTGCGGCCGATCTTGATGATGCGCGTCCAAGCCTCGGCCTTGGCGTACAGCGCCTTGTGCAGCTTGCGGAGTGCGGGCAGCACGCGATGCACGACTTCCTCGGAACAAGCGATGTGCATTGCCGTCGGGTAGGTGTCGTTCGACGATTGGCTCATGTTGACGTGATCGTTGGGGTGAACCGGCTTTTTCGAGCCCCGTTCGCCGCCTAGGATCTCGATGGCGCGGTTCGAGATGACCTCGTTGGCGTTCATGTTCGACTGCGTGCCGGATCCCGTCTGCCAGACAACGAGCGGGAAATGATCGTCGAGCTTGCCGTCGATGACCTCTTGCGCGGCTTTGGTGATGGCTTCGCCGACTTTCGGGTCGAGCCGACCAAGGGCCATGTTCGTCTCGGCGGCGGCGCGCTTGATGATGCCGAGAGCGCGGACGATGGGGGCGGGCTGCCGTTCCCAGCCGATCTTGAAATTGCCGAGGCTGCGCTGGGCCTGGGCGCCCCAATAGCGGTCAGCCGCGACTTCGATGGGTCCGAAGGTGTCGGTTTCCGTGCGTGTCTTGGTCATGGCGTATTCGGTCCCATTCGTGGTTCGTGAATTCAAATTTCGTGCTTCGTCGCGCATGGGGCGCATTTTGTCGAGATTTTTTCGTTACCTGCCAAATTCCGTCATCCCGGCGCAGGCCGGGATGACGTAAAAAACGCGCAGCAGCAAACGCAATCGGGCAGGCGGCTTGCCACGAGTCCTGCGCGACCGGCCATTCGCGGACAAACCCGATCGGCGGCCAGCGCAACCGGCCGGCTCCGCGAAGCGGAGTCGGTTGCGCAAATCAATAAAGGGACGGGGCGACGTGGCCTCGCTTTGTGCAATTGGATTGGGGATGCGGACCAATGCCGCCCCGTGCATGCCA
>Ga0182738_1005777_pt1 | contig 13076 bp, 12 predicted proteins | sample eDN5th30CBELigMG_FD_128876 | JGI IMG/M metagenome (GOLD analysis project Ga0182738, IMG submission 128876) | Enriched Miracle-Growth compost microbial communities from Emeryville, California, USA - eDNA 5th pass 30_C BE-Lig MG (version 2)... ...
ATTAAATTGTAATATTCATCAAATTAGGTTGAGAAAACTTTATTTTTTCCGAAGGTAATACTCTAAGAATTTCCAAAATTTTCATAAGAATGCTTGATTGTTCACAAAACATGCAATTAAAAACCTAAGAAAACTAGGGTCTACATTCTTCGACAGTCCACAATTTTCAGCATTATTTTCAAGGGCCTGCCGAAAATTCAGGTTGCCGAATAAGATGGATGCCGAAAATTGCAGCAAAGTACAGTATTCAAAAAAGCCCAGCCCATTTGCATCGCAATCAAGATATCTAAGCGCGAAATTTTGAATGACAGATTTATTTGTTATTAATTTCATTTTATCAAATTTCTAATTCTTTTTTCTTTACTTTTAGCCTTGATGGAAAGCCATAATAATCCCTCATCAGTCCTTGAAATCATTGGTTTTCGAGGGATCTAATTCATCCCCAGAGAAAACAACCAAATAGAAGCAAAGGTAGCTGTCAAATGGAAAGGCGAAACTGAGAATGACCTCAATTATTATTCCAGTGATCAAATGGCACCTCAAAACTGGAAACGAAATCTTGGCAACCATTTCAGAATGAAAGGCCAAGCAGCACGAGGAATGGATCCGAGCAAACTCCAAATCTCTCAGAAAAATTCTAATGACAAGGAAGTCAAAGCTCTTGAACTAAAAAGAACCAAACATCTTCAGTCTCCTGAGTCAAAAATTCCACCTGAAATACAAGAGAACGAACCATCAATTCCTGAGAATCACAAAAGAAAAACAAGAAGAGGGAAAAGGGGAAAGGAGGCCAACGAAAGTTCTGTCAAGCAACTGATTGCCATCATCCTACCAGAAAGTTGCAAATGACCAAAACTGGGTACGTAATCAGTGCCAAGTGTCAACATACCTTTCATCTTGATTGTGCTGAAAAACAATGTCGGATGGAAGGGCGTTGCGAAAACTTTGAACCTGAGCCTCTCAAAAAAATTAAAACTGAACAAGATGCTCTCATCCTGAGAAATACTGAGCTCAAGAAAAACAAAAGATATATTTTAGCTTTAAGAAAATGAACTTCTCGTCTATAGAACGTTAATGTTGTTTGAAGTTGGTTTAGCTTTTAGGAAAACTATACTCTTTACAATAGCCAAAAGGTTTTCGGATGTTTGATGTTGTTTTCAAAAAATTGAACTTGGACCTAGAATTAATTTAAAGCGAAAGAATATTTTACTAAATTTGAATCACATTATCAATCACCAATATTTTCCTCATTTTCACAGGAGAGCAGGATTCTCACTTCTGTCAAAGGACAAGAAAATGAACAATTCAAATGTAAGCATATGAAATTATTTATTGAAATCTAAGGAACAAGATTTATTTTTTAGGAATTCTTTATTTCAAACTTTCAAATATCGTTATGACAAAAACGATATTTCAGAATATTTAATCAATCTCTCTCCCATTATCTTTTCAAGATCCCTCATTTTCCAAATATTTTACTTCAACAGACAACTTACTCAAATTGGAGAGTAGAGTTTTGAGTGATTTCATAGCTAGCGAGAGTCTTTCCATTTTCGAGTTGTTTACCATTATATATGAGTTTCTGTTCATCAGCAGGGATGCCTTCTTTTTCTTGGATCTTTGCTTTGACGTATTCAACCAACTCACCAGCTGCAGCATCAACTCTGACAATTTGGCCAGCGGGGGTTTGAATCGAAAGCTTTAGAACGCTTCTGAGTCGGAGGGTCATGAAAATAGTAGACTCGTTGGCAATATCATAGTCAGACAAGGTCTTGTCGTCTTCAAGAGTCTTGTGCCCAAAGATGAAGACTTGCTTGCCAACTGGAGAGCCTTCTTCTGCAGCGACTTTGACTTTGACACTTTCAATTGTGTCAGAGGGCTCAACAGTCAAAGGCATCACTTTGCCGGTCACAGTCTTGACGAATACCTGCATAAGCTTGTTTAATTATATTTTATTAAAGAGGCTTTTTAGTGAAGAAATAAGGATTTCCTTTCCTAATTTGCTCAGAACATAATGGGGATTATCCAAATACCTTCAGATATTGAGTTAAAAGTTTAATTAATCTTAGATGATATCAAGAGGGATTTTTTTTTGGTGATTTCTGAGTGAGGAAAATTGAATACCCGCATAAAAACGAAAATAAAGAGAAAAAGCTTAATAAGGTAAAGATGAAAGAAACCATTTTCCTCAAAATTACGTTCTTTTCTAAAATATTTTCCTTAATTTCCTGAATTCGCAAATTTTCAGAACTGGATTTACAGGGGAAAAGTTTACTCGATTCTTCAATATCGTCAAAGAAAAATCTTAGAGTACATGAAAGCCTAATCTTAATCAGAACAGAAATTTAATTACATTTCTTACATATTATCAACATAAATATTCACTTTTTTATCATATCAAATTCTTGCATACCGTGATTTATATACGAAGAACATTCTCATTGATCTTTTTTAACTTTAACAATCACTAGAATCGTGGAGTCATTGGAGATATTGTAGTCTGATAAAGTTGTGCCATACTTGAGCTGTGAGCCAGCATAGAGAAATCTGAAATCTTCAGCAGGAATACCTTCCAGCTCGGAGAATCTCGTCGCAATTTCTTCAACAGTATCTGATGATTCGACCTCCATTGTCCAGATTTTGTTTGCGAAATTTCTGATATACAAGAGCATCAAGAAGGAAGGGTTGTCTTGAATTTATTAAATTCTTTGTTGTAAATTATTATTTTTGAAGAGATTGTACCTAAAATAGGCGCTAGCAATCTACTAAAAATAAAAATACCAAGAGGATACAAATAAACTTTATCAAAGCAAAACCCTTGAAGGTCATACATACATAAAAAGGAACAATTGCTCTCATACTTTTTTATATATCTATTTCTTTGGAAATTTTATCAAATTCTAGCTCCTTATTATCATTAACCACCTCTAATCGTTATGACCAAGTAGATAGTTGATTCTCCTGTTATTTCATAATCAGCAAGCGTTTTATCATTCTCCAATTTCTTTGCAGAGAAAATGAGGTTTTGTATTTCTGGATTCACTCCTTCTTTCTCATAAACTTTTGCCTTTATGTTAGCAATTGAGTCTGAAAGCTCAACACCAAGCGGAACGCTTTTTCCTGTAATTGTCTTTACATAGATCTGCATGCCACCTCGAAGGACAATTATCAATGAAAGAGTGGATTCATTCATGATATTTTTCTCAGATAATGTTTCATTATTTCTCAGTTGTTTTCCGTCAAAGAAGAGTCTGAGATCTTGAATAGGAATGCCCTCCTGCTCGGAAAATCGAGACTTGATATTTTCAACAGTCTCGGATATTTCAACATCCATCGTCATCTTTTGACCATTTGAAACCTTCAGAAATATTTGCATAATTTAAAATTATTTTTTTAATAATTATCTTCATGATTGATGACCTCTGATATAAACTCTCTTTTTGTTGATTTCTGAAAATAAATTAAAAATATAAATCATACCAGCATAAGAATAAGATATCTAAAGTTTAAAATACAGCAGAAATAATTTTTCAACCCCCTGATTTCCTTTCGAGAAAATCTTCAGTTTTTGAACGTTCTTTTCATATTTTCTCTCAAAGATTTACTTCAACAGAAGAAGTGTGTAAAAGAATTTCTTCCTCTTGTAAAAGTGCCAAACTGTCAAGATAAACCGAGAAAATTTTTCTCAATAAAATACACCAAAAACAATATAAACTGACTTGAAAAATCAAGCCTATCACATCCCATCTCTCAAATCCAGCTCCAACTTTTTATTCCTATTCCTTTAATGGCACCCTTGTCAAAAAAAATTTATAAAGAAATTTTTACAATGTGTCTTTTTCAATATTTTATAGTTTCAAGCTCAGAAAGCTAAAATTCAAAAATAGGGATCAAGGATTTCTTCAGAATCAGCCATAATCATACAAATAAAGACATTTTATCACTCAGGTAGATTATTCAGGGGATTCAGGTCGTACAATAGAAACCATATATACAGTGGATTCATCTTTTATACCATAATATTCCAGAGTTTTTTTGCTTTCAAGCCTTTGACCAGCAAAGATGTACTTTTGATTATCAAGAGGATAGCCTTCTTTATCATGCATCATTTGCTTCAGGTCTTCAAAGGTCGCAGAAGGCTCCACCTCCAAGGGAACCACTTTAGCAGTCAGAGTCTTGACATAAATTTGCATCTTTGACTTTGAGGGGGTTTCTGAAATGGAATCTTTTGGAAAATTAATAATAATTATTCTGATTAAACTCTCTTGAGTTTTTCGTTTAAAGTTTACAATATTGAGATGATGATTTATATGATTTAAAAAAAAATTAAAGCGATACCTGCATAAATTAAATATCTCAGGTCGGATTAAGTCAATTGAACTCGAATATAAATTCAATTTTTCAGTCCCTAAAATTATAATCATCAAATAGAAAAAATGCAAATATTTATCAAAACATTAACCGGTAAAACCATTTCAATTGAAATTGAACCTTCTGATCTCATATCAAAAGTAAAGGCTGAAATTGAAAATAAAGAAGGGATTCCTCCAGATCAACAAACTCTTGTTTATTCAGGAAAAAGGCTTGAAAATGAAAAATCCTTGACTGATTTAGGCATTGAAGGAGAGTTCACTTTGCATTTGGTTCATCGATGCAGATGTTGCGGTGGCTGAGGATTGAGATTATTTATTAGATAATTCATAATTTTGATTGATGTTTTCTTTTGTATGTTTTTCATTAAAACAAGAAATACATCTTTATTATTTCAAGTTATCAAAACAATTAAATTGGTAGTATATTATAATCAATCAATTTTAATTTATTCATTGTCAATATTTTACTCAAGTTCAACATAGTTGAGTGTAAAGCCCATGATAGATGAGTGTGACCATAAGAAACTGCGAGAGTCGCATTCGGTCATCACTCCATTAGCATCAGTTTGGAAGGTTATTGTGAAAACAACATCATCATAAACTAAAGCATTTTCACGACATTGGCTATAGAGTTGGTCAAGGGTCAAAGCTTTAAATCCTTGATCATGGCTTCCAATTTCTTCAGGAGTTTCTTCCACCCATGAAGAAAGGACATTATCAAAACCATCAGTAATAGTATAAGTATGCTTGACAACCTTTCCATCAGTGACTGTCACGTCGGTATAATTTCTACTAGACTCTGTTGGAAGGAAGTATTCAGTTTGGTGACGGTAGGTGTATGTTTTTGGTTGGATGCTTTTCCACGTTTGCAAGCTGGCTTGGTATTCATCCAACTTTGCGACATAGGCGTGGGTGGAATAGAAGAACACAAAAAGAGCAAGGATAGCAATAGTTCTCATTGAGAAATTCTTGGTAAATGAGTTTTTGATTATTGAAATTGATTTTGGAGAGGAATTTCTAGCCAGATTGACTTGTTTCTAAAAGGATTCACATGTAGAGCGGAAAATTAGAGTTTTATCAACGGCGCGAAAAGAGAATCAAATAAAATTGTAAATTTAGATCTTAGCAACTTTTTTCAATGAGACATTTTGAGAACAAATCTTGATAACCTAACATTGTTTAAAAAACCAGAAAAATCTTTGAGAAGTTCCTCTCTTTCTGGAAAACAAATAATGGTTTGAAGCTTTGAGAAGAATGTGCTCTCATTGTCAAACATGATATTTATCCGCCGAATGAAATTGCGAGGAGCTTAATTATCTATTTTGAGAATTTCTAAGAAACCAGCTCAGCAATTCCATGTAAACTTTCATACGAGACAAAAATTCACCTTTCATATAGAAAGAATTTGGAGTGAATTTGAAAGGACTGAAGAATTCAATAAAATTGCTCCTAGAATTGAAAAGATGGGAGAGGGGATTTATTCAAATCTTTCAAAAATATTGGGAGGATAGTTAAAGAGCGCTACCTAGAGACGAATATTAATTTTTGAAACTAAAAGTCTAAACGAGTTTTGGGTCTGACGGCAAAATAACAAATAATAAGAGCCAGTTGCTTGGCATTCTTGTTTTCTTTTGAAAAATTATAAAATGCTCCTAAAATACTGAACCTGAAATTATTCTCGCATATTTGAAAGGAGCTGTCGGGATTTTCAAGAAATTGACATCCGCATCACCTTTAGAGAAGACATTTGGGCATCTTGCGTCAAATTTTTTAAGAATCCTATTCAATGAAAAATTTTAATTTGATTAAATGAGGCGCCTGATACACAAAGAGTCTTAGTAGAAAAAATAACAAGCTCCTTGAGTTCAATTCAACTAGATTTCAAGAGCTCTGTCTGGAGTTTTGCGTGATTTATTTCATGTTTGGGATCATAAGTTGCAAAGGATGAATCTCTGGTAGAATTTTTAGTGAACTACGGGGGAGAATAAAATTCCTTATTAATGTCTCTAAATCTTGGCGCTCTTGACTTTTTCGAATTTTTTATTCTCAAAAATTTTTCTCAGACAGAATTCAACTGCAAATGCGTCAAAATGAATTCAAACTTGACTTTCATCATTCATTCCTCATACCAGCACCTCAGAAAAAGCTTTTAAGAAAAACAAATGATTCAATATGAACCCTCAAATCTCTCGGAATCTCTCAGCATTTGACATCTTTCTTGTTAAATTTTAAACAGAGGAACGCCTTCTCTCAGTAATTTTGTTAAATAGGAAGAAGGGTGGGCTAGAATAAATTTTTAATTGCGCAATAAAATAAGCCCTTTTGTTTTCAAGGATTAACTGTGTCGAGTCAAAATTACTATTTTATTGGGAATCTTTTGGCGCTTCCTTGCCTGTGGGTTTTAAAACACATCAGCTCTATAATTTGAGTATAACTTTCTCAGAATTATAATTATATACCAATTCTTTCATTCAATAAATGAAGCTCCTTTTCTTCTGTTGTTTCTTCATTGTGGCAGCTTTCAGTCAGAGCCAAACTTCTCGTCTCGAGGATGAATATGAAGCAAGTCTTGATGCTTGGCAAACTCTCAATCCAAGAGCCTACACCTTTGTTGTCATTAGTGAAGTTTTGGTTGCAGAACCAACCAAATACAGGATTGGGAGAACCACTATTAAGGTCAGAAATGACCAAGTAGTCTCTAGAAGTTATGTGGAAAAAGAACCTGTTTATTACCCTGGCGAAGTCGCAGTCTCATGGTCTGAAACTACTCCTGAAACCCTTGGCACAAATGAAGGTGGCTATCCTGCTTCTACTTTTGATGATGTCTATAATGACTGCCTGAATAATATTTTGAGTTACCCCGATCCTGATACTGACGGCTATGCAAAACTTGACGTTGACTCTAATGGATTGATCTCAAGATGCGGCTATTATGGTTCTAACGCTCACGCTTACATCAACATTGAAAGTGTTAAATACTGCAGATAAAATAGATTATTAATTCTTAATTCAATTATATAAAAGAATTTAATCAATAAATAGAATGAAACATACGATTGACTTGCCGATTGTATGGGAGCTATCGTTATAAATATTGAGGTTTGAATCAAGTCTCCGCAGTTTATGAAAATAATATCAATTAAAAAAGCTCAAAAACAAAAATGAGAGCAAAAATTGAATCTTTAACAAATCTGAGAACTTTTTCCCTGACATACTTTTACGTTGAGGTTGATCAAGAAGTTCAGGACTTACCTTATGATATTGATTTCGCCTTAATTCCTGAAGAAATAGAACTTGATGTTGCTGCTGCTTGTACCCCATAATTTTAGAAAAACAATTCTCAATTGTAAACAATCTAAAGTAAAAAAGATATTTAAATTGCTCTTTATAAGGAAGCAAATCATCATGAGGAGGCTGAAAATCAAATTTGCCGCTTTCAGACAAATGATTAAAAAGAAAAATTCACCTGTTAAATCTTAATCTAAAAATATCTTGAAATCAATAATGTCTTTCAAAAATTCATACTCTCAGTAGTTGTCCAAAAAACCCTTCAAAAATGCAACAGCAACAACCACAATCAATAGGTACCACCACATCTGAACTACCAGAGCACTCAGCTCTGCCACCTTCTCTTATTCCTTTGACGCGCCATAGATCTATGATCAGACCTCATTTTTCATATGATGAAAACCGTCAAATCCCCAAGCCACCTCTAATTCCACCACCCTCTTCTCATAAAAAATCTTCGCTCTTTGCTACTATTCATTTTTTCTTTGCAATCAAACTTATTCGAAGCATCAACTCCCTTGGAAAAACACCATTAAAAGTTGGTGATCTTCCAAATATCAAAGAAAAAGAATCCTGTGAAGAACTCGAAAAGAAATTTACAGAAACCTTTTATAAATGGATCCAACAAGATCCTCAGAAAAGGACTTCCATTGAATTCGCTTTTTTGAAACTCTTTAAAAGAGATTATGCTTTTCAATTCTTTTGGCAGCTTGTTCAAGGCTCTGCTCGTCTCATGATTGGTTATTTTCTTTATCTCATGCTCATTGATATCAGAGGACCCAATCCTGATCCTCACCATTCTTACATTCCTAGTATTGGACTTTTTCTCAGCAATCTGATTGCATTTTACGCTATGCATCAAGCAAGTTTTAATGTCTCCTATACAGCTCACAAGATGAGAACAGGACTTCTTGGAATGTTGTATAGAAAGATAACTAAGCTCAGTCTTGCAGCGGTGCATAATTTGAATTTGGGAAAAGTCATTAATGTGATTGCTAACGAATCAAATAGTCTTGAAAGAGCGCATATCGTGTCTTTACTGACGGCTCCGTTGATTTTTCTTGGAGGATTTGGAATATTGTTTTATTTCTGGGGAGTCAGTTGTCTTGTTGGACTGGGATATATGGCAGTAACATGGATTCTTCAATTAAACTTTCCCGGAAAAACATTGAGAATCAGAATCCAAAGCAAATTAGATACGGATGAGAGAATAAACTATCTTAATGAGACTCTTGAAGGCATCAGGACCATCAAAATCCTCGCCTGGGAATTCAATGTTATTGAAAAAATAAAAAAACTTCGAGCCACAGAAGTCAAAGATTCCAGAAAAGCTGCTATTCTTGACTGTATCCCCAGAGCTATTCTTTACACTTCTCATTGGATTGCTGGATTTCTCATCTATTTCACTTACACTCAGACGACTGGAAATATCACTTCGATTTTGACCTTTCCCACCATGATCATCCTTGGTGCTTTACGACAATTTTGTATGCTACAATTCTATTCAGTTATTACCTTTTTCTTTGAAATGAGAGGTTTCTGTCTTCGTGTCGTCTCTATTATGAATCTTCCAGAAGTTCAACCTGTTCAGAGTGATATACCCCCGCCAATTTCCTCTGAAAATGCTATAGAATTTCATGATTTTACAGCATTTTGGATGAAACGAGATCTCGAAGCTCAACCACCACCAAAACCCCCGAAAATCGCTTTCAAAAGACTCAGATTAGTCGGTATCCCAAAATTCAAACCTCCTTCAAACCAAATCCCTTTTGACAACACCCATCCAGCCATCTCAAACATCAACCTAGAAATAAAAAAGGGCAGCTTTGTTGTTATCATTGGACAAATTGGCTCTGGGAAAAGCACCCTCTTAGCTTCTTTAACAGGAGAACTTGCGCATCAAGAAGGAGAATTAAGGTATTCCGGGTCCTATGCGCATGTGGGACAAAGACCAATATTGGGAGCTGGGGCTACTATAAAGGAGATTATTCTCTCAAATCAGCCATATGATAAAGAAAAATTCCAAAAAACAATTGAAGCATGTGATTTGAGTTATGATTTGGAAAATTTACCAGAACATGAAAACACAAATATTGGAGAAAGAGCGATAGTTTTGAATGAAATGCAAAGAGCAAAACTGATACTTGCGAGAGCGATATATTCGGGAGTTGATATTTACCTCCTGGATGATCCTTTTAGTTGGATGAACTGGAACTCTGGAAAACATATTTTTGAGGCTGGAATTCTTGGACTTTTAAAAGAGAAAACTGTTGTTCTAGCCACTTTCAGGCTTTATATGCTCCAATTTGCTGACCAAGTAGTTGTCATGAAAGACGGAAAGATTGCAGCAAAGGGGACATTGCAAGAATTAGAAGAGCAGAATATTGACCTGAATGCCTTGATTGGCTTCCATGAAGATGCTCCAATCCAATCCGAACATGGAATTACAACTGATCATACCAAACAAAGATACCAAGAAATTGTCGAAGAAATGGATCAGGAAGCCGTCCTATCAGAAGAAACGCAATGTTTTGTGGCTTCAAGACAGGATGAAGGACTTGTCCTCGAACACGAAAAATTAGATGATGGCAAAGTGCATATTAGTACCTACCATAAATATTTCAGCGAACTCCTCAATTGGCTCACTACCCTCCCCTTTATTGGTCTTTTCATCGGCGGAGAAATGTTCGCCTGGCTTTACCTTTATTTTATTGGTAAATGGTCCAAGGCAGTTTGGTCTGATACTTTGGCATACGAGGTCATTGGCCCTCTCGTATTTGGCAGTCTATTCTTTCATTTCATCAAATACTTTGTCTACTTTAACCTGACAGCAAACGCTGCTGAAAGACTTCATAATAAAATGCTCAGAAGTGTCTTTTTCAGTCCAATTCCGTTCTTTGATAAAAATCCTCTTGGCAGAATTATCAGTCGTTTCTCGAACGATATTTCCATCATTGATAAAAATCTCGTCTCTTCTCTGCTTGAAGTCCTTGAAGGTTTCTCCTTGTTCCTCGTCTATGTCTTTGCACTCTGGATTACTGATCCCTATATTATCATTTCTGCTGTAGTTGCGACTTGCTTTGGCGTCTTACTTTATCTCTGGTGCCGTAAAGCCATATACCAAACTCGAGGTCTTGAACTCATCACTCGTGCTCCTTTATACAGTTATTTCTCTTACGCTGTGGACAGTCTTGCTACAATCAGAGCTAGAAAAGTCTCAAATTACTACGTCAGCAAGTTTTTCAAGGGAGTCGATGATTATAGTCGAGCAAATATGGCTCACATGGTTTCTGTGAGATTCCTCAGATTCTGGGTTGACTACATCACCGAACTTACTGTCATTGTCACACTTTGTATCTTTATTTCTTCCAATTCTCAGGCTCTCCAGAAGGGATATTTCTTCAATATTTTGATCTACCTGCCTTATACAATGTCTTGGCTTCTTCGTGGATTTCTCACTCTTGATCTTTTCATGTCCAGTGTCGCTCGTATTACCACATATATCGAAAGGGCAATATCCGTTGATCTTGTAAAGCCAAATGATGAAGAAATTGCTCGATCTGGATGGCCAAAAACTGGAAATATCGAAATTAGAAATGCTACATTGAGATATTCGGCGAAAAGCGAACCTTTCATGCGAGATATTACTCTGGATATCCGCAATGGGGAAAAACTGGCTGTTATTGGAAGCTCAAGATCTGCGATGGCAAATCTTCTGACCATGTTACTTCGATTTTTTGATATCGATCGCAATAGTTCAGAATCTTACATAAAAATAGATGGGATTAACACAATGGATATTGGGCTCAATCTACTGAGAAATCAAATGGTAATAATCCCACAAGAGTCTTGTGTGATAACTGGCACCATCAGATCGAATCTCGATCCTTGGGAAAATTATACAGATGAAGAGATCTGGGAAGCTCTACAGATTACAGGCTTACGAGATTACATCAAAGACCTCAAGTACCAGCTAAACACCCCATTAAGCAAAGGATCTTCTGTTTTTTCTATGGGTCAGAGACAGTTATTTTGCATGACAAGAGCCTTATTAAAGAAAGGAGTCATTGTCATTCAGGATGATGCGACATCTCATGTTGATCTTTCAGCTAGCCAGGCTGTTCAAATGAAAATATTGGAAAAATACAAGGATTCCACCGTGATTGTAATGACGCATAGAATGTTGACGATAGCTTTGTATGATAAGGTGATTATTACACATAAAGGAAGCATAGTAGAGTATGGAGAGCCGTATCTTTTACTAGTAAAGAAGATCGGAGATATAAAAGTGACAAATAAAGAGACAGAGTTTGGAAAAATGGTAAAGAATGTTGGAAAATCGATTTCAAAGGTTATCGTCAAAGTTGCTATGCAGAGTTATTACAAAAGACATGGAATTGATTTTCCTTCTTCAATCGGCAGCCTCATAATTGAAGAAGCCTTTGAGAAAGGTCTAGCAGGAAGACAAGAAAATGACGAAATTGATTTTAATTTTGAAGAAGGTGATCTAAAAGAAAAAAGAGGAGATGTAGAAAATAGAACTTCTGTCAGACCTTTTAATAAATTTAGTTAGCGTATGTAAATTCGTTATATTGTATGTGTTATCTCGAAGAAAAAATATTGTATGCCTTTCCTGATGGAGTTAAGACTATCCTATCAAAATACAATGAATCTAATATAAGGGTCTTTAGTCTAGTGGTTAAGATATTTGGAATCCGGTCCAAATGGCTCAGGTTCGAATCCTGAAAGACCCCATTTTTTGTTGAAAAAAAAATTGATCAAGCCGAGCATGACTAGAATAAAGTAATTTATTGTTTAGAATAATTCAAGCTAAATAGTTTGAGGTTTGTTCATTTACAAGATATGTTAGCTAGATTAGTATAGAAGACGATCGCCCTAAGCTTATGCTGCGGTTTCTGAAAATTATTACAAATCATGATGAAAATTTTTGCAAAATAAATTCTAAAGACGAAAAGACCAGTACAACAAAATTCAAGTCTTTGAGTTTGATTTTTAAAATTCATTCATTTTCATTGGGAAACATTTTTTTATCCTCAATAGCAATGATCACAAAAATCCTCAAACCATTTTCAAAAAATTTTGAAAAAAGTTTTGTGAGGAATGGGACATCTCTTTGCTGAAGAAAGAATATTCTTTAGTTTTCCGGCTGAAAAACTGGGTCTTATAAAAATGGATTCTTTTTCAGTTTCAAAGAAATTTGCAAAATTTTTGAGACTTTCAGCCCTGAAAAAATTTGAAATCACGCAAAAAGAAGTACGGAATTTTCGCCACTTTTAAAAAATCATCAAATTAAAAAGTGAAGTGAAAATTCATGAAATATCAGGGAGAAACAAAGTTGATGCCTTTTTTTATTGTTTCTTTTGGGAATAAAACTCTTTGACATTTTCAAAAAGA
>Ga0182738_1005778_pt1 | contig 13076 bp, 11 predicted proteins | sample eDN5th30CBELigMG_FD_128876 | JGI IMG/M metagenome (GOLD analysis project Ga0182738, IMG submission 128876) | Enriched Miracle-Growth compost microbial communities from Emeryville, California, USA - eDNA 5th pass 30_C BE-Lig MG (version 2)... ...
GAGTGGCATAGCGTGATGACGGCCAGCAGCGCGCGTATACAAACCGAGCCCAATGGCGATCGGTTTTTGGTGTTAGGCAGCGGGCACCGCTACGATCTGAAACCCGGAACGCCCGAGATACGTCTCGTGGACTTTGATCAGTACGGCATACGCCTGGAAAGCAAGTCTGGCGACCCGGTCGCCGAGGCGCGGGCTGCAGCCGAGCGATCCAGCAAGGCACGTCCGACGATGCAGTTGATGACCGACGATACAGATAGCTCGTGGTCACAGATCATGTGGCGGATTTCATTACCCATTGCGGCTCTGAATCTGGCATTGCTGGCCATTCCCCTGGGGGCGGTGAATCCGCGATTGGGGCGTTCGGGGGATTTGCTGATCGCCGGTCTGGTGGGGCTGCTGTATATGAATCTCATTAATCTTTCGCGCGCGTGGATCAGCAGTGGCAAGCTGCCATTTGGCGTGGGGGTGTGGGCGATTCACGTCATCGTCGCGGCGTTTGCGGTGTATTTATTGATGCGGCGGTTGCGGGTCAAGGCGCCAAAAGGCCAGTAAAACCCGCGCCATTGTACGAATACCTTCAGCATGCCTGGCATCGGGCGGGCATTCAGACAAAGGTATTCGGGCAACGTCGAACGAGTGTGGTGCCGGGCAGGAGCCTCACGGCAAATACTTCATCGTGCCGGGCTTGCCCTCCAGCAGCCTGGCATTGCGCATGACCGATTTGCGCATGAAATCCCACAAAATCACCATCCGTTTCAATTTGTGCAGATCTTCGTGGCAATACATCCAAAAACTGCGCGTAATTGTGATGTCGTTTTCCAGTACGGGCACCAGCCGCGCGTCCTGCGCGGCAATAAAGCAGGGCAGAATCGCCAGCGATCGCCCCTGCAGTGCCGCGTGATATTGCGCAACCACGCTGGTGCTGCGTAGTACGACGCGGCTTTCCGGCAACAAATCTTCGAGGTACCGCAGGCGTTCGCTGAACAGCAACTCGTCCACGTAGCCAATGAATGTGTGACCGGCAAGATCGGCGCGCTTGGTGATCGGTGAATGGTTTTGCAGATAGTCGGGCGTGCCATATAAGCGCAAGGTGTAATCGCACAGCTTGGTGCAGACATAAGGGCCTCGCTGCGGCCGTTCGATCGTGATCGCCAAGTCCGCCTCACGCTTGGACAGGCTGACAAAGCGCGGCACTGGCAGAATGTCTAGTGTGATATGCGGATAGCGCCGCTGAAAATCCGCCGCCAATGGGGTCAGCACATAGCTGCCGAATCCTTCCGTTGCGCCAATGCGCAGATGTCCTGATAGCGCCTGACCGATGCCCGATAGATTCTCTCGCGCGGTGTGGACGGCGCTTTCCATTTGCTCGGCATAGACAAACAGGCGATGGCCGTCCTCAGTCAAGACGAACCCGGTGTTGCGCGATTTTTCAAACAGCAGGGAATCGAGTTCGGCCTCAAGCGCGCGAATGCGCCGTGACACGGTCGTGTGCTCCACGCCCAATTTGCGCGCAGCGGCGCTGACGCGTTGTGTCCGGGCTACCTCCAGAAAATAGCGCAGGCTATCCCAATCCAGCATGAAAACTCCATTGTGTATTTATGCACAATGAATGTGCATTTTGTGCTGTTGCTGGATGATTTTTACACATCTACACTAGGTTGGCGGCCTCTCGGTGCAACGGGAGGCGCAAACAACATAAATAATCACCGGAGACAACGATCATGACATTGCATGCGCGCGGCGTGGCCGCAGGTTTGTGTCTGGGCGCCATCCTGGCCGCCCCTGCTTTGGCGGCGGATAAGCCGACCGTCAAAATCGGGGTGTTGACCGATATGTCCGGAACGTACGCGGCCATGGGCGGCGCGGGCTCGGTGGCGGCGGCGCAATTGGCGATCGACGACTGTCTGGCGGCGGAATGCAAGGGCATGAAAATCGAGTTGGTGTCGGCCGACAACCAAAACAAGGCCGACGTCGGTGCCGCCCGCGCACGGGAATGGTTCGACCGCGACGGCGTTTCTGCGATTGCCGATCTGACCAACTCTGCCGTGGCGTTGGCGGTGCAGGGCATTGCGCGCGAAAAAGACAAGGTCGTCATGTTCTCAGGGCCCGCCACAACGGCGCTGACCAACAAGGAATGCTCGCCGGTCGGGTTCCACTGGATGTTCGATACTTACTCGCAATCAGCGGGCGGCGCGAAAGCCACGGTCAAAGCCGGCGGCAAATCCTGGTATTTCATCACGGTCGATTATGCGTTCGGTCATTCGCTAGAGGCCGATACCTCTAAGGCCGTGAAAGCCTTGGGCGGCACGGTCGTGGGCTCGGTACGTCATCCCTTGAATGCGCCGGATTTCGCCTCGTATCTGTTGCAGGCACAGAGCTCCAAGGCTCAAGTCGTGGCGTTGGCTAACGGGGGGCAAGACACGGTCAATGCCGTCAAGCAAGCGCGCGAGTTCGGTATTGTCGAAGGCGGTCAGCGCTTGGTGTCGTTGCTGATTTTCCTGTCGGATCTGCGCGCGCTGGGCCTGGAAAACGCACAAGGCCTGTCGTACGTCGACGGGTTTTATTGGGACTACGACGATGCGACGCGTGAATGGTCGGCCCGTTTTGAAAAAGCATTCCGCGGCCTGAAGCCGACGATGACTCAGGCTGGCGTGTATTCCAGCGTTCTGCATTATCTGCGTGCGGTGGCGGCGACGGGAACAACGGAGGGACATGTCGTTGCAGATAAGATGCGTGAGATGCCAATCAAGGATCCGATCATGCGCAACGCCAGCATCCGCCCCGATGGCCGCGTGATTCACGACATGTATTTGTATGAGGTCAAAAAACCTGGCGAATCCAAAGGCGGCTGGGATTATTCCAAGCTGATCGCCACGATTCCGGCCGACGAGGCGTTTCAACCCCTGTCGGAGTCCAGTTGCCCGCTGGTCAAAAAATAGTTTGTGTTCATCGCCGAGCTTACTTGAACCCACACCCAGGATCGAGGAGCCGCGCCGCCACGTCGCGATAGGCGTACGTGGTTTTTCAGAAAAAAAGGAGTCATCATGAGTGAAGTTCCCAGCGTCCCGCTATTGATCGGCGGCAAACTCGTGCAGTCCAAGACGACCGAATGGCGTGATGTGATTGATCCTGCGACGCAGCAGGTTGTCGCCCGCGTCCCATTTGCCACGCGCGAGGAACTGGATCTGGCCGTATCCAATGCCAAAGAGGCATTCCAGACATGGCGCAACGTCGGGCAGGGCACGCGTATGCGCGTCATGCTGAAATTGCAGCAGTTGCTGCGCGAGAACACCGGCAAGCTCGCCGAAATGATTACGCGCGAGCACGGCAAAACCCTGCCGGATGCCGAGGGCGAAGTCGGCCGCGGCCTGGAGGTCGTAGAGCATGCCTGCTCGATCGCCAATCTGCAGCTGGGTGAATACGCCGAGAACGCGGCAGGCGGGATCGATGTCTATACTCTGATCCAGCCTTTGGGCGTGTGCGCCGGCATTACCGCGTTCAATTTTCCGGTGATGTTGCCGTGCTTCATGTTTCCCATTGCGGTCGCATGCGGCAATACGTTCGTGCTCAAGCCCTCGGAACAAGACCCGACCTCGTCGTTGTTTCTCGCCGAGTTGGCCCTCGAGGCAGGCTTGCCACCGGGGGTGTTGAACGTCGTGCATGGTGGGCCCGACATCGCCAATGGCTTGTGCGAGCATCCCGACATCAAGGCCGTGTCGTTCATCGGTTCGACCCGCGTGGGCTCGGAAATTTATCAACGCGCCTCGAATGCGGGCAAACGTTGCCAAGCCATGATGGGCGCTAAAAACCACTGCGTAATTTTGCCGGACGCGGATCCCGAGGTAGCACTGAATCAGCTCCTGGGCGCGGCCTTTGGCGCAGCCGGTCAACGCTGCATGGCGGCATCGGTGGCGGTGTTGGTGGGCGAGGCTCGTAATTGGCTACCCGAATTCGTCGAGCGTGCCAAGAAACTGAAAGTCAATGCCGGTACGGATCGCGAAGCCGACCTGGGCCCATTGGTATCGCCGAATGCCAAGAAACGCGTCGAAAGCCTGATCCAGAAAGGGGTAGACGAAGGCGCAAAACTGCTACTCGACGGCCGAGACCTGAAAGTCGCGGGCTTTGAGCAGGGTAACTTTGTCGGACCCACGGTGTTTGAGGGGGTGACGGAAAATATGACGGTGTACACCGAGGAAATCTTCGGTCCTGTGCTGTGCGTCGTCGGCGCAGAAACTCTAGAAGACGCCGTTGCATTCATCAACCGCAACCCCAACGGCAATGGCGTGGCGCTGTTTACCCAAGACGGCGGTGCTGCACGGTATTTCCAAAACAACATCGATGTCGGTCAGGTCGGGATCAATATTCCCATCCCCGTGCCGGTGGCGTGGTTCAGCTTTACCGGCTCACGCGGCTCGAAACTAGGGGACCTCGGCCCCAATGGCAAACAAGCGGTGCAGTTCTGGACCCAAACCAAAACGGTCACCGCACGCTGGTCAGCCCACGGACGAACAGTAAACACCACTATCTCAATGCGCTGACCCTCAACTGGTCCGTCCGCCTCAATTGTGCCCAAATCAGCAACCCAAACTCCCGCAGCCTCTGACGCGAGTTTGCCGCAACCGGGCAACAGTGGCGGGCGGGCCTGTTGGTAGCTGCCGAGTCCGTGGATGATCGGCGGGGGAAGTCCGGGGGCCATGTTTGAGTGGAGCGCAGCGAGCGAGCTTGGCCCCCGGCCCGCCGGTCATCCACAGACGTAGGCCGAGCCCCTCGTTCAGGTGGGCGAGTCAGCGGACCAGGCCTGCCCGCCACTGTTGCCCGGTTGTGGCAAACGCCTCAAGAACCCCTGTGCATCATCCCAGCGATAACCCAATCCTATGCGGCAATCCGACGGCACGGTCGCTCTAAGTTTATATTTATAAGTAATATAGATAACGTTCTATATAACCTATAATGGCCAAATCTACACGGGGCCATTATGAACCTGCAACAATTCCGCTTTGTCCGCGAGACCATCCGGCGCGACTTCAATCTGACTGAGGCGGCCCGGATGCTGTACACCTCGCAGCCAGGTGTATCAAAGGCCATCATCGAGTTCGAAGACGAACTCGGCATCAAGATTTTCGAGCGCCATGGCAAGCGTATCAAGGGCCTGACCAAGCCGGGTTTGGCCGTGTCTCAGGTCATCGACCGTATCATGCGCGAAGTCGACAATCTCAAAAAAGTCAGTGACGAATTCGCCCGCCGCGACGAAGGGGGGCTGGTCATTGCTTGTACGCACACGCAGGCGCGTTACCTCTTGCCGCGCGTCATCCCCGGGTTTCGTAAACAATTCCCCAAGGTGCACCTGTCTTTGGCCGAGGGCAGCCCCGCTCAATTGGCTGAGATGGTGTTGCACGAGCAAGCCGATCTGGCCCTGGCGACCGAGTCATTGGCGCTAACGCCCGGTTTGGCGACGCTACCTGTCTATGCCTGGGAACATACCGTCGTGGTGCGGCCGGATCATCCGCTGGCCGAGTTGACCTCCAGCGCGGCCAAGAATCTGACGCTGGCGCAATTGGCCGAATATCCCATCGTCACATATGACCGCGCATTTACTGGCCGCAGTACGATTGACGAGGTGTTTGCCAACCAAAGTATCCATCCCGACATCGTATTAGAGGCCATCGACGCCGACGTGATAAAAACCTACGTCGATGTGGGCCTGGGTATTGGCATCATCGCTGGCGTCGCGTACGACCCGCGTCGTGACGGTAATTTGGTGGGGCTGCCGGTGGGTCATCTGTTTGGCACGCATACCACTCGTGTCGGCGTGAAGTCCGGTGTATTCCTGCGGGATTACGTATATACCTTTCTGGAAATGATGGCGCCGTCACTGACCCGGCAGGTTGTGACCGATGCCGTGCAGGGTGCCCGCGAATAGCTGCATCGTTTTTGCATTCGGCGTCTCCCTCAATAAACAAGATCATATCTATTGTGATGATGTCCGTTTTTTCGGGGGAACCCTACTGTGCCTTCCCAACCAGCGGTGGACTGAGAAAATCAATAAATTGCCGGGGCGCTCTTCGTGTGTACGAGGATCAGTTTTTTCGTTCATTCTCCCGAATAATGCGAACGAGGTGCGCGAGCGCCGGGTGATTGCGACGGCGGCTGGGATAATAGATGTAATAGCCTGCCCCCAGACTTTGCCATTCAGGAAGGACAATCTCCAACCGTCCAGCCTGGATCTCGTCAGCCACCCTGCGTTCGAGTAAGTAGGCCAGCCCGAGCCCTTCCTTGGCCGCATCTATGGTCGCTTGCGTATCGTTGATCACGTAGCGACTGGTCACGGATAGGGTGATCATGTTCGGCCCATTGCCGAGCTCCCATCTGTAAGCAGAGTTGTTGCCCAAGAGGACGCCGATACACTCGTGATTGAGTAGGTCATTCGGCACTGACGGCCTTCCTTCTCGGGCAAGATATTCCGGAGAGCCCACCACCACCCACGGGAGTGGTGAAGTGAGTGGCATTGCCACCATATCGGTGGCGACATGATCGCCAAAACGAATACCTGCGTCAAAGCCTTGGGCGACGATGTCCACCGGTGTGTTGTCAACAACGACAGTCAGCCGCATATCGGGATGTCGGGCGTTGAATATTTTCAGCGCAGGTTTGATCAATAGCTCAGCGGCATCTCGCGGCACGTTCAAACGCAGCGGTGCCAGTGACTTTCCTTTCTCCCGGCCGATATCGCTGAGTGCTTTTTCGATGGCGCCAAATCCGGTCTCCAGTCCATCTGCAAGCGACAAGCCTGCGGCTGTGGGAAAGATACTGCGCGTACTACGATTCAGAAGCTTGACGCCCAAGCGGTCTTCCAAGCGTCGCAAAGAGTGGGACAGCGCTGATGCGGTCACGCCAAGTTCGATAGCAGCTGCCTTAAAGCTCCTTGTCCGGATTATTGCTGCAAATGCAGAGAGATCAGGAAGATCCGATCGACTGAAAAGTGGCATATTAGATGAATATGGTTCATTGATTCGATGAGCTATATTAATTTCTGAAGGGCTCTTTTTCAATAACTGCGCGCCTAAAATAATCGCACTGATCAGCAAGGTGAACATGCTGCGCTGGTATTGCATTGTTCGGCTACGAAAAGCCGATCGGTAGTTGTTTTCACTCAAGCGGGATCCCGCAAAGGACTTATCTATGAACAAGCCCCTCATCGTCATTACCGGCGCGAGCTCCGGGATTGGCGAAGCGACAGCACGCGCTTTTTCGGCACAAGGCCATCCATTGCTTCTGTTGGCACGTCGGCTTGAGCCGATGGAGGCCCTCGGTCTGCCACAGACGTTGTGTGTCGCCGTGGATGTGACCAATCGCGAACAAGTTGCAGATGCCATCAGCCGTGCTGAAGCTAAGTTCGGGCCGGTCGATGGAATCGTCAACAATGCCGGCATCATGTTGTTGGGCGAATTCGCCAGCCAGGACCCAGCGGAATGGGAAAACATGTTTGATGTCAATGTGCGTGGGTTGCTCAATGGCATTCATTCCGTTGTGAACGGCATGATCGAACGCAAAGCCGGATCAATCATCAACATCAGCTCCGTTGCTGGCATCAAATCATTCCCTAACCATGTCGCCTATGTCGGCACGAAATTCGCCGTTTCAGGACTGTCTGAGAATCTGCGCGAAGAACTGGCACCACATGGCGTACGCGTCATTACGATTGAGCCTGGTGCCGTCGAAACGCCATTGATTAGCCACACGACCGACGAAAAGGTCAAACAAGACTATGCAACCTGGAAAACAGAAATGGGCGGCGTTCTCAAACCAGAGGATATTGCCAACGTGATTCTCTACGCATACCAACAGCCAAAATATGTCTGCATTCGCGAAGTGGTGATCACTGCAACCGGGCAAGCTGCGTAGTCTACGGTTGCGCGGCTTGCTGCTTCATCAACATGAGGAGAAAAACAATGGCAATGGAAAACCGTAGCCAGGAGATATTCACTCCCGAGTTTCGCTTCGGCCTAGGTGGCGTGCCGATTGGCAACGAGTTCAAGGCTGTCACAGACGAAAGCGCGGAGAGGACGCTCCAGGCATCCTGGGACGCTGGCGTTCGTTACTTTGACGTGTCACCTTGGTATGGGTTGGGCCTCGCCGAGCGTCGCTATGGTCGTTTTCTCTACAAGCATCCGCGCGACAGCTACGTCATCTCGACCAAGGTCGGAAAGCTGCTCAAGGCCTCGCCGCACAACAACGCGAAGACCTACTTTCCCGGCGCCAATTCTCCGAACAATGTCATCTTCGACTATACGGCTGACGGCGTGAAGCGGTCGATCGAGGACAGCCTACAGAGAATGGGCATCGACTCGATCGACGTCGTCTTCGTCCATGACCTGTCCCCCGATAACAAGCTCCTGCCAGCACCGCTGGGAAGAGGAATTTGCCGTCGCGCTCAAGGGAGCTTTTCCAGCGCTCTCAAAGATGCGAGAGGAGGGTGTCATCAAAGCCTGGGGTGTTGGCGTGAACGCGCCAGAGCCCATACTGCGCGTGATAGCGGAGTCGGATCCGGACGTCTGCTTGCTCGCTTCGCAGTATTCGTTGATCGACCACGCCAATACGCTGAACAATGTCTTCCCGGTTGCGCGGGAACATGGTGTGAGGTTCGTCATGGGCTCAGCGCTAAATGCAGGCTTTATTACTGGCAGCCCGCGCTACAACTATGGGTCGAACAACTGGAACATTCCGCAGCAGCATATCGCCAAGCGCGAGCAGTTGCGCGCTGTCGCCAACCAGTTTGGCGTCGATCTCAGGACAGCGGCGCTGCAGTTTTCAGCCGCACCGGATGTCGCGGCTGCACTCGTCGTAGGCGCTTACACCGAAGCCCAGGCGGTGGACAACGCAGCTTCGATGAGCGCCCGCATTCCACCCGCCTTCTGGGAAGAATTGAAGCGTCGGCAACTCATCGAACAGAATGCGCCGCTTCCGACGGTTGATCCGTCATAAAGGCCTCACCCACTGCAAACGTCGACATTGCGTAAGCTCAATCAGGGGTATCTCAGCGCCGGATCAGCGTATTGCTAGCCTACGAGGGGCACACGGCCGCTGACGCCCACACTGGTTAGCCAGATCTGGCAGGAAGGAGAGAGCCTTGCTATGCCTTGGCGTAAGTCGATAAAAAGAATCAAATAAGAACCGATCTCATTTTTATTGACTAAAAAATAGGAATCATTATCATTAACTCCACGTCGCAACGATCTGGAGTAAACATCATGACATCAGCGCTTAGCGCAGTGGTAGTAGGCGCCGACAGGTTGGGTAATATTCCAGACCTGCTGAAAGGGCACAATATTTCGATCACGCATCACATCAGTGGCCGCGATCCTTCGCATCAAAAGAAAACCCTGCAATTGCCATCAGGCACACAATTGGTCATTTTGTTGACAGATTTCCTGGGTCATAACGTCATGAAGACGTTCCGCAACGCGGCTCAGCGTGGCGGCATCCGAGTAGTAGCCTGCCGTCGTTCGGTATGCGCCATGCAGCAAGCATTGCAGCAGTGCGGCCTATGCGGATTGCATTGATGCGCGAGGAACGCCCCGATCATAGTGACTGTTGATCGGGCTATTTCTATTTATTGGTCAGCGCGATGAGTTGCTAGCCGCGGCAACATAGTCGCCATCCAGGCGGCGAGCGCCGTTATAGCGTTTGGCCCAGTAGGCTAGCGTCATCTTTTCGATACGGACCACGCCGCCCGAGCTGGGCGAGTGGACAAATCGATCATTGCCCAGATAAATCCCGACGTGCGAATAACGTCGTCCCAGGGTGTTAAAGAACACCAAATCGCCTGCTTGCAACTGCTGCCTGTCGATGGCGGTGCCGATCAGGGCCATGGCCGATGTGTTGCGAGGAAGTTTGACCCCCAGTGCGCGTTCGGCGCTATAGGCAACCAGCCCGCTGCAATCAAAGCCGGTATCTGGCGATGATCCGCCATAGCGATAACGTACGCCGAGCTGATCCAGTGCCTCATCGATTAAGGGGGTGGCGAACTGTCGATGAGCGCCTTGTGAACGCATTGCTAATACGCCGATAGGGTCGCTGGACAATGAGGCGAGTTCGATGTCTTGCGCATCGAGGCCATCGGCGTTTGTGTGATAGCGATTCGTCCCGGCGCAACCGGCCAGTGCCACGCACAGGGTGGCAATCAGTAATCCCGGAATACGGAAAATTAAACGGTCACTTGGCGTGTCGTACGCGCGCGTCATGGGAGGCCGGTATCGGTTTGTCCAGCGTAGGCCGGACATCACCGTATCTAGAAGCGGAACATCGCGATTCTAGCAAATGCCTGGTTGCAAATAGGGGAAATGCTTACACTGGATGGTGTATTTTTGCCCGGTGAGTCGGGCGGTGTATCCGCCGCGAGGTGTGCCGGCAAGCGTCGCGCAGTAGAGCGATTTTCCTCGCCGAGCCGGCCCACAATAAAAAACATCGGGCGTTACGGGATTTCCCCAAGCTGTGTGGCAAGTCTGGTGCAAGTTTTGCCCGTCACAATGGTGTCAACAGAGCCATGGCGTCCGCAGGACTATCCACAACATATCACCCGGGAGACAATCATGCAGAAAACCCGCGATTTCCACCTCCGCTCTATCGACGATCGCGATACCTTTTGGCGGGCGGAGGCCGAGCGGATTCATTGGGAAACGCCATTTGAGCAGGTCTTGGATTTTTCCCGGCCGCCATTTGCCCGATGGTTTGTGGGCGGACAGACGAATCTTTGCTACAACGCCGTCGACCGTTGGGTGCCGCAGCAGGGCGATCAGCCCGCGCTGATATGGGTGTCGACCGAGGTTGACAAAGAAGTCGTCTATACGCGTCGGCAACTGTACGACGAGGTGAACGCGGTGGCATCGATGCTGCGCGAACAAGGGGTCGGCCGCGGGGATCGCGTCTTGCTCTATATGCCGATGGTGCCCGAGGCGGTATTTACGATGCTTGCCTGCGCACGGCTGGGCGCCGTGCACTCCGTTGTATTTGGCGGATTTGCGTCAGTGAATCTGGCGCAACGAATTGATGACGCGACACCAAAAGTCATCGTATCGTCGGACGCGGGTTCGCGGGCGGGCAAGGTCGTGCCGTACAAGCCTTTGCTCGATAAGGCATTGAGCCTTTGTGCGCATCCACCTGGCTCAGTGATCGTACTGGATCGGGGGCTGGCGCCATGCGAGCGCCAGCCGGGTCGTGATCTGGATTATGCGGATCTGCGTCAGCGCCATGAAGGCAGTCAGGTTCCGGTGCAATGGCTGGAGTCTTCAGAACCCAGCTACATTCTGTACACATCGGGTACGACGGGCAAACCGAAAGGTGTGCAGCGCGACGTGGGGGGGTACGCTGTTGCGCTAGCCTCGTCCATGGAGTATTTGTTCGACGGCAAGCCAGGCGACACCTATTTTTGCACCAGCGATATCGGCTGTGTCGTGGGGCATTCGTACATTGTGTACGGGCCCTTGATCGGCGGGCAGGCGACGATTTTGTATGAGGGCACGCCTGTGCGTCCGGACGGTGCCATCCTGTGGAGTCTCGTCGAGCGTTTTGGTGTCAATACCTTGTTTTCGGCGCCGACGGCGGTGCGCGTGCTCAAGCGTCAGGCACCCGAGCTGCTGTCGCGTCATGATCTGTCCTCGCTGCGGGCGGTCTATCTGGCCGGTGAGCCGTTGGACGAGCCTACCGCGCAATGGATTTCGCAAGGACTGGGCAAGCCTATCATTGACAACTATTGGCAGACGGAATCGGGATGGCCGATCTTGTCGGCACAGCCGGGTGTAGAGCGTGTGCCGACACGTTTTGGAAGCCCCTCGTTCCCCGTGTACGGTTTTGATGCGCGTATTGTCAGCGAGCGGACGGGTGAGGATCTGGGGCCGGGAGAAAAGGGCGTCGTGGCGCTTGCGCCGCCGTTGCCACCGGGGGCGATGTCCACCATCTGGGGGGATGATGAGCGTTTTGTTCAGACGTATTTCACGTCTATTCCGGGGCGGCAACTGTATTCGACGTTTGATTGGGGGCGCGTCGATGAGGATGGGTATTGGTTTATCTTGGGGCGCACGGACGACGTGATCAACGTTGCGGGCCATCGGTTGGGCACTCGTGAGATCGAGGAGTCCATCAACAGTCATACGGCAATCGCCGAATGCGCGGTGGTAGGCGTCGCGGATGCTTTGAAGGGCCAAGTGGCGATGGCGTTTGCGGTATTGAAAAATCCGGAGTCGGCTGAAAGCCCAGAGCGTGCACGTACGCTAGAAGGCGATATCATGCGTGTAGTGGAGGATCAATTGGGCGCGGTAGCGCGTCCGGCCCGCATCCGGTTTGTGTCTGCGTTGCCGAAAACGCGCTCGGGCAAAGTCCTGCGCCGCGCGATTGTCGCGGTGTGCGAGGGCCGGGATCCGGGGGATCTGACCACGATCGAAGACCCTTCCTCTCTTGAACAAATAAAGGATTCGTTGCAATGAAAAGCAAACCCGTGTTGACCGCCGAAGACGTCAAGAAAATCTTGGCGGCTGCCGAAGCCCACGCCGTAAAGAACGGTTGGGCGGTGACGATTGCGGTCGTGGATGATGGCGGTCACGCATTGGGTCTGCTGCGCCTGGACGGCGCGGCGCCGATTTCCTCTCACATCGCGCCGGCCAAGGCCAAGACAGCGTCGCTGGGCCGCCGTGAGTCCGCAGGTTACGAGGAAATGATTAACAATGGCCGTCCTTCGTTCCTGTCGGCGCCGTTGATCGAAGGGATGCTCGAGGGCGGTGTGCCAGTCGTCGCCGACGGCGAAGTCATCGGTGCGGTGGGCGTGTCTGGTGTGAAGTCGTCAGAAGACGCTGAAATCGCTCGTGCTGGTATCGCGGCATTGGGGCTGTGATACGTCCTGGGTCTCAGGAGTCTGACTTGACGGCGCCTCAGCGTGAGCCCGCACCCGGCGAGACAGCCGGGCAGGCTCGCGCGTCTGAGGCGTCAGGCACGCCCGTACAAGAGACCGTCACCGCAGGCCTGACCACGCCGGGCCGCATGGCGGGTGCCCTGAACCCCGGCGTTGCGCGCCGCGAGGTCTGGGC
>Ga0182738_1005779_pt1 | contig 13075 bp, 9 predicted proteins | sample eDN5th30CBELigMG_FD_128876 | JGI IMG/M metagenome (GOLD analysis project Ga0182738, IMG submission 128876) | Enriched Miracle-Growth compost microbial communities from Emeryville, California, USA - eDNA 5th pass 30_C BE-Lig MG (version 2)... ...
ATTCTCCATTGTGCTAAATGAACTTTTCACTGGTCCTTGAAGATATAGCCCTTCTTCTAAAAGCTCTAAATCTTGCGCATTCACATGGCCTTCCAATAATTTCTTTATGTTCACTTTCTTTGGCTTATTATCATATGATCCAACTCTCTTATGCCCTTTTTCTCTCTTTTCCTTGATGATTTCTTTCAAATTCTCTTCACTGTCTTCGATTTCTTCTTCATCTTTTCCTTCAGATTCGCCTTCATAACCTTCATGTTCTTCGTTTATATATTCTCTGAGATTCTTCTTTTTTTCTTCAACTTTATTCACATTGAATGTAAACACTCTTCTTAATGGGTGTTCTTCTTTCTTCTCTTCGTTATCATTTCCAATATCATCTTTTGACCCTTCTTTATCTTCTTTCGAATCAAATACCACCTTCTCTGGTGATGATGAATCTATTCGTATTTATTATCACTTCTTCATGAGAAATTTTTCAATAAAAATTTGGAGAAAAATTGTCAAAAAGAAAACCCCGAGAAAAAAATTCCTTTGAAATTTACAAAGAAAGCCTGAGCCCCCAAAAATAATTTGTTTTCTATTCAAAATCTCTCAATAATATTCGTACCTGCTAAGCCAGCAGTGGCCATTTCATGTCTAAATTTGATGTGTCCAATCTTCTCAATATCCTTTAACAACTCTGCTGCAATCTTTCCTTTTCTTCTTCTAGTATCTGCTCTCCTCAATAAAGCTGATCCTGGAGCTTCCGACACATAATCTTTAAAGAACGCATTTGCTGCAAACCTGCTTAAACCAGCTGAAGCCTTTGGCGTAAACTGTTCTTTTCTTGGTAATAAGGGCGTATTAGACGATCTATGCTCTCTATGTGAAAGAACTCTGGGAGAATCTCCACGAGAGAATGATCCTTTGAAATCCTTTAAATGTAATGAAGGCTTTTTGAAGACTCTTTCATTAATATTTCCGTCATCAAGACTGGTGATTTTTGACGATTTGTGAGAGATTTGCGACTTGTAAGACATTTGAGATTTGAGCTGAGGAGAGAGGAGCTCAACGTCGGAAGTACCAGGAGAATAGAGCTCTTCCTCAACTCTTGCTATATCTTCTTGCTTTTTTGTCAATAGCCCTTTGTATTTTATCAATTTCTACGGAGAAAGGAGAGTTATTCGAGATCATTAGTGGACTGATTACTTGGATGAGCTCGAGGAATTCATGAATATATTCAGAGATCTGCTTATCTTTGATATCGGCATAAAGAAGATTGACTTGATTTTTCACTTTAAAATCATCTATTTACAAAGATTATTTCTTCTTTCACCATTCTCGTTTCTTACTGATTTTATCAGGATCGGCTTCATTAACATTTGTCAAAGAATTCTGTCCATATTGTATGATCACCTTCAATACTTGCAAAGATCGAAGCGTCTCATCCTCATAATCATTCGTATTATACCCCAAAGGCGAGAGCACATGACACGTTGTTTTCGCTTTCTTTCCTGATCTCTTCATCATGCTCCCTAAGATTTCCCCTTTAGCTATTCTCCTTGCCATCAAAACTGATTACCTTCCATATCAACAGTCAAATATTGGCCATTATTAGTGTCTTCTTGGTTCGCAACCTGATCCAAATTCGTCTCTGTTGCCGCCTAAAATACGTGAGAGGGATTCCTGGGGGGCTTTTACCTGGATTTCTAGGGCCTGTTCTGGGGTTGAATCATTCTTTTTTAACAGAATTTTGCCAAGTTTCCTTCTATAATAACACAATATATCTCTAAAGGAAATCCCTAGACCCTTACTTTTCTATGGCAAAGTTGGTATTGAGCTGATTACGAAGATCGTAGGCTTTATTAATATGGGCAGAGAGCCGAGATTGATAGCGCAGAATTTTGTCGCGGATTTCAGCTCGATCTCTGCATGCATTTGAGTGAGAATTGAACGTGCGGCAATTGACCTGGCATTCACAGATCTTGCAGACAAGTTTCTTGTCGTGTCTTGGAGGACTTAGCTCCATTGTATTGAAAGTTAGTTAATTAAAACCTTGTGTAATTGGAAAAAATTAAATTAAAGAGTAAGCTCTGGGAAGATTTTACTCGCAAATTTGGAAAGGATTTTCCTTCAAGGATATCACCCTTATAATGAGGCTTTCAATGCCAGACCAAGACAGGAAGAATTTTAAGGGAGGGTCAACAGCTACAAGAGGGGAACAAGAAGGCTTCAATCATGAGCAAAGGGGGTGGTGGATGAGGGATTTGATGAAATTATGGGGACCTAAAAAATGTCTTTATAATAATTTCGGTTTGATTCAGAAAGGTTTTGTTGGTGAATTAGCAAAAGAATCAATATTAAAAAGAGAGAGAAAAAGGATATGATTTTCCAGAAGGGAGAATAAGGGCTAGAATATATTGGGAAGGACTAAAATTTCCTTGTACTCATCATATTCAGATTAGAATAATTCAATTGTTTAATTAATTAATCAAGCTCTTGCCATAAATTATTTTATTGGCTTTTTCGAGCTCGAGAGTTGATGATTTCCCTCTTGTGAGGCATTCTTTTATAAGTTGTTCGATTCACCCTTCAGTTTTTGATCTAGAGATCGAAATTTTTAGAGTTGTATTTTAACAAAATTGGTATAGTGACATGGCCATTTTTTGAAGTTTAATTACAGATCCATCCAATGATTAATTAAGCTACAAATTATCACAATGGTGATCTGCATTAATTCGACTCGTAAGTTCCGAACATTAAAAAAATCCTCCAAAATTTCTAACAATTTTTTTTTGTAAGTGAGCAGAGAAAAAGAACTTCAGAGAAAGGAAATTTTATCTCAATAGCAAGAAAGAGATATAAGTCCTTTGGTCCTCTATTGTCTCAGCCAAAACTCAATATGATCTCAAAATTGGTCATTGAAGATCTCCAAAAATGATAAATTTTCGATTTGAATGACAGGAAAAAAGGAAAGCAAATCCCTCTCTTTTTTTTGACAATAAATCAAATTTTCTCCAAACTCTTTCCTTCTTCAAAAAAATGCCGACTCTGGAAACAACTCATTCTGGTCAATGAACTAAAGAATTCTCACAAAGATGCTAAGGTTGCTTTTCTCAGTAAGAAAATTTTGTTGATTTTTCCCCCCATTTTCGAGGAAAGATCCCGCTAAAAATCTTATAAACTCATTTATTTCTTATCCGTTTATCTTTGATCCTAAAAACTCTCAGACTAAAATTAAAAATATAAAATCTCAAACAAAACTTTATCCCCCTATCAAAGATGTCCCTCTTTCAAATCATCCTGCTCTTATCCTCCCTGCTACTCGTCTTCATCTTGTACTACATCATCCTCCCCTATAAAATCATCCGGTCATACCGCTCCAAAGGTTTCAATACCTATTTCTTTCCAATCTTTGGCGAGTTCAAGATCTGGTTCGATACCTTCAGCTCTCGAGGCGACTCCTTCGCAAAGACAAAGGAGTCACGCCAAAAGTTCCCTGATCAAAAAGTAGGGATCACCAATCTTGGCAACAAAACACTCATCCTCATTCGAGATCCTCAATACGCCAAGGATTTCTTTATCAACCCTCAAAACTACAAGAAAGTCGATGTTAGCAATTTCGGTCTGTATCTTGTTGGTGGCGGCGGCCTCGTACAATATGAGGACGAGACTTGGAAACGATACAGAAAGATCATCTCCAATTCTTTCCATTATGAGTCACTTCGCTCAAATATCAGTACCATTCAAAGTACTGCACAAGAGTTCTTTGATAAACTGACCCCTGAAGACTACAAGAACTACACTGTGATCCCTAAGATTCAAGAGATTACAGGCGAAGTAATTGCGAGGATTTTCTTTGGGGAACATCTTGCAAAATATACTATGGATGGGAAACCTTTGACAACTTATGCTGCAGAAATGGTAACCGAGTTAATTCTCGCTGCTTTCAATCCTTTATCTATCATATTTGGAGATGTAATGCTGAAATACCCCATCCTTCCAATGTATAGAAGACTGAAAAGCAAGATAGATAGATTCAGAAGCCTCTGTTTCCAGATCGTCAGAGACAGAAAAGCCTCCAACTGCAAGGGAAAGGATTTGTTAGCTTCGTTATTGGAAACTCAAGAGTCAACAGATACCGAGAAAAGGCTCACAGATGCGGACATTGTGAATGAATTCATCACATTCTTCATTGCTGGAATGGACAGTACTGGGCATTTAATCAGTATGGTTCTGTATAACTTAACACAGCACTCTGAATATTACAAAATCCTTAGAAAAGAAAGAGAAAATCTCTACAATACAGAGAAGCAAGTCACCCTTGATACTCTTCAGAAAATGGACGAAATAAATGGATTCCTAAAGGAGACTTTGAGATTCCATGCACCTGCAGTTCACACGTTTTATAGAGTCGCTTTGAAGGATCATATGTTGGGAGGAGATTTTCCAGTCAAGAAAGGACAATGGGTGAAACCAGAGTTCATGGCGATGTTTCACGATGAGAACAATTATGTGAAATCAGAAGTGTTTAATCCAAACAGATGGAAAGAAGGCAACAAGAAGGTGGACCCGTATGCATTTACGCCATTTTCTGCAGGCCCAAGAAATTGTATAGGACAGCATTTGGCAATGGCAGAAAGCAAGATTATCCTCTCAGAGTTCTTGGAGAGGTTTGACTACAAGATGAAGAATGAGAAATATGAGTTGAAGATGATACAAAGATTCTTGTATGAGCCTTTTGAAGAAATGGTCTTCGAGTTAAAACCCAAAATTAAAGAATAGAAAGTATCGTGTTTTCAATAAAAATATGAATTTTAAATGACAGTAACCTGCCTAGATATGATAAAATCACATGGAATAATTTGAATCTTTCCTGATCCTTTTGAAGTCTAAGGGAAATAGGGAAATTTTCTCAAAGCACTTTCATAGAGGACAGGTTTATTTTTTTAATTCCATGGGGGAAAACCCGCTAAAATATCAAAAACTCTTATTATTATTCAAAGAAAAAAAAATCAAAATATAAATATAAAAAACTTACCTCCAACATGACGCTCTTCCCAATCATCCAGATCCTCTTCTCCCTACTCCTGGTGTTGATCTTTTACTACATAATCCTCCCCTACAGAACCATAAAATCATACCGCTCCAAAGGTTTCAACACCTACTTCTTCCCAATCCTTGGAGAATTTAAAACTTGGTTTGACAACTTCAACTCTCGAGGGGACTCTTTTGCCAAAACCAAAGAGTCTCGTCAAAAATTCCCCGACCAAAAAGTCTCAATCACCAATCTTGGCAATAAAACCCTCATCCTCATAAGAGATCCCCAATATGCCAAGGACTTTTTCATCAACCCTCAAAACTACAAGAAGATTGGGGTCAGCAATTTTGTCCGACCCCTTGTTGACGGCGGCGGTCTTGTCCAATATGAGGGCGAGACTTGGAAACGTTATCGAAAAATCATTTCCAACTCTTTTCATTATGAATCACTACGCTCAAACATCAGTACTATTCAAAGCACTGCTAAAGAACTTTTCGAGAGATTAACCCCTGAGGACTACAAGAACTACACTGTAATCCCTAAGATTCAAGAGATTACAGGCGAAGTTGTTGCAAGGATCTTCTTCGGAGAGCACCTTGCAAAATATACTATGGATGGAAAACCCTTGACAACTTATGCTGCAGAGATGATGACTGACTTAATGGTTGCTGCTTTCAATCCTTTGTCTGTCATATTTGAAGATAAGATGCTAAAATATCCAATTCTTCCAAGCTATAGAAGATTGAAAACTAAAATTGATAGATTCAGAAGTCTTTGTTTCCAGATCGTCAGAGACAGAAAAACCTCTGACTACAAAGAAAAAGACCTTTTGGCATCATTATTAGAGACCCAGAACTCACCAGATGTCGAGAATAGGCTGACAGATGCAGATATTGTGAATGAATTCGTCACATTTTTCATTGCTGGAATGGACACGACAGGCCATTTAATTAGCATGGCTTTATACAATCTCACACAGCACCCTGAGTATTATGGGATTCTCCAAAAGGAAAGAGATACCCTCTATAATAAAGAGAAACAAGTCACACTTGACACTCTTCAGAAGATGGACGAAATAAATGGATTGCTCAAAGAAACTTTGAGATTCCATGCACCAGCTGTCCACACATTTTATAGAGTAGCTTTAAAGGACCATATGCTAGGAGATCTACCAGTCAAGAAAGGAGAATGGGTGAAACCAGAGTTCATGGCGATGTTTCACGATGAGAATAATTATGAGAAACCAGAAATTTTTGACCCAAAGAGATGGAAAGAAGGTAGCAAGAAGGTGGATCCTTATGCCTTTACACCATTCTCTGCAGGCCCTAGAAATTGTATAGGACAACATTTGGCAATGGCAGAGAGTAAGGTTATTCTCTCAGAGTTTTTGGAGAGGTTTGACTACAAGATGAAGAATGAGAAATATGAACTGAAGATGATACAGAGATTTTTATATGAGCCTTTTGAAGAAATGGTCTTTGAGTTGAAGCCTAAGGTTAAATAAAGTTAAGTGTCTTTTCATTGATATTATTTTCAACAAAATTCTGGATTTTGCATAAATATGAAAAAGAATCGAATTCAGTCAGTCGTTCTTAGTCTTTTCCATTTCTTCCCATCAAGTTTTATTTCAAAGAATTTTTTTAATCGAAGGAGGGCCAAAACTGCGCTAAAAATATCAAAAACTAATCTATTTCCTATTCGTTGAAATAGATACCGAAAACTCTCTTATAAAAATCGAAAATCGAATTTATTAAAGATAAAATAAAAAACTTCCCCCCTCAAACCAACAATATGGTTCTTTTCCAAATTACTATACTCTTCTCAACTCTCATATTCGCTTTCATCTTTTACTACATAATCCTCCCTTACAAAAGGATCCAATCATATCGTTCCAAAGGTTTCAACACCTACTTCTTTCCAATCCTTGGTGAATTCAAAGTCTGGCTTGACATCTTCAAGTCTCGAGGAGACTCTTATGCACTGACTAAAGAATCTCGTCAAAAATTCCCCGACCAAAAAGTTGCTATCATGAACCTCGGCAATAAAACACTCATTCTCGTTCGAGATCCTCAATATGCCAAAGATTTCTTCATCAACCCTCAAAACTACAAGAAGATTGGGGTCAGCAATTTCCTCAGTCCTCTTGTCGATGGCGGTGGCCTTGTACAGTATGAAGGTGAGACTTGGAAACGCTATCGAAAAATTATTTCTAATTCTTTTCATTATGAATCGCTTCGCGCAAATATAACGACTGTCCAAAGCACTGCTAAGGAATTCTTTGATAAATTAACCCCTGAAGACGGTAAGAACTATACTGTGATCCCTAAGATTCAAGAGATCACTGGAGAAGTAGTGGCAAGAATTTTCTTTGGAGAGCATCTTGTAAAATATCCGATTGATGGAAAGCCTTTGACAACTTATGCTGCAGAAATGATGACTGACTTAACAGTCGCTTCATTTCGTCCTTTGTCTGTCATATTTGAAGATAAAATGTTGAAATATCCTATCCTCCCAAGCTATAGAAGACTGAAAAGCAAAATCGATATCTTCAGAAATGTTTGCTTCCAACTGGTCAGGGATCGAAAAACTTCTAATTACAAAGGAAAAGATCTCTTGGCATCATTACTAGAGACTCAAGATTCGACTGATGCAGATAATAGGCTCACGGATGCGGACATTGTGAATGAATTCATCACATTTTTCATTGCTGGAATGGACAGTACTGGGCATTTAATCAGCATGGCTTTATACAACTTAACTCAACATCCTGAATACTATGAGATCCTTCAAAAAGAAAGGGATAACCTGTACAATAAAGAAGAACAGGTCACACTTGATACTCTCCAGAAAATGGATGAGTTAAATGGGGTGCTCAAAGAGACTTTTAGATTTCATGCACCAGCTGTCCACACATTTTATAGAGTGGCTTTGAAAGATCATATGCTAGGTGGAGCTTTTCCAGTCAAGAAAGGAGAATGGGTAAAACCAGAATTCATGGCCATGTTCCATGACGAAAAGAATTATGAAAAGCCAGAGGTTTTCGATCCTAAGAGATGGAAAGAAGGAAGTAAGAAGGTGGACCCGTATGCTTTTACACCATTCTCTGCAGGCCCAAGGAATTGTATAGGACAACATCTGGCGATGGCGGAAAGCAAAGTGATCATCTCAGAGTTTTTGGAAAGATTTGATTACAAGATGAAGAAGGAAAATTACGAGTTGAAGATGATACAAAGATTTTTGTATGAACCTTTTGAGGAAATGATCTTCGAGTTAAAACCCAAAGTTAAGTAGAGGATAAAGAGTATTTTCCTACGATCTTTGTATTGTTGAGTTTCATTACAATACTATGCACTGATAATGAACCTTAACAAATTATTTTCACTCAATACATTGCTTTATTTTCCAGCAAAAAAAAAAAACAATGCTCAAATTTAAATCATTATCAACTCAACAATAATATCCTTAAAATTTTTGGAATAGACAGAATTTACCCTGGCTCTCATCACCTCTTCTTCAAAAGTTTCTTGCAACTCAACCCTCTCCACACTCTCAAGTCCTTTTTCCTGAGACATTTTTCATTAATTTTTTAAATCACCAGAAATTACGGTCTTATTTAACTTTCCATAATACCTCACTTGCATCATCACTTCTTTATTTTCCCTTGATCATAAAATTCATATTATAAAATCAAATTATCCCATCAAACCATGACGCTCTTACAAATCATCCTGCTCCTATCTTCGCTCCTATTCGCTTTTATCCTCTTCTACATATATCTCCCATACAAAAAAATCCAATTATATCATTTCAAAGGTTTCAACACTTTCTTTTATCCAGTCCTTGGCGAAATCAAAGTATGGCTTGACACCTTCAACTCCCGTGGCGACACCTTTGCGAAAACCAAAGAGTCTCGCCAAAAATTCCCTGACCAAAAAGTTGCAATCACCAATCTTGGCAACAAAACGCTTATCCTACTTCGAGATCCCCAATATGCTAAAGATTTCTTTATCAATCCCCAAAACTTTCGGAAAGACGGCATCAGTAATTTCCTTAGACCTCTTGTTGGTTATGGCGGACTTGTACTTTCTGAAGGAGAAACTTGGAAACGCCATAGAAAGATCATCTCAAACTCTTTCCATTATGAATCTCTTCGAACAAATCTCAGTGTTGTCCAAGGCACAACCAAGGAATTCTTTGATAAACTGACTCCTGAAGACTACAAGAACTACACAGTCATTCCCAAAATTCAAGAGATTACTGGAGAAGTTGTTGGTAGAATCTTTTTTGGAGAACATCTAGCCAGCTACACTCTTGATGGAAAACCATTAACAGGCTTCCTTGCTGAATTTATGAGTGAACTCACAGTGGCTGCTTTCCACCCCTTATCTGTCATGTTTGAAGACAAAATGTTGAAATACCCTATTCTTCCAAGCTATAGAAGACTTAGAAACAAGATCGATAGATTTAGAGCACTTTGCTTCCAGATCGTCAAGGACAGAAAAGCTTCTGACTACAAAGGAAAGGACCTCTTGGCTTCACTGTTAGAGACTCAAAACTCACCTGATGTGGAGAATAGACTCTCAGATGCGGATATTGTGAATGAATTCATCACGTTTTTCGTTGCAGGAATGGACACTACCGGGCATCTAATCAGTATGACCTTGTATATTTTGACTAAGCACCCAGAATATTATGAAGTTCTCCAAAAGGAAAGAGACGAGCTTTACAATACAGAGAAGCAAGTCACAGCTGATACTCTTCAGAAAATGGATGAGCTTCATGGAGTGTTAAAGGAGACTTTGAGATTTTATACACCTGCTGTGATGCCATTCTATAGAGTAGCTTTGAAGGATCATGTGTTGGGAGGAGATTTTCCAGTGAAGAAAGGACAATGGTTGAAGCCAGAATTCATGGCCATGTTCCATGATGAAAAGCATTTTGAGAAACCAGAAGTGTTTGATCCCAATAGATGGAAAGAAGGAAATGATAAGAAGTTGGATCCTTACGCATGGACTCCATTTTCTGCAGGCCCAAGAAATTGTATAGGACAGCACCTGGCCATTGCGGAAAGTAAAGTGATTATTTCAGAGTTTTTGGAGAGATTTGAGTATAAGATGAAGGATGAAAAGTATGAGTTGAAGATGATACAAAGGTTCTTGTATGAGCCTTTTGAAGAAATGGTCTTCGAGTTGAAACTTAAGGCTAAATAAAAAATAGCTTTTTTATATTGAGAGTATGCATTCGATCTGACATAATTGTATGAGAAAGATTCTCAATGTGTGGCTTCAGTATGAATGAGAACTATAAATGATATCAACCGAAGGCTCCAAAAGGGAGATTTCTCAATAGATTTTTGTGCAATAGAAGGAAATTGAAAAAGACTCTATCATTTTTGCTTACAAAAAGAAAAAAAATTCACAAACTTTCAATTTTTCTTAACAACCTCAAACCTTCCAAAAATATTTTTTCTTTTGCAAAAAGACAAAGAAAACAAATGGAAGGCATAATACGAAATTATATTTTTTGAGAGAACTGATTCGCCATTCATTTCATAAAAATTAGATAAAAAAGGTTTTTTGAAGAACAGCTGAACCAGTGATTTTATCGATAACGTTGAAGGAAGGAAAGTCTAAGTCTAAAAGATCAGATGTCAGATGAAAAAAATCCAAATGACCTTCTAGAATACTCAGTTTTTCTAGAGTTTAATTTTTCAAATTCGATGGATTTGATCCGATCTAATCTTCCCTCCCTTTATTCCAACGTTCCCATGTCCACCGTTTTCAAATATTTCTGTAAGAGATTCTTTCAGATCTCCACCCTCTCAGAGGTCCCCTCTCCAAGACTCCAATAGCATCCAAGCCAAGTCCTCTTTATATAATATAGAAATTTCAATTTTAAATTTCCCAATAACAAAAGCTGTTCAACCTTTTTAATCTCCAACAGACTCTTTTCAAATTTAATAAAAGCTAGGTAATAAAAAGGTTGTAAAAGTCCAAATCTAGATTTATTAATTCATCCCTATCAAACTTTCTATAAAAACCAACTCCCCTTCTTTTCTCCTTCCCATACTTTTCTCTCTTTCACATTCACAAAAGATCTTGCTTTTATTTTTCTCAAATATATTGATACTTTTCTCTGGTTTCATCAAAAATAATAGGTTATCTCTGACAAATACTTCTTCGCTGGTTATTGATAAATTTGAAGCCGGTGAGCAAATTTTCAATTGAACCGCCAAACTCGAAATGCCAGTCTTTTTATTTCACTACTCACTGAAAGCCTTGAGGAAGGTATTTGGTGCTGTTGGGATCATAGGATCATGAGAAAGATAACTTGGAGCATAATAAAAGGTTTGAGGGTTTGATATGCTTTGAAATGAATTCCAAATTTAGTAGGCATTTTCATTTTGTTCTCAAATCAAGAGCACAATGATGAGACAATTAGAATGATGAAATCTTCAAGAAGAAGTCCACAGAGACCAAAGAGGGATAAAAGAGAATGAAAGGTTTGATTTGAGAGGTTTGAAAATCGGGAATAGAATAAACAGAAAAAGGCTTTGTTCTTTTAATCTAGAACAAGAGAAGGAATTTTTGGAAGAAAAGAATCAATTAAACAAATTAATCAACAAAAAGCCAAACCTTTTAATCTAACCCCTCACTTCTCTTTAGCCCTCTTTCCGTCTTTCCCTCTTATTCATCTTCTTGAAAACACTCTCAAAATAATTCTTCCTAAATCTTCACTAGCTTAAAAAGGCTTGCCGTCTGGAAGCTTTTCTTCCTTTTTTTAGTGACCTTTTCTTGATATTTTTAGAGGTTTTTTCATTCTTGCTTTCCCTTTCTCTTTCCTTTTGTTTCAATAAAGTCCTTTCAATTGAGGGGTTTGACGATATATTCGGCTTTTCAGTCTTGTGAAGCCACGCACACGCAGAAAATGCCAATGTCATCAATATCTCTATTATATTCTTCTTGGTAGAAAATTCAAATCTGGGGCCCAAGAAGGGTTTGCCAAAACCAGAATGGCTTAAATAATCGAAGAGGACCTTGAGAAGTATCGAGAAGCCTGTTATATTTCTGGTAAATTTAAGAATTTTCAATGCTTCGATTTCGTTTTCAACAGTCAGTTTTTGAACAGGACTGAAAGAAAAAGCAAGAATCAGGAAGAAGAAGCAATATAGTTATCTGAAAAAGCCTTTCTAGAAAAGATAAAGATGAGTAAAATGGAAAGAGATCTTGTGTCAAACATTCGAACAAGGTTAATAAAAGAAAGTTGGATTAGCTACATGAAATTTAGAGTGAGGAAATTAAAGTATTTTATTCAACATTTTTGATAGAAATGAAGGGATGAATGGTATGAGAAGGTGGAGGGAAGTTGGTTGGATTTATAGCGGAGATGGGAATAAAGTTATAATGATTGGAATGAGAATAATGTTATTGGTTATTCTAGAAGTTTAGAAGAATTAAGGTAATCACATAATTTGAGATTTTCGTATTAAAACATCCAAAAATCTAAATTTAAATTTTAGAACCAAATTTTTCCACTTTTTCTTACCTTAATTTTTTTTGCTCGATTTTTCCATTTCTCATTGTCTTCAGTTACTCTCTTTATTCTCCAACGTTCTTGCTCTTTGTTTTCAAAAGAGTCCCCCTCGAATTACCTCATCATCGTGCCTTTACTGGGAAAAGAAAAAATAGCTCCCAGGTTTTTTATCGATTTCTTTACTGGAATCACTCAGTAAAAGACTAACTGAAAATGCGCCAGAGGCAAAAAAGCAACCCCATTATTCCTATATCGGTCCTTAAACCTCTTCCCTCTCGAACTCTTTCTCACCTCATCACACATTTCTCATTATCATTTGCTCTCAAATTTCAAAAAAATAAATCTCCGAAATCTCTCATATTACATTACTCTTCCAATCAAAAAATTATAATTTAATTATTAATCCCAATAATCCCAACATGCAATCTTATTTCAAATCGTATTTCTCGCAATCATTCAGTCATCATTCCACACAATGGACCATGATCTTTATTGAGACAATCTACTCATTTTTCAGCCTTA
>Ga0182738_1005780_pt1 | contig 13075 bp, 7 predicted proteins | sample eDN5th30CBELigMG_FD_128876 | JGI IMG/M metagenome (GOLD analysis project Ga0182738, IMG submission 128876) | Enriched Miracle-Growth compost microbial communities from Emeryville, California, USA - eDNA 5th pass 30_C BE-Lig MG (version 2)... ...
GATGTTAACAGCATTGAGCAAGACGTTTTGAAAAACGGTGTGGATTATCGTTTTAACTTGTCGATTTATTCGGTTGATATGGGCACAAAAGTGAAAGGACATGTGGTTGTGTATTATAAGTGGTCAGATAAGTCAATGAAAGTGGTCTCTTATCATTATGATTACACGTACCCTACAGCAGAATTTGAATGGCAAGATTATGATTTTGAAGAGGTTGAACAATGGGACTGTAGCGAGGAGATTAATGGAGAGACGTATTATCCTGGAGAAGGGGAGGATCAGGAGGTTGTCATTGAGGTTTCAGAGGAAGGAGTTAGTGCCGAGGAATTGAATATTGAGCTGATCAATTAGTGAGATCGATGGAGAAGATTATGGCTTTTGTAAGAGATTTTCAAGAAATAGGGATTTTAGAAGATTGTCTGAATATGAAATTTATTGTTGGGAAATAAAAGGTCAAAAATTGTACCTTCTCTTTTGTTGCTATGAAATTGAAGTATTAGACAAAGGAATTTTATGATGTAAAAATATTGAAAAATGGAATTTAAAATGAAGAAAAGTGAGAAGATTTTATGAACAAAATGAAGAAAAATTTTTCTAGCATATTTTTCGAAGGATTTGGTTCTCGTTCAGGATCCAATTCATCATTCAGATATGTTATCTAAACTTTTGCTGGTAAGAGTTGGATGGGAGACTCGAAGATTGCTTTGGTCTTGGCCTTCTCTTGCAATTCTTTCCATAGATTTTGAAAGAGATTAGAATTTTATTCAATGAAGAAGAGAAGAGAAGAGTGGGGTATTGAGGCTGGTTTTGAATATTTAAAATTAAAATTGTATATTGAGCCCCTTGAGTTTATTCTATTAATTCATAACGGATTAATTTTACCTCCGAAAACAATACATTTAAAATAATGAAAACAGCTCAAAGTGCTTTTTTCAGCCAAGCCTTGGCTATTCAAAATAAGTCTCATAAAATTTTGTCTCTTATCAATGATAAACAAGGTTCATAGAACTTTTCTTTTTTGAATCTTCAATCAGCATAAAGCCCCAAGGTTTTGAGGCTGAGTTGTCAATTGGGGAGTGGTCAATCTTCAAAGCACCCTTCAGAACCCTCAGAAATAAGGCTTATTGAAAGAGCCAAAGGGGTCAAAAGAGAAAAATAAAGGAAAGAAAGAAATAATTTTGCTTGGGTTTTTCCAAAAATATTAAAGAAAGTGACCTTGAGATTGTAAATATAAAAAAAAACGAGATAAATTTGCTCCTCCAAGTGTTTTTCTGATTTGAGAGTTTTTCTTAAACAATCGAAGTTTTTGAGTTTTTTCTTTTTGTTGAATTTTTTCCAATATTCAGAATCTCAGAAGGCTTGCTTTAATTTATAAAAGGCTTTCCCAACTATTTACCACTTTCGTTCCCCCAACGTGGACCAAAATTATTGCAAATCCAAGTCAAAATAACCTTAACGTTGGCATCACAAGTTCGATAGACCTTCAGAAGTCAAGACAAAGCAAGCTTAAAAGGCGCCATTTGGCACCTCACTAATTTTTCTCTATTGATTAAATTAAATTTTTATTTGATGTTTGTAAATTAAATCTCACAATTATTGAGAAGGCTCATTTCGCGCTTTTTTGCTCTTCTGAAATTCTCTTTCAGATTTCCCAAAGAGAAAGGCTTTTCAGACCCTTTACTGACTATGAAACTCAATAGCCCATCGAGATTTATGTAGAAAGAGTTACTGTTAGAACATTTTATTTTCCCGCGTAAAACTGCATTAAACTGGGTTGAATAGGGGAGTGATTTATAAAAACAGAGTTGAACAAAGAAACACCTCAATAAACTCTAAGAACCTTTTTCATTAGGACTTTTCTCTGATGTTTGTTTGCCTCTTCATTCAAGAAGACAGTTTATAGAAACTCATTATGGGGTTATCGGAGAGGGGCTGCTTAAGGCTTGTAGGCTTTGAAAGTATTCTAACAATTATAAGAAGGGCTTTTAAGAACAAAGAACGGTTTCTGTGGTAATTAAAGGGTCAATAAAGCGATTTAAAGGACTTGTCTGATGACTAGAGATGGACTGAAATATTGCGCGGGAGAATCAGTGAAAATCTTTTGATCACTCCTCAGTGACCCGGGTTCTGTTCTGGAGCGTTCTTAAGCTCCTAAAGTCTTGAGTAATGAAAATAGCTGGAGGTTTTACCCCTGAGAAAGTTCTTTGTGAGGTTTTGAGACACTTTAACTTTTTTCACCCGCCAAGTGCTCTTATCTTTAACGTGATTGAAGAGTGATTCTCGAGTGATTTCCCGTGTAAATTTTATTCAAAGCAACGCTTTGTCAGGATTGCCAGCCCTTGGCAGAGAGCAAGAAGGCCCTAAGGACTTGTAATACTTGAAAAGCCTAATAATTTTCGGTTTTTCTTGGGTCTGAATTTGGAAATCTATAAATAAAGGTGGGAATTGACTGGGTGGAAATTACAAGAATTGTTTTAATATCAAAAACTACAAGGGCCCAGCTCACTTCAAAAAAAATTTTCCCTCGTTCAAAAAAATGTCAACCAACATATCTTTCAATTCAGACGGTTCTGATCTCGCCAAATCTCTTGCTCCACACCACATCAAATTCGCTCTCCTCTCCCTCAACAAAGCCCACATTCCCCATTGGCTTTCCCTTTTCTGCTTTATTACCTCCCAGATCCAAACCCTGGCCCTTCTCTTTAAGAACTCCTATGTGGCCTTTCAAGACAACACTCCAGCAAGTTCTCCCGCAATAAAGCTTTTTATCAGGCTTTCAGTGGTCGGAGACTGGCTCAACGAGGAAAATCATCTAGCGGTCATGACAGTCAGCATGATTTTGATCACATTGTATATGTTTAAGCTGCTTGGGGTGTTAATATTCCTGAATGGCTGCCTTTATTATCGAAGGAAAATACCGGAAGTGGCCCAGAAATACTGGAGTATAATGCATACTTTACATCCCCTTGTGATGTTTTTCTGGATCCATACATTTTGTCTGCAGATCATAAAGTTCTCCAGACAAGAAAACTTCCAAAATCCTCAACAAATTTCCCTTACCAGCCTGGCTTACTTCAACCTTTTAACAAACTTTTTGGTGACCTTCCCCTTGAACTTTCTCTTTGTCATCTTCAAAACGAAATTTCTCCTCAGCTCCAAAGACAATTCCTTACAATTCTCCACTCTTTTGGTGAAATCCCTCATCCCCATCCTTTGGATCTTTGACAACTCTTTCTGGCTCCAAATCTTCATATTATCTCTCAGTTTGTTAAACACTTTGTTCCATGACTGGATCTTCCTCCGACGTCTTCCTTATTACCACATAAAAGTCCTCGAAATTGGCGCAGTTTTACAAGCTCCTCAGACTATCCTGGCGCTGGTGAGCCTTGTAACGAGAGTAGCTGACTATAAGGGAGTCTTTTTTGTGCATATTCTATGGCTTTTATTGGCTCCTTTGGGAATAAAAGGGTACTATTATTTGACTTGGAGGCTGTTGTGGAGAATTTTGACTGTGGATATAAATGAAGAAAAGAATATTTATTATTTGGTGCACAAGACGTTTGTGTTGCAGTATTGTTTGAAGAAGAGAAGAATAGTACATGGAGAAGCGAATGACTTGAAAATATACGATGTTTTGTATCAAGGAAAGTTGAAGAAAATGGCGAAAGATCTCGAGATAAACTTTGAAGAAATCTGTAAGGGTAAAGAGAAGATACTGTTTTGTATAAAGGCGATTTGTTTGAGGATCACAAAGAAACTCCCTCAGTCAATGTTGGCCCAAATGAATCTGGCCTATATTTATTCGAAATTCGACAGTTTGTACTTGATATCCAATACGTTAATCCAAGCGATTTCTGCACAGGATCCAAGCTATCAAGCTCAGATCTCCATAAGTTTATTAAGAGTGGATCTCCAAAGAAGGTTAGCCTTGCAGTTTTCTGACCAAGGACTGAACATAGAGAATTATATAATAAACCAAGAGGTGAGTAATCAATTCAAAAGAGAAATAGACAAACAAGTAAACTTCCAATTGGAATTTTGGAAAGGGTTTGTCGCTATAAAGCCCCATATGCTGAGATTACTGAAGATCTCCTGGCGAGTCAACAGACAAAAGGGAATCGTGAGGAAACTCTGGGGAAATTTACTAAAAATTCGGCCAAATACGCTGATAGGTCCTATGATTGTGTACGGAATGTATGCTTCTTTAGCGAATAACAACACAATAGAAGGGGAGAAATACCTCGAATATTCAAATGAAGAGACAAAGAGGCTGAGGAAAGTGATGAAAGTGGATGAGCTGAATAACAACACGTTATTTTATGAGAAAACCGTGCAGATAACAATGTCAGGCTTGAAGTCAAAACTCGGGCGAATTTTGTATACTTCTGAAAATATCGGTCAAGTATTTGGCTGGCAGAGCTCTGACACAATAGAAAAGCCTATAAACTTCTTGATGACGCAGTTCTATGCGAAACGACATGATAAATTCTTGAAGATCCATTACAAAACAGGGAAAGTCGTCGTGCTAAATAACACAAATTTGGTCCCTGTAAAAACTGCCAACGGATATATCCGGCCATCCTGGATGCATGTCAAGGTAAATCCGTTCGTAGAGCTCGGGATATCGTATATAGCGTTATTGAGGCCAAGTAGATCAGAGAAGAGGATGGTATTAGTCACGAAAGATGGGAAGATTGATGGCATGTCAAGGGAGTTTGCAAAAGAAATGAACATCGATTCTGGAAAAGCGAGTGGAGAATGGAATATTTTGATGTTTTGCCCAGAACTTCGAGCTGTAAATAAGGCGTTTAACAGCGTGGCGGAATCAATGATGTTGACTGCGGAGAATGACGGGAATAACAGCAGTATTATTGAGACGGGAACGGCGACAGCAACAGCGAGAAATATGAATACGAGTGTTTTTGATAAAAGCATTGGAGAGAATACATCAAGGATAACAGAAAGACCATTGTTACAAAAAGGAGACTCTTCTAATAACAATGATAGTGCAATCAAGAGTAAAAAGAGCTCTCCAGAGCCAATAGCCATCCATCATATAAAGAAGAATTATCAAGAAATCAAGGCCTTTACCTCATTAGAGCTCAAAGCTGACGTTGAAACTTCACCAAAATCTCAAGAGAATACCCAAGCGGTGTATGAGAAATTCAGTACGCAAGGAGCGAAGCTCGTGTTTTATCCAAGAAAGGCGTATGAGACGACAGGGAACAAGATCAGTTTATTCAATAGATCAAGTCAAAGTGAAGGACAATCTGAGGCAATAGCGTATAACGTGCAAATAATGAATAGAATTTATGACAAAGAGGTGATAAAAGTCTTGGTATTGGAAAAGATGGGTGAGAATAATTATGAGACGGATGCAGAAATGAAGTCCTCAAATCCGAATCACACGCCCAAATCAACGAATAAAGTCAAAGTAGAATACGTTGAAGATCTCAAGAAGCCAAGACTTAGTTTCCAAGATGAGATAATTTCGCCACAATTTCCCTCTGTAGAAGCCAATAAAAGGTCAAGTTTGGGGGTATATGATGTGACAAATGGAGAAAAGAGAAGGTCAGGTGAAGCGGGAATAAGCTTATCGATTCTAGATGAGATCCAAAGTGATGATTCGCAGGCAAAAAAGGCGATTCCAAGGAAGATTATCGGAGAAAGAGCTGGAGCTTCACCAAGAAGAGACCTGAATTTGGAGAACCAAATGAAGCAGAACTCGAGGTTCAGTCAGTTAACAGACGAGTTTGAGCTGTCTTTTAATCAGAATATGGACCGGCAAGGCGAGGAGTCTCCAAAGATTTGGACTTTGAATTCTGTGACAAGAAGATCAGCAATAGATTTTTCTCAGCAGCAGTTTCTGAATATCCTCGAAGGAAACCGGGGCTCAGTCCCTAAACAAGGCCATGGCCATAAAGAAGAGCAACAGACGATAGTAAATCCAGTTGTGAATTTTAATAGAGGAAGTCTCTTTTTCCCAGCAGATCAACAACAAGAGTTTCCTAAAGAAGAAAAATTACTGAAGACGAAGTTAAGAAAATTAAAAGAAAGGTTACATGAGGTAGTAATGCATAATGCGCCAAAAGCAGAAGGTGTAGCGAATAGTGTGGCGTCAACGTATTTATCCAAGGGGAAAAAAGTGCAGAGCTTGTTGTTGCAAGCGCTGAGAATAGGAGGAAAGAAAAAATCAGGAAGGATCTATTCGTATATCTTTGGGCTATTTGTGTTGGTTATGTTGATATTCCTGGCCTTACAAACAGTGAATTTATACAAAGGGATCTGGAAAGTCGAAGATCAGCTTCCAGTGATTTCTGCAGCTTCGGATCGAGAGAATTCTGTGATGTATTCATATGGTGTGACAAGAATGTGGAAGAGCAGGATTCAAGACGAATACTCAATAGCAGGCTGGCTTTATGATAACGCAATGTGGAAAGTTTATTTGCAAGGGGTCACCGAATTCTTACGTGAACAGAATAATTATTTATGGGACATAATGACTGCAATGCCAATGGACACCCAAGAAAAGTTCTATGAGAAATCCATAAAGATTTACGGGGGTGATAATGAGGTATTGGCGATGGTTTCTTCGTACGAGATGATCAGAGAAATCATTGAGAACCAAATTAGATGCGAGAATATTCAAATTCCTTTTAATTATTCAGCTGATATTGACACCTCAAGCTTTGATTTCGTGCTGGAAAATTCACTAAATAGTTTGTTGATATCATCTGAGGAGCTCATCTCTGAAATGTCTGAAGAATTAAGACAGTCAAATAACTCAACAAGAACTTCAATAAAAGGGACTTTAGCAGGGCTTTTGGTCGTAGCTTTTGTGTTCTTGTTATTGACCGTGAAGTATTTCCTTGTGATCCGTGCTGAGGCAGCTCGTTTTATGATGTTGTTTTTTAGAATAAAGGAGAAGGAAGGGATTGCAACACAGTTGATTCTTCAGAGGTTTAAAATCGCTTTACAGACAAATTTGAAAGACTTTGAGCTTCCAAAGGAAGAGGAAACCCGCAGCAAAATCGAGAATAATAAAGAGAATTCTTCTTCAATAAAATTCCGCACAGCTTCAATGAGCAGTTTATACACAGCCCAAGGCCGAGTTTTTCTCAAGCTTGTCCCAAATTACCTGTTATTTATCTGCTGGAGCGTTACTTATTTCTTCCTTACGCTAGAATTTATTCAGGGTGTTCAATCCAGTGAAGTGCAAATGCAAACCGCATTGGAAGCCTCCAGAAACCGAACGCTTTTATCGATAGAATTATTGGACCTTCCGTTATCAAATGGCACAGGATATGTAAAAAATACTCCTTTTTTAGATGATCTGGAAACGAATCTGAAATGCGTGCAAAATAGCGATGATTTAGTGAGTCAGTTTAGAGATCATAATGGGAATCTGAGCCCATTACAAGAAGAGATTTTGTTTGGGTTTCCTTGTAAGAATTTAAAGCAAATTGACTATGAAGCTTACCAAGCTTATTACGCCTCTTGCTTAGCTGTAGCAAATGGAAAAGAGATTTTAGGGCTTTTAAATTTGAATGCGCAGCTGTATGATCTTGGAACTCAGATGGTGGACGCTTTTTATTCTAGTAATAGAACGCAAGAGGAGCTGGGGTTGATGTTTGAAGAAGATTTTGCGATGACTTTTGCTTTGATGAATATCACACAAGGATATTTGAACATGTTGTATGAGTCTACGTACCAGAAGTTCCAAGATGAGATTAATAACATTGAGAAATTGACGTGGGTGTTTAGTTTGATTATTTTGATGGCGACGTTGATAACGACGTGCTTGACGTGGAAGAAGGTGGTGAAGGAGATTTTTGAGCTGCAGAAGATTGATAAGTACATGTTGCAGCTGGTTCCACTAAAGATCATTCTTGGGAATAAACATTTGCAGCAATATATATTGAAGAATAGGACTTCCTCTAATAATGGAATTTTGGACGAGTTTGGAGGCTGATGGATGGGGGGATGACCAGAATAAATAGAAGAAATTGAGTGTTTTGGTGAATACGAAAGAAGAGTATTTTTTATTTATTGTTTGCCAATTTGAGTTTTTTATTCGATCTGTTGAATTTTTTTTGGATAGGTACTACTGAAGTATTATGACTGTGCTTGTTTGTATCTACGTGTTATTGTTGTTGAAAAAAAAAAGAGTTGTTCTATTTATTTAACGAAAATTATAAACCTCTCTCGGGTTTGGTTCGTCTCTGGAAAATTCAAGATAGGAAAACTTCTCTTTTGGAAGATTCAAAGAATTTTTTCTTGAAGAAAGTTACAAGAAAGATCAAAATTTCTCAAACGAGAAAGTTGAAAGAGATTTTTTCCCTTCAAAAGTTGAGATTTCCAAGAAAGACAAATTTCAAAAAAAAAAATTCCACTGAAGGTGACAGATCATCATCACAAAATTTTTTTTGTGGTGTGATCATCTCTTCTTTCTTTTCAGAATTATTGATTTTTTTTTTTTTAATTGAAAATTTTCGATTTTTCTTTTTTTTTTCAAGTCAAAAACATTGAAAGAATTTTTCGCAAAAAAACTTTTCAAAAATTTTGAATGAAAAAAAAGTTCCTCTTTTCTTTCAAAGTATTTTTTTGGTGAGATCGATCTATCACTTCAGAAAATTCTCTCTTCAAGCGCAAATCTCAATCTCGCTCATTTCATCAATTTTTATTTCACAAAAAATTTTTTTACAAGCTTTCTTTTGAAAGCTCCTCCTCAAGCAGAAACAAACTTAGTAAAAATCATATGAAAAGGAGTCACACACTTCTCTCATCATAATAGTAAAACTCACACAAAAAACACACATTCTCATACTTCCAAACAAAATATAATCATTATAAACCTCCAACTTTCAATTTTATACACCAACACTCCCCCTCTTAATAAAAAGGCTTCAATCCTGCTCTTGTCGTAATCACCTTTTTTGTCTTTGGAGCCAATTCCTTTCCATATATATGCTTCGCTAATCTTTCCAAGGATTGATTAGGCGATCTCCTTCCTGCCTGATTGCTTGGAGAACGGTTCGCAGGGGTTTTACTTGGCGATCCCGTCATTGATTTATTCGGAATTCTTTTGATAACAACGTTCGTCTTTGGTGGAACAGCTCGTTTTCCAGTTGATTTCTTCACATTCGTAGTATTTGAAACAGTCGATTTTTCTGAGAAAAATGAAGCGGTTTGTACTCCTGGTGTATTAATATTGGCATCCATAGTTAGCACATAGGATTTGAGCTGAGGGGATTCCATGCTCAAAGAAATACTATTCTTTGTAGATTTATTGAGATATTTTTGAGAATTTGAGTTCGCTGCAACAAGAGACCTTGAATAGTAATGTCCTTTGATTCCTGTTGGCGATTTATTTTCTCGGGCTTTTGGTGAATTTGGAGGGGAGTATTTGATAACAGGAAGATAAGCTTTACGGATATGTTCATTTTTGGCTTCTGAGGACATTCTTCTTGGGACATTTTTAACTGTTTCAACAACACGGACATCTGTTTGAATCTGACTTGATCTTACAGGACCTAAAGAATGAGATTTAGATGACCAGAAGATAGTAGAAAAAGGTACTTCTGAGACGGCTGAGATCGTTGTTTATTTTCTGTTTGTTGTTGTAATAATCTTTGAGGACTCGATTATGATTTCCTATGCTTTTGCTTCTGAGGCCGAGAGTTGCGATAGTTTCGGGTTTGAGGGTGTTGTTGACGGGTAATTTGTTTTCGCGGATAGGTTTTAGAGTGGAAGGGAGAGAGCCAACGCGTTGTTTCATCATGGGATTTTGAAAGAAAGGGTTTATTATGATGAGATGGTTTAAATTTTTATTAGGGTTGAGATTGGAATTTTTTCTTTTCAGAGTGAGAGATTAATCAAATTTGTTTAGTTGAAGGGATAAGGAGGATCTAATCAGTTTTTTTTATGATTTTTTTTGGAAATAATGTTTCTTCAATTGGGAGGTCTGCTTGATAGATTCAAAGGAAAAGAAATTTGCTGAGAGAAGATATTGAGATTTAGGAAAGAATTTTCAAGAAGAAGAGGGGAAATTTTAAAGATAGCTTTGCTCGGAAAATTTTTGAGTCCATTGAGTAGTATACCTTAACGGATATGTTCTGAGGAAAAACACATGAGGAAACCATCCCATTTTTTCAAAGTCTATTTTTAAGTAACTCTATCAGATTCATTGTCGAGCCTAGAGTAGTGTATTCAAATCATAAGGAAATTCCGAAACTCGATACCACGAGGTTCCCGCAAAGTTGGATGATAATAGGGCCCATTAAGAAAAAAAAACTTTGTTTCACTTATGAAGGTCCGAAACATTTTTTTTCATTATTAATTTTCATTAGGACCCAGAAAAGCTAAAACGTTTGCTTTCTGAGAACTAGGGCCCATTCCACTTGGAAACCTCTTTTGTCCTTGATAGCAGGTCCTTATTTTTGGACCATTTTCCTCCAACTTTAAGGGGACCAGACATACGGTAATATTAATTCTGTATGTTACATTAAATTAATTATACATTTCGCATGTCTTAACTCCGTTCGGCTTAGCTCCTTAATTAAAATTAATATGACATCTTGGAAGACTCGCATGCCAGAAAAGGCTAAGTTTGAGGAGACTTTGGACATAGAAGTTTACTTTTTGATAAGGCTTACAGAATCGTCTCTTTCTTCAAACAATCGACAAAGATTCACCGCAAAAATTAATGCTGCTTTGAGACAATCGGTAAGTTTAAAATTCTTCTTTCTTAACACACAAACCACACATTAAATGAACAAAAATTGAACCATCTAACTTTAATATTTATTCTTTGTTCTTAGATTTAGGTTAGTTTAGTTTTTTAGAGATTTCTATTTATCAAGATATCGTATGAGGGAGCGCAGCTCTCAACGGAATAATAATAATAATATATAATATTTATTTATGCAACGTTCTTCTCCAGGCCCAAACTAGGTTCCCATCCAGGGCAAGCCACTGCAGTGTGACACGCTTCAGGAATGATCCAAACATAAAAAGGAGGTGTCACTGGGCGGAAATTGTCAAAGGTCTGCCACATCCAGTTAGCAATCCAAGGCACACCTTTCATGTAGAAGGCGAATGGAGTGTTCTCTGACTCTGACACAAAACCATAGCTAAAAATACCAGCGTCTTTGTCATAGAGCACGCTCCAGTCAACCAGCACATCACCCACCTGCTGAGACCATTGAGTCGGCATCAGTTTAGAGAAGTCAGGTGGAGGGGGATGGAATGGCTTGCCAATAATGCAGCACTCTAGAGCATCAGCGGGTCTGTCCTTATGAAGCACCACATACGAAATATTTGTTGCGCCGATGTTCAGAAAATCACATGAATACTTATTTCCATTACCCATCGAAGAAGTAGGGTCGCCAAAGACAGGAATGCAATACTCATCATAGACCTCCTTCATGTTTGTCTCTCCTGTCGCAGGATTATGTTGATAATACGTTCTGCCATTGGTGACATTGTAAGGAGTGGTGGGATAAGGAGTATATGGGGGTACATCTGAATCATCAGGAACGAAGAAGAACTTCCAGTCCACAATAAACTGATTCGGCCAAATATGGGTATTGTTAGTGGATGGCCCGGGAGCAGGAGGTTGATCCATGTTAGGACAAGGACCGGATTCTGGATGCCAATTGTGGGCTCCGACGGTACAAGCAGGGCCAATGTAGTCTTCTCCCTTCACTTTCTTGCTCTTCATTCCAGGCCAGGCAACAGCCACTGCCAAGATCAAAATTAGTATCAAAACTCTCATGTCGAAAGAGGTTAGGTCGATGTTTTTGGAGATGACTCTCTCGCTTTTTAAAATTTTTTAAAGTATTATAATTAATCTCATTCATGATCCTCCTCAACATATAATCCTTTCTAAGTTTATTCCAACAGCAAAAAATTATCCTTACGGTAATTCTAAAACTAATTATGGTGTTCAAATAATTTAACTTTTATCTTCAACAATAGTATGCAGTAACGCGAGGGCATTTTTGAGGTACAATGTTTATAAAACAATAAATACATGAATCGCAAGAATAAATACAAGTTTGGGTAGCCGATAGAAGCAACAGAATAAATTATTGATCGTTTAAGATCGAGGGGACCAATTAATAAAGAATCATCTATTGTTTGGATTTGGTATAAGTACTTTGGTACACATGAATTAATTGAGGTTTTATAGTCAGAGAATTTAGGAGTACCCCCATTACTGTATCCTTCTCATTTGAGCGAAAAGATTTGAGATGTGAAGGGAAATAAATATATTTAAAGGTTGCTGGATCAATTTATGAAGGGATTTTTAAAAGCATATGGGGGATGAGTTGGATGCATTAAAATTAAGAGACAGTGGTTTTATTAATTACCAAAGGGATTCTTTCTAAAAGAATAAATTGAAATATTTTTTGGGAGAAGTTCTTGGACACCTTCTGCCTGTTTGATGAGAAGAAAAAGCCAGAAATGTGATGCGCTAGACCTTGGTGTGATTATTCGAAAAGCCTATGGATATATTCTCAGAAAATTTTGATCTTTTGATTTTTTGTTTCTTTGAAGAGAAGTACCAAAATTCTGAGACAAGAATCTCATAAATTGTCAAGTTTTCTTCCTTTTATAAGCGAAAAGAAAAGTTTTCCGATGATTCTATCTCCCATTATTTTCATTCATCGACATTATAGCTGGATTAAGAGTCAAATGCTCTGAGAATCTCTTTCAGAAACGAGAGAAATATACATTTTAAAGCTTGTGAAAGATCTCGCTCAACCTTTGAGAAGTCTAGAGACTCGAAGATATGCTTTATGATGATATGATGATATGATGATAATGACGTTGAAATGTTAAACTTTTTTGAAAGAAAAGCGAAGAAAAAAGTCTAAAATGAATGCAGGGTATTCTATTCGAGAAACCTTGCGAAGAGATTTTCAACATGGAAAAGAAAAGATTTAGATCTTTGTAAAAATGAACAAGATGATCTTTAAGAAACTCAGTAGAAAGAGATTTTATTTATACAATGGAACTTTATGCCTAGCTCATACTGAATCCCATTAGCATATACTCATTTTCATTCTGA
>Ga0182738_1005781_pt1 | contig 13073 bp, 5 predicted proteins | sample eDN5th30CBELigMG_FD_128876 | JGI IMG/M metagenome (GOLD analysis project Ga0182738, IMG submission 128876) | Enriched Miracle-Growth compost microbial communities from Emeryville, California, USA - eDNA 5th pass 30_C BE-Lig MG (version 2)... ...
CCGGCGCGGTGAACTCGCGGACCGCCAACGCCAACGACCTCTCGATCAACGCTCGGTTGCTCCCCTACATGGAACAGCAGAGTCTCTTCGCAACGCTGAACATGTCCATGGGATATAACCTCGAGCACAACGGCACGGCGGCCGCGACGAAGGTGGCGACCTTCCTCTGTCCCTCGGACGGCACGATCGTCTCGCGGGGGCTCTCGAACTATGCGGGCCACGATTTCGGCGACTGCAACTACGGGAATAACATCGGGACGCTGCATACGCTCTATGGAGGAGCCTTCGACGGCCCCACCTACATGACCGGAGCGAACGCCTCTCGCTATGGAGGAGTCGTCACCCTGGCCGCGATCACCGACGGAACCTCGAACACCGTGATGTATAGCGAATGGCTGAAGGGGCCGCTCGCGGTCAGGCCCGGCAAGCAGATGGTCTATACCTTCCCGACTTCCTACACTGCCCCGAACACACCGCCAGCGACCGCGGGACCCACCGGCATCATGGATACGCTCCGCACTCTCAGCGCAAGCTGCCAGGCTTCCAAGACCGTGGGCGCCCAGACGTCGAAGGGGTTTTCGTGGGCTTCACAAGGATGTGGTGTCGGCGGATGCTATAGCCATGTCAACACGCCGAACAAGCAGGCGTGTACTTTTAGCAATATGAACGCGAACTATCCGGCGACCTTCGACTACGCCGCGGCCACGCTCATTGGGGCGTCCTCGTATCACTCGGGCGGAGTCAACGTTGGCTTCCTCGACGGCTCGATCAAATTCGTCAAGGAAAGCATTAGCCAGGCCACCTGGTATGCAATCGCCACTCGGGCCGGTGGCGAGATCGTCAGCTCGGATTCACTCTGAGTCTTCCGTGAGCAACCGGCTATCACAAAACAACGTCGGCCGCGGCTTTGAAGTCGCGGCCGACGTTTGTGATTTACCCATTAACTCAAGGAGCGAGAGAGGTTCGCCTTCGAGAGATGAGTGGAATTATGCACCGAGAAACCATCTTGAACAGCCAACCTCTGGTTCCATTCGATTTAGGGAAGGGTTCATTTCATGAGTGAACGGAACTTTGTGAACAGGTAGTGGCTATCGTGGGGGCCCGCCGAGGCCTCGGGGTGGTACTGGACGCTAAAGACAGGAAGGCGCGTGTGTTGCAGGCCTTCGAGCGTCTGGTCGTTCAGGTTCACGTGGCTGGCGACCACTTCGCTAGGTAAGGAAGTAGGGTCGACCGCGAAACCGTGGTTTTGCGTGGTAATCTCCACCTTGCCGGTTTCTTCGTGGCGGACCGGGTGATTGGCGCCTCGGTGGCCGAACTTGAGCTTGAAGGTGGACGCGCCGAAGGCCTGACCCAGGAGTTGGTGTCCCAGGCAGATGCCGAAGATGGGAACCCCGTCCGACTCCGCGGCCGACTTGATCAGGGTCTTCAGGGTGGAGGTCGCCTCGTGCAAGGGCTCGGGATCGCCGGGCCCGTTGGAGATGAAGAGCCCATCGGGCTTTTGCTCGAGGATTTCCGAGGCGGAGGTAGACCCGGGGAGCACCGTCACACGGCAGCCGATATCGACGAGGTGCCGGGGGATATTCCACTTCATCCCGAAGTCGAGCGCCACGACGTGCGGGAGTTGCTTCGACTCGGCGGAATTACCGTTCCGCAAGCTTCGGGTGAAGGTAGGGTGGAGTCCCGTCGCCCAGTTTGACGAGAGGGCGGGCATGACTTCGCGAACCAGGTCGCGACCGACGAGACCGGGGCTCGCCTTGGCCTTGGCCACCAGGCTCGCGTCGTCGAGATCAACCGACGAGAGGATCCCCTTGAGCGACCCGCGTTCGCGTGTCAGCCGAACCAAAGCGCGGGTATCGATCCCCTCGATTCCCACGATCCCGTTCTCAGCCAGGTAGTCTTCGAGCGAGCTATCCGCTCGGTAATTGCTGACCCGCCGGCTCACTTCGCGTACCACGAATCCACGTACCCAGGGACGATGGCTCTCGGCGTCTTCCTTGTTGACCCCGTAATTCCCGATCAACGGGTAGGTCATCGTCACGATCTGGCCGTGATAGGAGGGGTCGGTCAAGATCTCCTGGTAGCCGGTCATGCTCGTGTTGAAGACGACCTCCCCCTCGACCTCGCCCTTGGCTCCAAAGGCCCGCCCTGTGAATACCGTGCCGTCTTCCAACGCAAGCTTGGCGATATCCATGGAAATTGCTGTTGGCTCCCCGTTTAATTTAATCGTGAATCCAAAAGGGTCGTGGTTGGCGCGTACAGAGGCCTTCTCGACCGGCTTGACTTCCGCTTGACACCCCATTCGTCCCGACCAGTATACGAGCTACCCACCCCATCCGACCAGACCGCCTCGAACTGAACGGAACGGTTCCATTCGACCCAGATCAAGGACGACCCCGGAACCAGACCCCCAAGGTCAGCGGACGGACCCGGCTGGCGACCGCCAAGGCGATGAGATTCAACCCGATGGCACAGGTGGCCAAACTCGCGGCGGTGGTTCGCGCATCGCCCGGGCCGTCCGCGAGCATTAAAAGACCAGGCCCTAACGTGCGCCACTCCGGCGTGGGGGCCAGGACCAGGACGGGAGCCAGGTTCGACATCGCCAACGCGAAGCTCAGAATCGCCACGCCAGGGGGCGTTCCGAACCAACCAGTCGATCCTGCCCGCCTCGCCTGCGCCGCGCTGGCGCCGAGCAAGACCGCCGCGTCGCGCAACCGACTGCGCGAGCGCCTGACCGACTGCTGCCAGACGTTCAGAAACGGAGCCTGACTGGCCGCCCCCAGCGCCAGTAAGAGCAAAGGGCCGGGGTTCTGTGCCGGGTCGAGCCAACGCCAGAGCGACTCGGTAACACCAGTCGCCCGGCCAGTCGAGGCGAACCAGGCCGCCGCAACCTTCAACAGCCAGGTCAATGAGAGGGCCCCAACGCCAATGGCGAGTGGGGGAAAAACCTCGGTCCACGTGGCCAGGCGAGCCACGCTCCTCCTCCGTCCGGCCCAGACGGAGAGCGAGCGGGCCGAGGCAAGGTTCACCAGCACGACCGAGAACGCCAGCAAGATCGAATTGGCGATAAGCGCGCGAGACTCAGGCGCCATGACCCGGTTCCAGAACTCGCGTAGCGAGAAACCGGGCTGGCCGGAATGGGAGGTTCCCAGGGCACTCGCCGAGAAGGCTTCCCTCACGAGCGCACCCACCGGAAGCCAGGCAAGCAGGATCATGCCACCGAGCAGGCTGGCAAAGAGCATCGACCTGCCCGGGCCGGCCGTTCGGAGTCGGTTGATTCGGGGGCCTGGCTCCAGGGCGACCGGATGGCCTGCCCAACGACTCAGGAGCGTTCGACCAAACCAGGCAAGGGCCAGCGCTTCGATGCCCAATGCCGCGGCCCTGGGCATCGCGTCGAGGCTGGTCGCGGTTTCAACCAACTGGTAGCCGAGCGTACGCCTCAAGCCCAGCATGAGAGGGGCGCCGGGCTCGGCGATCGTCAGGGTGAAGACGACCGCTCCCCCCTTGAGGGCGTGGGGACGGAGCACGGGCCAGATCAACTGCCGCCAAATGCGAAGTGGACCCGCCCCCGCCAGGCGCGCGGAGTGGATCCAGGCTGGCTCGACACGTCCCAGGGCCGCGGACGTGGCCAGCGCCACGAGTGGAACCCCCAGCGTCAACTCAGCCCAGACCCAGCAGATCCAATCGAGTGGAATGCCCACGACCGTTCGCGCCAGACCGTCGGGCCCAAAGTGCTCCCGTAACCCAAAGGCCACGAAAAAGGGAGGAACGACCACGGGAGCCAGGATGAGCGCGGTCAGTGGTCGCCGGCCCCAGAACCGCCAGCTCGAGATGACGCTCGCCACCGTGACGCCAATGGCGATCGCCCCGACCGTCACGACCGACGCTCCCGCAATACTATGCATCGAGGCGATGCGCAAGAACGGGTCCAGCACGGTCAGGGCGAAGGGAAAGAGCGTGAACCGGGCGGACTGGTCCGGCCCCTGGTCCAGAAACGCCGAAGGCACCAGCGCCAGCGCGGGTGTCAACAGGATGAACCAAGGTATCAGGCCAGCCGATCGCAATACCCGGCGCAGTCGTCGCATACCCCTCCCTCTCCCAAGTAGGTCAATCAAGGTTACCTACTCTACCATGAGGCCGCATCATTCCATCCAGTCCAGTCCCTAAGGTTGGGAAAGATCAAACGGAATACGACCGGTCCGGCTGAGTCGAGGGAGTGAGGATGTTAACTCAAGCGATCTCCATTTGGAAAAGAGGTCCGGAATTCACCGGCGATTACGGCGGGAGGATTCCCACTGCCTGGTGCTGGGTCTTCCACAAGGTCATTGCTGATCAGAATGCGAACCTTCCGACACGAAGAGGCCGAATCCGCGATAACGCCCAGCTCCGAGGACGAGCGGGCCCTTGATGGGAGCCGGCCAGCGAACCCGAACGTGGTAGCTCGGCGTCGTCAGTTCCAGGGGAGGCCGATAGCGTCGCGCGGGTTCCACACCGCGCCGGAACCCGACCTCTCGCCAAGCGAACTCCGCGTCGTTGACGAACTCAGGGGAGAAACCGGACTGGATCGCAGCTTTTCGTAACAGGGTCTCCGTTCGCCGATCGAGACGCTGAAGAAGCTGTCTCTGTTGGTCGGCATCGCGAGTTACCTTAAGCCGTCGTCTCAGGTTTCCGTGGTCATCATGGCCGGGAAGCAGGACCGGGGTCACGGTGGACCACGTACAGGACTCCCGACAGTATTCCCGGAGCACGGTCTCGTTCGAGGAGGACTCCATGAGAATCGCCTCGACTTTTTCGGTCTTTTCGTTTTTGAGCGGACTTCCGAGTAATCGCTGTTCAAGTTGTTGTAAGGCGTTCGCCAGCGAGGGGTGCGCGGTGACCATCACGCGGAGAATATCGCTGACCTGGGTTCCCTTCGACTGGCGATATTCCACGGAGGGGAGGGGTAAGTAGGCGAAGCGGAGGTCGGAGTCCGTCCCACGAGCCGGCTTGTTTCGGTCGTCGGCCGCGTGACCGTGAACGCGGACCTGGAGCATCTCGCTATCCCAGCCCATGGTTTCGGCGGCCTCACTGACGGCCTTCCGGAGCATTCCGGCCACCTCGCGCACGCGCCAGGGAGAGAACCGCGCGCGTCGCCGCGTGGAGGGCCTCTCAGGGTCGGTCGGACCCCAGAGGTCGAACACGATGAACGGACGCTCGATGAGGTCGGTGGGGCGGCGGTAACGAACAACCGAATAGGCGGTGAGCGGGGGGACACCACGCGGGCGTCCCCCGGTCATACGGTTTTCGAAGGCTTCATGCTGACGAACCAGGGCGCTGAGGGTATCGCGTCCGTTGGTGGAACCCTGCGTGGGGACGCGGAGCGGGGTTCCGCCAGGGCCGGGCCTCCAGCGTTCCAGGCGTTCCCTTTCAGTCAGGCTTGCCAGCCCAGCTTCATCGAGCAATCCGACATGGCCCGCCGCCATGTCGATCCCCCAGCCCAGGTGCGTGACACTCTGAGCCACCGTCGCGAGCGAAGCGACGAGCTCCTCTGCACGACCCGAGAAATCCTCGGGGAGCGACCAGAGAAATCGGACGGTCGACCCGCCCGAGAACGGATCACCGAGAAGGTGGGTCGGTCGAGCGTCCTTCTCGGTACGGTGCTCGGCGATCGAGGCTTCGGGATTGCCCGCATTCCAGGCCTTCGTGACGAGGTCGCCCGCGTTATTGGGAACATACAACCGGTATGGACGTAGGTTCGTGCCCCAGGCGGCGGGGGCGAGAATCTCCGGAGGAGCGAGGTTCTCAAGCCACCTCAAGGCGGGGATTGCAAAGGTGTTGAAATCCGGGCCCCTCCAGCGAGCCCCCGCGGCGGCGACCAGGGACTGGTAGGCGCGAAGTGGAGAGGGGGGCCACTCGGGGACGTTGTCGTCGCGCCGGCCGTGGTACGAGCCGGTCAGGAGCGTAACGGAGAAGCAGAAGTAACGGGGCATTACGACTTCTCCGTGGTCTTCTTTGCCTTTGCCTTTTTCGACTTCTCGGTGTCCCCTTCGCCCAACACGTCCTTCTTCGCGAGATCCTTATCAAAGTTAACCGCTCGATCCTCGCCGATACCAAACTCCGAGGCCGCCTTGCGGGCGAACGCCAGCGCGTTGTCGTGAGTGAGCGTGACCGCTTCGCGCCGACCGTCGCCGTGAACCAGAACCAGCTCACGAGGTTTATCCACGTCCGGCACGAGGTCGCACCCTTGCCGCAGATAGGATGGGATCGGCGCGGTCAGGGCCACGAGCGAAAGGCCGAGAATATAGCGTTGAAGAGCCTTGGTCTTTGCCTTGTCCGTCCCCGCCGTGCAGTAGGTCCGCAAAGCGCCGAGGCTGAAGACCGCTTCCCGGCGGATTCCCCCGTCGGCGATCACGCCGCCATGAGTGCCGCTGGAGGGAACATGGCCAAATCCACGCTCGCCGTATGACTTATTCGTTAATTTTAATTCATTAGGAGGTGGGAGTAACTCCTCCTTCTCGTACTCAGCCGCTGGGATGTACTGTGCCGCTCGGGTCAAGGGCCGGACGTTGTATGCGCGGATCGTCGAAGCGATGAGGCGGGGCAGCTTGGCCTGGGTGTTCCGGGAGTCCCAGACCCCGAAGACGAGTGACGTGGGAGCAATTTTCGCCAGAGGCTCGGCATCGCCCCCTCGAACGGCCCTGAACGCCTTGTGGATCTCGGTCTGGAGCGCGGTGGAACGAATCGCGGCGTCCCCAGCCCGATGGCCAGCCTCGAGCAGGTTGATCGTCTTCGTGCCCGCTGTGATCACTACCTGAGGAACAAGCCCCTGGTATCGCTCCTGGGCGAACAGAGGCTCGATCCGATTTGCCTGCGATCCAACGGTGTCGATTATGCATATGTTGGTGTTGTCGGGGGCGGTGTCGATGTTATACCCGCCTTGAAACTTTGGCTTTTCTCGATCGGTGCCTTCGGCGGGCGCGAAACTGGCGGGGAATATCACCCCATCGGGTCCGGAAACCGGAACGAGTTGTTCGCGAAGGACCAGGGCCGCCGGCCCATCTTCGGCCAGCCAGGTGTCATATTGAGTAAGCGCACTCATCGGGCTTCTCCCTGATAGGGTTGGGCGGGAAGGAAACTCTTTAAATACTTCGTTCGATAAAGGAGTCGGAACTCATACCGGCTCGCACCCGGGGTCGCGACCGCCCCACAGGCCGCGGGCGCGGCGACGGAGGGCAAGAGGGGGGTCGTCCAGAGGTTGAAGCGATATAGGTTTTCATTTGGGACGGGTAACGGGCGAAAGCGTTGCAGTCCGACGAAGGCCGCCAACTCAAGCAACGGCCGGGAGGGCATTTTCAAGCCGAGCGGGTCGAAGCTGAACCCCGCGTCGATGGCGGCCCCCTGGCCGCTCAGGTCGGAGTCGAACTGGAAGGGGAGAGAGTCAACGGGGATGGATTGGCTGAGCCATTCGGACGGAGGGATCTCATCCCAACTGGCTTGCGAGAGGGCTCCGTGCATCCCCGCCGCAATATCAATCACCGACTGCTGACCGGCCCACGTCTTGAATCGACTGCCCCCCGCGCGAGTGTCAAGGAACCAGTCGATCCGGAGGTTGATCGGATCATGGAGGAGAATGGGAGCTTCTCGTCGTTGACTCTCTAACGCTTTTTTTTCGTCCTCAAGCCTTGGGTCTTTCGCCCGTTCCTTTCGGCTCATCCGGGACAACTCGGTCAATCGAGCAACCTCGGTTGCGCCCATATTATTCGTGAGCAGACAGCGGGCCAATGCGTCGACGAGGCCCACGGGGCACACAGACCGAACTTCGTGTGACTCCACCGGTCGCAGGCAGAATTCCTCCCCCTCGAACCAGCCTTCCGCTCCCTTCCAGACCCGGTGGGCGAGTTCGAGCAAACCACAACAGGCGAAGAACTCACCGGGGTTGGTCGGTTCCATGAGAAGGCGAACGACCGCTTTAGGTGTCTTAACGACCGACCGCCATGAGTAAGAAGGTTTTTCATCAGATGGCTGTACCTGCTCAGGCTCGCCGATCGGAGTTTCCTCGATCCTACGCGAGTCGAGTGCGTCTGCCGCTCGCAATAGAGATTCCAGGTACGCCAGCCCCCATCGCCCATATTTTCGTTGAAGACGGGCGTATCGAGCGAGAACCTCGGCCCCAACCTGGACAGAGACCGTTGTGGGCCGTTCGGGGTCAATGTTCTCCGGACGGCTAGGTCGTTTTCGAGCCGTTTTCCTCCACGCTGGTTGTCGTAGGTCGGCGTCATCAAGTCCGGGGAAATGCGGTCGCCCTCGACCGTGATGAACCGCGATCAAGTGGAGGATCAAGTCTTGCATGTCTGGCGAAAACGTCTCGAATTCCGCCAGTAATGCGGGCGAAGACTGAATATCAATCAACGAGGCGAATTCGTGTCGGAAGCCGTTGAGATTCTCCGGCGCCAGACCATGCACAGGTTTCGCGACCGGGACCGGTACCATGTCAGAATCCAGGTCGGGGGTGTTCCCCGCACCCTCTTGCCAGACTCTCCGATACTTACCCAGATCGTGGAACCGACCTGCAAAGGCAATCGCCCTCGCCATTTCTGCTGTTGATAGAGAAAGTCGTTCGCAGATGTTTTTAAGGAGCTGGCCGACATTCACTTGGTGTGTTTCGAGGGAGGGCCATTCGGGCTCGCATTCCGATCCGCTGTTTTTGATGAGAACACGCTTGAGGATTACGTAGTCGTTAGGCCGTTCTTGCTTTCTGTCATGGGGGGCGACATCCATTCGGAACGCAACACGCATTGGGTCGTACTTCGTTCCAAGAAACGCCGTTTGAATGACTTCATCCGCCTTTTGCGAGTCCTTGACGCATACTGCGAAGTCTGGAGCGAGGTCGATCGTGGGGCCGAGCAATGTGTATGTCATTGAGCCTTCATCGGACTCGGGCTGGTGATGTTCTCCGATGAGGCGTACGAAAGAAGGGCGGTTGGGGGTGGAACCGGCTTTACTCGGCTGAGATGGGTGGCCAGCCACGTCGTATTGAATCGCGCCGGAGTGGTCGAAGGAGGCACGGCCATCCAAGGTGCCCGAGGGTGTCAGTCCCCCCACGCAAGGTGGTAGGACCACAGTGCGCCCCGCCAGTGGAATTTCTGATCCCTTCTTCTCGTTCTGAGTTAATTCGGCGAGCGTGAGGATTCGTACCGTCTCGTTTGGCTCGATGATCCAGACGGGCGCGTTCTCATGGTCCTTTGCGAGAACAGCGAGCGATTCTTGGATCCGAGTGGTTCGATCGCGCAGGAGTTCATGCGGTTTCAAGGGGAAATCATCGAACAGGTCCGCCAGTGTCGGAGCCAGGCGTTCGCAGATACTTCCGTATTCCGCGCTGGGATAAGGAGGCGAAAAGATGCAGACCTCTTTGCGCCAGGCGACGTAAGTCTCTGGGGCGTCCTGCTCGCTCACTCCATGCAGCCAATCCTCGACAGGTGGGCGGCCGGGGAGTCGGCCTCGGATCGTCGTGAGGGCCCAGGCGTCAAAGAGGATATCATCAACCGCCAATGGGGCGGAAGTTGGAGCGAACGCCGACTGCCACTCCTTGGTCAAGTTCCCGATCTCACGCGGACTCGCCTCGTGCCTCTCCTCGATCCAGTTACATTCAGGGAGTGACAACAACGCCGAGAGTGTCTTCCATCGGGCTTTCTCGTAGGGACTGTCCTGTAACTTGGGGTTGGGGTCGGTCTCGTAGACGACATCGATCTCGGCTGCTCCATCGCCTCGTCGGTTCACGCGCCCGAGCCGCTGGGCCATGCTGTCCAGAGTGGAGAGGTCGCAGATCATGTGATCGGCCGAGAGGTCGATTCCAACTTCGCCCGCGGACGTGCAGATAAGATAAACTGTTTGATCGGTATCTTGGTCGGAAAGCGAGTCGTTCGATTTTCTTAAGAAACGCGAGAATACTTTCTTGTCATCGACGAGTTGGTCCCTCTCCAACCCTCGAATCGTCCCGGTTAACACCGCGACCTGGTCTTCCGGCACACCCGTCTTCGTATTGGTGAGCGTGGATCTGACGGCGTTCACATTGTCGATGGTGCGAACATAGATGAGTATCGCTTTGCCTTGGTCCTTGAATCGCAGAGCCAGGCGTCCGATCGTTTCCGGAACTTCCTTACGGAGAACGCCGGTGAAGCGAATTCCCTTGCGGGCCTGGAGTCGCTGCCATACGTGGTGGATCGGTTTCTTGGGCGGGTTGGGCCATTGCGTTGGGGGATTACGTTCCTCTTCCGTCAGTTCAAAAGGTTTATCGTTACCGCGCGGGGTTGCCGTGAGCTCCATGACTCGAAGTTTGGACCAGGGAAGGTGAGCCGAGTGTTCTTCCTGATCCTGCGCGTGCTCGATCGCCTTGAGCAAGCTTTGAAAGTTCGGCTCAAGATGAGCCTCATCATGAACGAGCAACACGTCCTGGCCCAGGAAGCCGGCATGAAGCGGTCGGGTGCGATACCCACACCCATACCCCTCGAAAAGCAGGCGACTGCCGATCATATCCACGGTCCCGACGATCACCGCTGGTTGCGAGGGGTCGGTCAACCATTCCCGGTTGTCCGCGAATTGACCTCGCAGTGTGCTGATCGCGAGGGGAGGGAGGGACTTGTCATTCAACTGAATGAGCCGCTCTCGGATCTTTCTCGCCTCGTCCGTCGCTTGATCCACGACCGTTCGTCGATTGACCACGTAGACCAACCGGCGTGGCACGACTCCCGAGGGAGAACACGACAGCGCGAGGAACCAGATCGGGATCACACTGGTCTTGCCGAGCCCGGTCGGCAGGTTGCACGAGGAGGGGAACCTATTGTCGACGAACTCCTGAAAGAGCGCCTGCTGCCATGGAAAGGGAGAATTCCCAGTCAGCCTGACGAAAAAATCATCAAAGCTGCCGTTCTTCATGCGGATTCTCTTTTCTTTATGACTTATTAAGGAGATTCGCCGTGTTAATGTTGCTGATAGAGGTTTAACAAAAGAAATGTGGAAAGAAAAGAGATATTTTAAAATCGCAGCTCTCGAAGGGTGGAGCGGGGATAACTCCGTCCAGCTTTGGGGTCATTGGTAAGGAGTTGCTACCCATACCAGATGAATAGAATAGCTGGAAGCTTCAATGCGGCCACGGGCCACTCTTCAAGAGTGGCCCGCGGATTGCCACTTAGGCCTGGGTAGATCTAATCAGTACCCAGATAACTGCTCGATGGCAGTCCCTACATGGCGGGAAGACCTCCCCCTTCGAGAGAGCGATTTGCTTGGAGTGGCAGCAATCGGACTGCCAGATTCCAGAAATGGGACACTCGTGCCCTGTCGAGCCACTCATCGAGACATTCTCCGCTGAGTAGGCTTGCTTCTGGAGAATGCAGTCGCTATTCTGCCAAATGCGACTCTGTGCAGAGTGCGAAAGCACTCCCCAGTTACACAAGCCAGTAAACTGGGAAACACAATTGCGAGCCTCTGGAGCCGTGCCCACGGCTCCAGAGGCTCGCGTCATTATGTCGCCCTGAATGGATCGAGTCAAGAGACATTTGGGTTACATTATGGGAAGAATCTAATAGATGGAAGAAGTTTGTTCGAGCCGCTCTTAGCCAGGGATTAGCGGTTGAGCCTAGGGGCGCAGGGCCTTATGAAGAGCGAAGCTCTGACCTTGCAGCCATTTTCAAACTCAGCGACAAATGTGTTTCCTCAGATGCCGCGTACGTGACTTCTCCTTAGGGCTCTGCCAAATCCCTGATTTCAGCCTATTTTCTCAGCGTTTTTCGGAAGTTTTGGCAGAGCAATTAACGGGTGGGCCGGCAAGCCCATCGCTTTCGGTATGTGGATCACGCAATCCTGATCATCGTCCGCATTGGTTCAGGAACAACCCTTGGCGGAACTTCAGGACCCACGGCGTCGGCCGAGGTAGCCGAGCGCGGTGAGACCGCCGAGGAGAGCCACGACGAGGCCGGCGACGGCGGCGGTTCGGGGCGGTGTTGGGGATAGGGATAGGGGAGCGTTGGGGCGGGGAGTCGCCCGAGAGCTCGATGGGGTCGGTTTTCCCTGGGCGTCGGTCGTTTCGACCTTCTTGAGCGCCAGGCCTTCGACCTTGCGGCTGCCGTTCGGGTTAGAGGCGCCTTCGCGGACCTTATCGATCGCCGCGAGGTAGGCGTCGCCCGCCGGAGCGGCCACGTTCTCGCGGATCGCTTCGCGCAGCTTGGCATTGTCGCAGACGAAGCCCGAGCAGCCCGGCTTGTAGGTCTGGACCAGGTCGACGTGTAAGGCGGAGAGGGCGCGGAGTTGTTCCGGAGTCGCCTTCCAGAGTCCCTTTCTAGCGGTCTCCGCCATGACGGCGGTCATCTCCTGAAGCGCGAACGGGTTTTTGCTGGCGAAGGTCTCACGGATGCCCAGCTTTTCGCGATCCTCGACATACACTTCATAAAGCTCGTCCCAGAGCGCGTCGTCAACGAGCTCCGGCTTGAGTGCGTTCCAGGCGTAGGTGTTGCGGAAAGTCTCAGCGAAGACCGCGGCCGAAGAGGCTCCGCCGGCCTGGAGGTCGCGGATGTACTTGGGATTGAGCAGGGTACTACGAGCTTCCACCCATACCGCTTCCTTGGCGGTTTGCATCTTGGGCTTGTGTTTGTTGCGGACGTCGGCGAAGTAAGCGTCGGGCTCCTTGCCGGTCACCTTGCGGATCGCGTTGTTCAGGCCGCCCATGAACTCGTAAACATGATCGAGGGAGAGGACGCCGCTCACGTTCGACGAACGACTATGGATGAGCGTGTCGGTGGACTGGAGCGCCCCCTCGAACACGCCGGGGGTAAAGGCTGCCCAGTGCTCGCCCGTGTAGACGGCTCCCATGTTATTCAGGTACTGGTCCGCCACCTCGTCGGAGCTTTCCCAGCGGTCGCCGGATTCAACCAGCCCCATGATGCCGGTGCCGTAGCTCCCGTTCACCCCTCCAAAAATCCGGGCCGTGGCAAAGGTCTTGGCTTCGATTGGCGAGAGTCCGCGCTCTTTCATGAGGGTCTCGGCGGCGACGGTCCCCTCGCGCACATGGTTCTCGAAGTCGGGCGGATCATTGGCCGAGGCGGCGA
>Ga0182738_1005783_pt1 | contig 13070 bp, 17 predicted proteins | sample eDN5th30CBELigMG_FD_128876 | JGI IMG/M metagenome (GOLD analysis project Ga0182738, IMG submission 128876) | Enriched Miracle-Growth compost microbial communities from Emeryville, California, USA - eDNA 5th pass 30_C BE-Lig MG (version 2)... ...
ATCTATCCTTCCGGCGCCATGATCTCGCAGACGTCCGGGCATGGCGATTTCCGCATGCGCACGGAACTGCCACGCGCGCCGCAGAGCGACCTCAGCACGGCAGAGCAGGCGGGCATCTCGGCGATCGCCGATGGCGAGGCGGAGGTGCTGCGCCGGGTGCGCGAGCAGCTCATGCTCGGCGCCAGCCAGATCAAGATCATGGGGGGCGGCGGCGTTGCCTCGAGTTACGACCCGATCGATGCGCTCCAGTATTCCGAAGCCGAGATGAAGGCGGCGGTCTCTGCGGCGGCGGACTGGGGCACATATGTGTGCATCCACGCCTACACGGCGGCCGCCGTCCAGCGGGCGCTTTCCTGTGGGGTCAAATCGATCGAGCACGGCCAGCTTGCCGACGAAGAGACGGTCAAGCGCATGGCGGATGCCGGCGCCTGGTGGAGCATCCAGCCCTTCCTTGCCGACGAGGATGCCAACGTCTATCCATCTCCGGAACAGCGGGCGCAGCAGCAGCGGATTGCCGAAGGCACGGCTCGGGCGGCCGAGTTGGGGCGCAAGCACGGGGTCAACATGGCACTCGGCACCGACATATTGTTCAACCCGAAGGGAACGGCGACACAAGGCAAGCAACTCGCCAAGTTTGCCCGGTGGTACGACAATGCGGAGGTGCTGCGGCTTCTGACCAGCGGCAATGCCGAGCTTGCAGCCCTGTCCGGGCAACGCAACCCCTATCCGGCGCGGCTTGGCCGCATCGAGGCCGGAGCTTATGCGGATATTCTCGTGGTCGATGGCGATCCGCTCGAAGACATCTCGTTGATTGCCGACCCGGACCGGACGATGAAGCTCATCATGAAGGATGGGCGCATTCACAAGAACACGCTTGCGGCCTGATAGAGGAGAGGGTCCTTGAACCGATTTGCTACTGTCGTCGTTCTGTCCCTGTGTGGATTGCGGGCAGCATATGCCGCCGACACTGTTGCGCCGGAAGAACCGGCGCCGGAAGTGGCGCGCCCGGCCTGGGCGCTGCAGATCACGCCCTATATGTGGGCAGCCGGCCTTGAGGGGGATATATCGCCGTTCCGGCGCGCTCCGACGATTCATGTCGACAAGCCGTTTTCCGACGTCATCGACGATCTCAATTTCGGCGGCTTCGTCAATGTGTGGGGGCGCTATGACCGCTTCGTCCTCTCGGGCGACATGATGTATGTCGATACGACCGACAACCATGGCAGCGGCCCGTTGCCGGCGCTGCAGATTCCGGGCCTGGGCATCACGATACCGCCGGGCGCCAGTGTCGATGCGAAGGTCGACACGAAACAGTTCATGGCAACCTTGCAGGGTGGCTACCGCATCATCGATACGCCGCAGTTCACTCTCGACGCGCTTGGTGGCGTGCGCTTCTGGCACATCTCGAACGACGTCACGGTGACCGCAAGTCATCCCGCCATCGGCAGCCGTTCTGCGACCCATCGCGAGAGTTTCGGCTGGGTGGATCCGGTGGTCGGCGTGCGTGCCTTCTTTCCGTTGACGGAAAAGCTGTCTTTGCAGGCGCAAGCGGACGTTGGCGGGTTCGGTGCCGGATCCGATCTCACCTGGTCAGCCCTCGCCACCGCCAACTATACGGTCACCGAGCACCTTTCGTTGTCGGCGGGCTACAAGATACTGAAAGTGGATTACGATCACGGCGGTCATGTCTATGACACCAGCTTGAGCGGTCCGGTTCTGGGTATGACCTGGCGCTTCTAAATAGTTGCTGCATTCGGTTGGTTGGATCATCGCGGGCTCCACGATGAAGGCCCGGTGCGGTTCCAAAACGTGCTTGCGATGCCCGCCCATCTTGCGCGGCACCAACGAGCCGGTTGCCCGGTAGCGCTGGTGTCACTTTACTGCCGAGGAAACGGCAACCCCAAAGTACGCAGTGACAGACCGGCAGCTCTCCCCAACGAGTACAGGCCGTCCATCCACTGCCTGAGGCCGCTTGCTCTGGCGGTGGCGCCTTTTCGTTCGAGCAATATGATCCCCCGTTCGATCTCGTGGATCGTGACGACCGACAGGAAAAACTCAGCCGTCTTTTCCGTCTCATCGAGCCAGGCGGTCAATTCTGTCGCAATCTCGGCGCGCGAAGGCGACAGCGGCGAGACGACATTCGTATCTGGTGAATTCCGGGGGATCCGGAATTAAGCGAACCATGGAGGACAGTCTCCGGACTGTAGCGTGCCGCATTTGCGTTGACGCGCTGGCGGCACTCCTAAGCCTGCTGCAGACTCAGTGGCGGATTGCCGGCAACATCCGGGACCGCTTTGCGGTCCCGGATGTTTTCTAGCTTAGAGCGTCAGCCTACATGCTTGGCGGATAGCGATCTGGACCGGCGATGGAGGTAACGCCGGATCAAACTCACCCTTGGGCAGCAGCGGTGGCTGTGCCATGAAACGCGGTTGCTCCCCTCGGTGAGGTTGCGCGGCATGGACGATGAATGGGTGGCATAGGTAGACAGTGCCCGCTGCACCTGTTGCCAACTCAACATCGCAACCTTCCGTGGAGGCGTAGCCGTTAGCGGAAAGTTGCCTGAGCGTCGCGCCCGCGTCCACGTAGGGCAGCAACTCACGCGCAATGGTTCCGTGTGACCTTTTTCGTATTTTTGTTGGCGCATCATTGGGACCAACATCCGACAACAGGAACAGCATCAACAAGGCGCGTCCGCTACTTTTCACGTTGGCCCTCCACTCCATGAAATCCGGATTGTCGGTGCCAAAGCTTACGTCCACATGCCAGCCATCGTCACCGGGGGATTCCGGTGAGGGAAAGCGGATCGGGAAGGTTCCCAGTTCTTTGGGTGCAATCCAACGATTTTCCCCGACCAGCTGATCGTAGGCTCTGTGTAATTGCGGTGTGTTAGCGGCTTCGGTGAAGGGAGGCGAGGATTTCGAGGCTACCCGAATAACGGGTCGAACCCATTTTTCGGGATCGTCCTGCGACAAACCGATTTCCGCCCACAATTCATCCCTGCATTGCTTTGCAAGGTCTAGACTGAAGGCGTTTTCGAATTTGACGAAGCCATCGTCGATGAAGCTCTGGACCTGACCAGAAGTCAGGCCGACATGCTTAGATTTAGGCATTACAAACACATTCTCCATTCGGCCGCCGCGTCAGCAGGGCCGTGTCAATCTGAAGGGCGCAGGTACGCCGGCACGACTTTCAGTCGTTCAGATCAGCGGGAAGAATGTGGAAATGAACATCACGAGTGTCACATAAGCTTCGTGGCGGATGGATTTCAAGACGCACGACGGAGCACATGCCGCGGCGCAGGATGCTTGATGGTTAGCATATCCCCGTCAACGAAAATAGGTAGCTGTGTAGAGTTTTTTTACTTTTGCCACCCACATACGCCAATTCAAGCGCATGCTTTTATAGTCTGTTCCGCCTCCTGCCGTGCCAGTTTTTACGCGGTAGGACCATCGGCACGAAAGCTTGCTTGTCAATCATCTACATGGTCTTCATCAATGTGAGTCGCCATGTCGGTCAGCATGTCACTCACGTGGCTGTCGGCGATCTCGTAGAAGATCTGTTTTGACCGGCGCTCTCCCCTGACCAGCCGCGCGCCCCTCAGCAATCGCAGATGGTGGCTGACCAGCGTCTGGGACAGGTCGAGACTATCCGCAATGTCGCCGACCGACTTCGCTTCCGGCAGACAGAAGAACAGAATCCTCAGCCGGGTCGGATCTCCAAGCAGCCGGAAGGTCTCTGCCAGAATGGTGATTTCGTGTTGCGATGCTGACGGGGCGGTCGTCAATGTACATGCTCCTTCCTGCTATGGTCGTGTTCATATGTATGATGGGCATGATCATGTCCTTGGACGAAGGATCGAGAGAGACTGCACAGATCGGTTTCGTCATTCCAATCCAGAGCGACGGTGGCGTGTTCAATCTCAAACTGTGACCGCAACGCTTCCTCGACCGCTTGCACCACCTTGCGGGCATCCGAGTCAGCCGTGGGTCGCACATGCAGCGTGGCCAGCGTCCGACCTGATGTGATCGACCAGACATGAATGTGACTGACTGCCGCAACGCCGGGGACGTTCTTCGTGAGATGGCCTTCGATTTTCTCGGGCGCCGCATTGTCTGGCGCCCCTTCAAGCAGGATATGAAGCGACTTGACGAGAAGCGCCCAGGCGCTGCGCAGAATTAGAAGAGAGACGACCACCGACAGGATGGGGTCGATTGGTGTCCAGCCCGTGTAGTGGATCACGATGGCCGCAGTGACCGCACCGACGGAACCGAGAAGATCGCCGAGGACGTGGAGTGCGGCGCCCTTGATGTTGACGTGCGCGCTATCCCCACGCGTCAGAACCCAGAACACGAGGATATTGACGAGCAAACCGGCGATGGCGACGCCGAGCATTGGTCCCGCAAGAATGACATGCGGCTCCTGAAAGCGCTGCCAGGCTTCGTAGACGATCCATACGACGATGGCGAAGAGCGTGATCGCGTTGATGAAGCCAGCAACAACCTCGAAACGCAGGTAGCCAAAGGTCCGCCTGGCATCGGCCGCGCGTCGTCCAAAGCGGAAGGCCGCACAAGGGACAGACCGCCGGCAAGCTGCACAACGACACTGCCTATGGGTTGACAGGGGAGAGGGACGATAGAGGTAACGACCTTGTTGTCAGCCGCAAGCCGCTTTCAGCCTTCAGGGCGGCGAAGGATCTCGTCGGCATCCGCGACAGGCAGTTGCGCGAAGCGTTGCAGGAGGCGACATACGGGCTGGCAGGCCGCGACTTCGAGCAGGCGGTTCATAAGATGGCCAGGCAGGAAAGGCTCGGCGGCAAGGACAATCCGTTCCGGAACTTGCGGCGCATCCGCGTGGTAGAGCCGCTGAAAACGATTCCCATACGCGACAAGACTGGCAAGGCGTACAAGGGTTACAAGGGCGATTCCAATCATCGCTATGACGTCTGGAGGCTGCCGGACGGCAAATGGGTGGCGGAGGTCGTGACAACCTTCGACGCCCACCAGCCGAGTTGGCAATCAGCGATACGGCAACGCTATCCAACGGCGAAGAAGATTCTGTCGCTGAACCAGGACGATGCAGTGGCGGCAGACGGCGACGACGGGCGGATCATCTATCGTGTCGTAAAGTTCAACGCCTCCGGACAGATATACTTCGCTCCGCATAACGAGGCGGGTGCCCTGAAAGCCCGGGACACCGACCCGAACGATCCGTTCAAGTATGTCTCGAAGGCTGCCAGCGGGCTGCGGGCGATCAATGCTCGGCAGGTGCGTATCGACGAGATCGGCCAAGTATTCGATCCCGGGCCGCGCAGTTAACGAAAGGTGAAATATTTTTAGGATTGCATGACAAAGCTGTGCAATCCTTGATACATGGACCGCGTAGTCGATATTGCCACCGATGGGCTGCGCTTGGCGATGCATTGCGGCTTCCTGACCGTGCGCGAAGGCCATGAGGAGAAAGGACGCGTCGCGCTCGACGATGTCGGCGCGAGATTGTCACTTATGTCTTCGCAACAAACTGTTACCCATATCTCCGGGGCGTACAAAAGATCGATGGCGCGCCGTCTCAGGTGATGATGCGAACTATGTCTACTCCATAGCCCTCTAAGGCCCTCCTTTTTGCGGAAGAGCGGCGCAAGCCTCTCGAACGGCGGCCTCGCCCCCGGCAACCGAGCGATCATTCTTGTCGGCATCAGCGGATTGAGCAGGCCGTGATGGCATGAACATGCGGGACCCACCTTGGAGGATCGTCGTCACGGCCCTGCATCTAATCGGCGGCTAGGGGCCGTACCCGACAGTCCGGTCCTGGGCCCGGTCGCGGGTAACTGCCGTTCAGCAAGTGGGAGGCACCTGTCCACTGCAAGCGTCGCCGGCGACCTGGTTCCCCTCAGTCGCCCGACACCGACAGCCCCGCGAGAAGCGGCGCGTAGGCGGCGAGCCTGCGGGATATGAACTCGGTGAAGAGCCGGACGCGCTTCGTCTTGCGCGTCTCACCCTGCGTGAGAAGCCAGAGCGTCCCATGCATGGGCAGGTCGGCGCCCGGCACCCTCACCAACAGGGGGTCGGCATCTCCCACGAAGCACGGCAGTTTCGTCATGCCGATCCCTTGCTGCACTGCAGCGATCTGCGCTTCGGGGTCCGGCGTCCTGAACGGAACTCCCGTGGTGGGGACCTCTGCCTCGCGCGCCCAGACCGGAATTCCATGATTATCTATGACGATCCACCGGATGGGGTCCGCTGCGCCCGCACGCCACGCGGCCAGTCGATCGCGGGACATGTACACGCTGCTGTAAAGCTCCGGTCCCTTCAGGCCGTGAAGATTGAGCGGCAGGGTCTTGCGGTCGGCGACGATGCGGATCGCGACGTCGGCCTCGCGGTTGGTCAGGTTCGCCACCTCGCCGGTCGTCAGGATTTCCATCTCGATGTCCGGATGCAGGCGTGCGAAGTCGGCGAGATCCGGCATGAGCAAGTGTGTGGCGAGGAACGGCGGAAGCGTCACCCGCAAAAGCCCGCGCGCGCTCTGGTCGCGACCGAAGATGCGCGTCTCCAGCAAATGCGACGACGCTTCCATCTGGTTCGCGAGCTCGACCACCTCCTCGCCCCCCTCCGTCAGGCGGTAGCCCGAAGGCAGCTTCTCGAACATCTGCGCCCCGAGGCGTTTCTCCAGTTGGGCAATGCGCCGCAGCACCGTCGAGTGGTTCACCCCGAGACGCTCGGCCGCGGCCCGCACTGAGCCTCCGCGCGCGACGGCAAGAAAGTAGCGAACGTCGTCCCAATCGATCATGGTGCAATCCCGCACCGCGCGGTGCGCCTTCCAAAGCCGATATCTACCACATCGAACGGCAATTCGGGCGGTCATCATTGCTTATGTCGACGGGCGTGTCTCGGTTCCGAACGGCGGACACCGATCGTGGTGGCTTCATGTCGGTCGACGGACCGGATCGATTTTGCACCACCGATATGCGCGCCTTCGCACTCAACAACGGACGCCGGCGGACCCATTTCGAGGCTCTCGGAGGCAGACGCTGTCTCGACACCACGAAAGGGAAAGTCATGGGAAAGCTTGAGGGTAAGGTTGCAGTCATCACAGGCGGCGCTACCGGCATCGGCCTCGCCGCGGCAAAGCGCTTCATCGAAGAGGGTGCCTTCGTCTTCATCTTCGGCCGCCGGCAGGAAGCGCTCGACGCCGCTGTGGCGAAACTCGGTCCCAATGCCTGTGCGGTGAAGGGCTCGGTGTCCGATCTGACCGACCTCGACCGCCTCTACGCGGCGGTGAAGGCCGAGCGCGGGACCCTCGACATCGTCTTCGCCAATGCCGGGACGGGGAGCCTGCTTCCGCTCGGCGAGATCACAGTCGAGCATATCGACGAAACCTTCGACACCAATGTGAAGGGCACGATCTTCACGGTCCAGAAGGCGCTTCGGCTGATGGGCGAAGGCGGTTCGATCATCCTAACCGGATCGAGCGCCGGCACCACGGGCGCCCCGGCATTCGGCACCTACAGCGCGAGCAAGGCGGCAGTGCGCAACCTCGCGCGAACCTGGGCAGAGGACCTGAAGGGCACCGGCATCCGGGTGAACGTGCTGTCGCCCGGACCGACAGCGACCGAACTCGCGAAGGAAGCTGTGGGCGAGGAGGGCATGAAGGCCTTCGCCTCGATGAACCCGCTCCAGCGCATGGCCGATCCGGCGGAGATCGGGGCGGCGGCGGCCTTTCTCGCGTCTTCGGACTCGAGCTTCATGACCGCCAGCGAACTCGCCGTCGACGGCGGCCTGGCGCAAATCTGACCGCGCTACGCGCCGGCCAGTCACTCCCTCAATCCGATCATGCACACATTCACGGAAGAAAATCAGATGGAACGACCTCTCAAAGGAAAAACAGCTCTCGTTACCGGGGCATCGCGGGGCATTGGCCGTGCCATCGCCGAACGTCTTGCAAAGGATGGAGCGACGGTCGCGCTGACCTACAACGCCAGTAAATCCGGCGCAGACGAGGCGGTCGCGGCCATCGAGAAAGCGGGAGGCACTGCGTTCGCGATCCATGCGGACCTCGTTGACCCGGCGACCATCCCGGCCTTGTTCGAGAGACTTGACGACGAATTCACCAAGCGGAACGGAAGCAAAGCCCTCAACATTCTGGTCAACAACGCCGGCAATTCCGGCTTTGTTGGCTTCAAGGACGCGACGCCGGACAGTTGGGACACCCTGATCGCGGTCTACGCCCGCGCGCCCTTCTTCATCGCTCAGGCCGCCCTGGATCGTCTCGCCGATGGCGGACGCATCATCAACATCTCTTCCGCTGCCGCCACGAAGCCCGTGACAGCCGCGCCCGTCTACTCGATGGCCAAAGCGGCCATCAACAACCTGACCCATGCGCTCGCGTCCGAGTTGGGGCCGCGCGGAATTACCGCGAACGCCGTGGCGCCGGGCTACACGCGAACGGACGGGAACGCCGCCATCCGGGAGAATCCCGAACTTGTAAAGGCGGTCGAGGGCGAAATCGCGCTGGGACGCTTTGGCGAGCCGTCGGAAATCGCCGCCGTCGTGGCGTTCCTGGCCTCCGATGAAGGCCACTGGGTGACCGGCCAGACGATCGAGGCGAGCGGCGGCTACAAACTCTGACCGCAACGAAAAAACCAAAGGAGAAGATTATGAACTACGCAATCATCGGCTTCGGCAAAATCGGCATGGCCTTGGCCAAGGCATTTGCCCGCAAAGGCATCGAAGTATCGGTCGCAACCACGCGGAATCCGGAAAGCTTCGCATCGGATGCGGCAGCAATCGGCCCTACGATCATTCCCAAAACACTCGCGGAAGCCGTCAAGGCGGACGTCATTTTTTTGGCTGTCGGTTTCGGATCGCACCCGGATGTCGCTAAGGCGCTCCCCACATGGCGGGGGAAGACCATCGTCGATGTGACCAATGCCTATGGCGTGCCCCCTGAGCAGTTGGGAGGACAACCTTCGTCTATGTTCGTTGCGCGAGCCTTCTCTGGCGCAAGGCTGGTCAAGGGCTTCAACCATTTGCCCGCTGCGGTCCTTGACCAGGATCCCGCCATACATGGTGGCAGGAGGGTCGTGTTCCTGGCGAGTGACGATGATAGCGCCGCAGCGGAGATTGGTGCGCTTGCGGAAAATCTCGGTTTCGCGCCGATCAAACTTGGCGGCCTTTCGGAAGGTGGGCTGCTAGTCCAGGCCCGCGGAAATAGCTGGGGCCAATTGATCTTCAAGGACCTGATCAAGTTCGATGGCTGAGCACGACTCGCTTCTCGGTCGATCACACGCCGTACCATCGCTTCCCGTATGGCTCACAAGGAGCAATCCCCATGCACGTTTTGGTCACCGGGGGGCCGGCCTTTCCGGTCCTTACATCATCTCCGAGTTAGTCGCCGCTGTCCACGAGGTCAAGGCCCTGGCCCGTTCGAGAAGTCCGCGGCGAAAGTGACCGCACGCGGCGCGAAGGCTCGTCGCGGCAGCCTAGAGGATATCGACCGGCTCAAGGCGGTGGCTGGGGATTCCAACGATGTGATCCACGTCGCGCACAGGCAGAACCTGCTTCCGTCCGGCATCGACGCCGTACCCGACATCGATTTCCAAGACAGATCGCCTCCGCGAGTTTAAAACCAGGATCGTTGAGTTGAAATGCGAACAGCTTGGGAAGCGGCATCGGCCGCTTCCCAAGCTATCCAAACGTCAGCTTTTGATCGCGATGCGTTTCGCCTGCGACTGTGCTTTCGCCGTTTTCGGCAAGGTCACGGACAGGACGCCGTTCCTGAAGCGGGCGTCGATCCTGTCTTCCTCGATCTCGTAGCCGAGCGGGATGCGACGCTCGAAACGACCGTAATAGCGCTCCGAGAATTGCCGGCCCTTGTCCTCGGTCTCCGAACGCTTCTCGCCCCGCAGAGTCAGCACGCCATCATCGAGCAAGACCTCGATGTCCTTTTCTTCCATGCCGGGCACTTCGGCTGTCACCTTGATCTCTTTGTCGTTGTCGGAAATCTCGACGCTCGGCCAGTGCCCGCCGAAGGCGGATGCTCTGCCGAAGGAAGGCAGCCCACCATCGAAGCCGCGGAAAACGTTGTCGAACAGCCGGTTCACTTCGCGGTGCAGCGACAGGAACGGATCGCGCTCGCTGTCGCGGAAAAGGCTCGGGACGCGGCTCTCCTCGCGTCCCCAGGGAATAAGATCGCGTACGCTCATCGTCATTCTCCTTTCTATCGTCTTGGGCAAATCCTTTCCGGCGCCGGATTGCCTCAGGCAGCTTGTTTCTCAGTGGCCACCTTATCTGCGGCCTTGGCCTCGATGCGGGACCCCGCTTTGCCACTACCGATCTCGATCTTGCGCGGCTTCATCTCCTCGGGAATCTCGCGCTGTAGATCGATCGTCAGCAGGCCGTTGACGAGACCAGCTCCGGTCACCTTCACATGATCGGCAAGCTCGAAGCGGCGCTCGAACGGCCGCCCGGCAATGCCGCGATGCAGATAGTCGCCGTTGTCTTCCGCCGTTCTCTCGCCGGAGACGACAAGCATGTTGGGCTCGTGTACGATGCTTAGCTCTTCCTGGCCGAAGCCCGCCACCGCCATGGTGATGCGGTAGGCGTCTTCGCCTGTCCTGGCGATGTCGTAGGGCGGCCAGTTGTCGACGCTCGGCGTCCGGCTCGCGTTCTCCAGCAGGTCGAAAACACGATCGAAGCCGATGCTCGACCGATAAAGCGGGGAAAAATCGAATGCGGTTCTCATAGCCATATCCTCCATTGCTGAGCAACATGGGTACGAGGAGCGCCAAGGATGAGCGCTCCTTGACCTTGCCGACCCTAAAAGGGCGCCGGCGGATTCGATCTGGGAATTCGCTTTCCGCGCGTCAAGAGGTCGATCGCGGAACGTCCTTCGCCGACGCGCATTGTCTTGCCGTCGCCGGCGGGAATCTTCCGGTCAGCACCTTCCACATCAATGCGCAGGAGAGCGACCATGTCCATGACGCGGGAAGAGATCGTATCGGTCCTTGGGCCGACGGACGAAACGCTGGTCGCCGACATCCTGTCCACCGGCGCTTCCTTCGAGGAGTTGCGGGAAGCCTGGGTCTGGCTCAACGAGGACGAAGCGCTGATGGGCGAGGGACGGCCGCTGCCGGGCACGCGCGTCGCGGAACTGATCGACCTGCTGGACGCCGACGAGGACGATTGAGCGTTCCGGTGCCGGCATGAAGGTTCACGGTCTTGATGTTCTGCGCGGGGTTCCCATCTCCACGACAGGCGTGCATCGACAACGCCGTCCGATTGCTTGCTCGCAAAAGACGTCAAAAAGGAGGAAGTAATGAACGACGTTCGGTTTCCCGAACCTGTTACCCTCAAGTTTCCCAACGCTTCACGCAATGTCGCCAGCAGCTTCGAGGCGCTGGAGTGCCTGGACCAGCAGTGGCCCAAATGGGCGCGCGGGCGGAGCTGGCGCGTGGCGGAACGCGCCTGCCGGGATGCGCTAGACGGATGGCGCAGCGCACGCGACGCGCGCAAAGCCTTCCTCAAGGCGGCCAAACGGGCTGGATTGGTCCCGGCAGTGCGCGCTTCCCGCAAATCGCGTCCGGCACCGATGATCGACGGCCTGCGACCCGAACTGACCCTCAGTGGATGGCGATGACGCCGTCGACGGCCCGCCATTCCGACGGCTCGATGAGGCGATGGTGGGCGACGCGCACGGAGTGCAGCGCGCCCTCCAGTTCGCGTTCCCAATAACCGAGGAAGCCTTTCAGCTCCGGGAAGTGAGGGGCCAAATCATAGTCCTGCCAGAGGTAGAGTTGCAGCAGACTCGGGTGATCGGGAAGATGATAGTGGATTTCAGCCGTGGTCAGGCCGTAGCCTTCCATCTGCAGGCGGAATCCCCTGCTGACCGTGGTAGCCATATACGTCTCCTCTGCCTTGCGCCTCTATGCGTCCAGACAATCGAAGGTGCGTCGCCGACCGTCTGCGGCAGGCGAGGGCCCAGCCGTTCTGTCGAGCCGACATAGCGCGTCCATGATCGTGTCGAAGGAAACCGGTTGCTCGGCTCCCGGCGGTCGACGCAGCGCCGGAACGGATTCCACGGCGCAGGCGTCCGAGGCCCAGGACGACAGGATCGCACGCTTCTCCTGAATGTCGAGCGTGTCGTCCTTCAGGACGTCGTCGGGATGCCTGAAATGCCTCGCCGGCGACAACAGTCGGTCCAGCGCGAGGTCGGACGTTTCAGGAACGAGAGAGGGAATAATCGGTGTGGAATTCTGTCGGTCCATCTTGATCCTCCGTCTTTCCAAAAGCTCCTTTGCACGGTTTCGACTTCACAGCCTCGCCTATGGCGAAGCTTGGGATAATTTTGTTCGACCGTCTGGAAAATTCAAGCGGGAAATGCGCTGTTTCACTCCGATTAGCCGCGTGTTTTCATGGCACTAGCACTCATCTAGCGCGAGTGCCAAAATTTTTGCGCTAGCCTCTTGAAACCCGAAATCGCTGAAACTAGCTCGATAGGCGCGCGATGCCTGAAAGGGGGGCGCGCACCCCGTTCCGGTCCTGCCGGGCCGGTTCGGAGGGACCTCTCAAAATCTGTTTGTCCTGAAGGAGAACGATATGACGTTCCGTCCATTGCACGACCGTATCCTGGTCCGCCGCATCGAAGCCGATGAGAAAACCGCCGGCGGCATCATCATCCCCGACACCGCCAAGGAAAAGCCGCAGGAGGGCGAGGTCATCGCCGTCGGCCCCGGCGCACGCGACGAAAGCGGCAAACTCGTCGAACTCGACGTCAAGGTCGGCGACCGCATCCTGTTCGGCAAATGGTCCGGCACCGAGATCAAGCTGAATGGTGAGGACCTACTCATCATGAAGGAAAGTGACGTGATGGGCGTGATCGACCAGGCGGCCACGCTGAAGAAAGCGGCCTGATCGGCGCGAACCCGATATCAACCAGTCAACGAAAGCTGCCTATCGAAGGAGTGATCCAATGGCTGCCAAGGAAGTGAAGTTCCATTCCGACGCGCGCGAGCGCATGCTGCGCGGCGTCGACATTCTCGCCAATGCCGTGAAGGTGACGCTCGGTCCCAAGGGCCG
>Ga0182738_1005784_pt1 | contig 13068 bp, 9 predicted proteins | sample eDN5th30CBELigMG_FD_128876 | JGI IMG/M metagenome (GOLD analysis project Ga0182738, IMG submission 128876) | Enriched Miracle-Growth compost microbial communities from Emeryville, California, USA - eDNA 5th pass 30_C BE-Lig MG (version 2)... ...
ATTTTATCAATATTCCACGAAAAATTGGAGAATTAATTCTGTCTCGTTCTGAGGACCATTTGATGGAAATCCTTTAAATTTGGTCCGAATGACTCATTTTTTGTAATTTATTGTTTTTATCATTTGAGAATTATTTTTTGCTAAAATTGATCGAGATCTAAAATCAAAGAAAACTTGAAAAGAAATTTTCGAGGTGAAACATCAATAAATTATTTTCCTTAGAATTTACATTGTTCCTTAATCGAACCCTTTCATTTGGATTTTTCAAGAGATTTTTGATTTTTTTTTTTGTCTTTCACTCATAATTTTAAAGATCAAGTCTTTGCATTCACTATTTCTTTCTCTTTTTGATTTTTTTTATTGACCAAAGAATTAAAAAAATTCTGTGAAAAATTTTATTGATATTTTTTTTTTTAATTTGACTCACTCAACTAAAATTCTTTTCTTGAAAATAAATATTCTGAGATTTTTTGGCTCACTTTCTTCTCATGATTTAAATTTCACATTCCTTAATCATGACATGGAATAGAAGATTAGAAATAAATGAAAAAAAAACTCGATTTGAAATTTAAAGGGGGAAAAAATATATGAATGATGCCCAAATCTTTTGTTCTCGGAGCCTCAAAAATTCAGAAAAAACACAAAAACAAGTCATTCATACCCAAGAGGAGAGGAAGACCCTCTTAACCTTCAATTTTGGATAAAAATGAAAATGTTAGACTGATCATAAACTAATGAATCCCAAGAAGAAATTAAAAAATTTTATCAATGTATTTGATTGTAATTTCTCCAATATTCATGTGTTTTTCTATTTAAACATTTCTTTCTCTTCTTCTTCTTTGGATTGTATTGTTTACTTGACGTCAGGTGATTTGTTTTTCTTTCCAGTGATCATCGAAAGTTCTTTACTCAATTTAATAAAATTAAAAAAAAACCCTGAAGGTTATTTGTTTTCAAACAGATGGAGAAAAAACCTTCTCAATAGCAAAAGAATTCGGAATTTCTTTTCTTCAATTTTTTGAAAGCAGATTTTGAGAGAGTTCTTTCCAAATCTCATCAAAAAGGTTTCTGGGATGTCAGAAGAACTTGTCTCGAATAAATTAGAAAAAAATTATTCAATAATTCATTAGAAAAATAGAAAAATCTTGAAACAAAAAAAGATGGTGATTGAGAGGAGAATCGCTTCTTTTCTTGAAGATTTTTTTCCGAAGAAAAAATTTCGGAAATCGAAGAAAATTTAACAAAAGAGACAAGGAAGCAGTAGACTAAAAAGATTTAAATAAATTAATTAATGATATCCGAATGAGTCAAGGGAATTTTAATGTCATAATTTCAAGCTTATCTTGCATTAACTGGGACGCAGGACTTGGCTTTGAGAAAAATAATTTAGATTTGCTCTGATACCAAGAGTATTGTTCATATAATGCTGAGAATATCTCAGAAAATCAAGCCAGGGAGTTTATTATTTTTTTCCATTATTTTTATAAAGAAAATATGAGATCGTTATCATTTATCTGAAGGATCGAAAACTTCACTATCATGAAATTAAATATTATTTCTCTCTAAAAAATAATAATCTGAAAATATCTGATTGATTTTCAAATTTTTTCGGATCTGAAAATTAACTCTGACTTTTTCTCGCATTTTTCTTGTATTAAATGTTAGAAGAAGAAAGGAAATCAAAAGAAGAAATCTTTCTTCTCAGTGACCCAACCTGAGGCGGAGTTGAAAAATAAATTGTAAAAAACAACAAAACGAAATTTTTTTTGGAAGGGTTTTTTCATTTGTTTGTTTGAAAATTTTTAATATCCTGAGCCATCAACCAAAAATCAAAGCAATTTCGTTCGGTTCGCACTTCTGCTTTGCTCGATTGTATTTTTCGCCTTTTCTTTTTTTCTTTATTTTCCATAAAAAATGACCGAGAATTCAGTTTTAAAATATGGAGCAAAAGAAAAGATTGGAATGGTTCATTTTTTGAATGAATGAGAATTTCTTTAGTAATTTTTCTTTGTCTTCTGAAGAAAAATTTTTCCTTGAGAAGAAAGAAAGGAAGGAAGAAAATATGAATTATCAACAGAAATCAATTTTGCATAATAATTACTACTTCAAATCAGGAAGTCCTTTGAAGAAATTAGTGGAAAAATCAATATTATGGAAAATTAATTTTGATTCGGAGACCATTAAAAAAAATGTCTTGAGAGAAGATGGTTTGTGACCAAAAATAGGGAAATCCTTTCCTTGATGGTGGATTTTTTTTGTTGTGGTTGTGATTTTGTGTTTGTATGGTTCGTTTTAATTTCTCAGTGGCTCTGGAAACATATCCCCAATAATTTCTATGCTTTTAATTTCTTAGTACTTTACTTTTGGATCTTAGATTACCCTTGCAATAAATTTCCATTAAAAAAAATTTAAGAGGCTAATAACCCTGACCAATGGGAAAATTGTACACTCCTTCCTTTAGCATATTTCTCATGTTTCTAGCATTAAATACGGAAGAATCGTCGTCGTCCTCCAAGGAAGATTCGCTGGCAAGAAGGGTGTCGTCATCAAGGCCACCGAAGAAGGCAACAAAGTTTGTATATCTTATCATCCCAAATTGACCTTGCATTAGGAAAGAAAATTCGGCCATGCCCTCGTTGCTGGTGTCGAAAGAGCCCCCAGAAAAGTTACTAAAGCCATGAGCAAGAAGAAGATCCAAAAGAGAACTAGAGTTAAGCCTTTCGTCAAATATCTTAACTTGAACCATCTCCTCCCCACCAGGTACGTTTCCCCTCCCTAACTGTCGATGTATGTCTGTCATGCGATGAAACTTTAAGACGCTTCTGAAGAAAAATCAGAGAATAAGCTGAAAAGTTGTAATCGATGCATAAATGAGTGAATATGCTCTTTTTTGATTCTTTTGGAAACTAAAGTCTCACGTTTGTTTGTTAGATACCAAGTCGGTACTGAACTCGACCTTAAGGGCGTCGTCGGTGAAGAAAGACTCAGTGGTGCTGATAAGAGAAAGGAACTCAAGAAGGAACTTAAGGGCATCTTCGAAGATAAATACAGAACCCTCCCCGCTGCCAAGGGTGCTAACGATAAATCCAGCCACCTTAGATTCTTACTCAAAAAGCTCAGATTCTAAACAAACAGATGATAGATTTGAGAGAAGTTTTTATTGGAGGATAAGTTTATATATAATATGAACTTCTTTATACATTGATTGGTGTGACATAGCCGTATGAACCTTTAAACGTTGTAGTTAACACGATTTGAAAAAAAAAGACTGAACTAGGATAAGACTTTTGTTTGTCTCTTTAAGTTTTTTCATGATTAATTGATCCTTGAAAAATCATCACCAACAAACCACAATCAAAAGTCTTGGAAAATTTTCCTCTCTCTCTCTTTGTGAAATTTCCTTAGAGGGGCCCGTACGTCCCTTTTTCAGAGCTCCCATGGAAGGAAATGGCCTCACGGTAGGGTATTTAGCGAAATACACACCAAAATTTTCCCAGCTATATCTTGGGTTTTTCAGCCATACAATCTCTACTTTTCTTTAATCATTGAAAAATTAAAGGATTAATTTTTTATTTTATTCCATAGCAGCAGCAAAGATACGCTTTGCTTTGTTTTGTTATGTGATGTTGTTGTTGAATAATTCTTTAAAAAAATATTAGGAAGGGGAATGCCTTCTGGAAAAATTTTTTTGACGAAGGTTTTCTGGGAAAAATTTTCTGAATATTTTTTCAACGAAAAACATCTTTTGAGAAAATTTTTCAAGAAAGGAATTTTTTCAAGTTCAATTTCATTAAAAAATGAAAAAGAATTTTTTTTGCTCTCAAACATAAAGCATAGAGCATATTCAAGTCTCGCAATAAATGAGAAAGAAATATTTGAGATTCAAATCAAACTTCTATAAACCATCAAAATAAAAATGAAAACAGAGCAAAAGCGATAAAAATTCATAAACAATTTTCTTTCCCATTTTTCTCCAAGTTGCAATGATCAATTCTGAATTCATTATATACAATTTTCAAAAATTCTATCTAGCTAGCTAGATCAATTAAGATCTAGTTTTCTTGGCTTTTTTATTTTCTTGAGGCAATTCTTTTTCAGCTTTTCTTGTCAACTGAGCCTTATTTCTTGTAACTCTCGTTGTTGTCGTGATAGTTGTGGTAGTCATAGTAACAGTAGCTTTACCCTTTGGAGCTGCTGCTGTCTTTTGAGCTCCTTTTTGAGGTTGAGGAGGAGCTTGAGATTTTGCTTTTTCTCTGCTGGGAGGAACACTTTTTTCTGTTGCACTTTTACTTGCTTGTCTTCCTTTTTGTCTTGTTTCAGAAACAGGAGTCGGCACTTGTTTTGTGCTCTTCGCAGCTTGTCTTCCTCTAGGAGCAGGAGCGGGGACAGGCTCAGGTTCCTTTGCTTTTTGTCGTCTTGTTTCAACAGCAGGCTTAGCAGCAGGAGGCTTGAGGGTTCTGAAAACTCTTCCTTTGGCAGATCCTGTTGCTGATTTTTGGCTTTTATTATCAGTAGCTTCTTTTGATTTATTTCCCTTAGAAGAAACGCTTCTTGCTGGGACTGATTTTTGGGCCTGTTTAGTTGATTTAGTACTAGCACCTCTGTTGCTACGTTTAGGTTCTTCTTTTGTATAAACAATTTCCATGATTTCTCCTTTTTCTTCAGATTTCTTTCCTTTTCTTCCTCTACTGCCAGATCTGCTTGATCCTCTTTTACTAGATCCCGCGCTTGCTTTTCTGTTACTTTTACTACTTCTTCGAGATCCTCCTGTGCTTGCCTTTCTGTTGCTCTTGCTGCTTCTTCTGGATCCTCCTGCACTTGCTTTTCTGTTACTCTTGCTGCTTCTTCGAGATCCTTCCCTTTTATTCTTTTTCTCAGAGCTTCTTGATCGACTTTCTTTGACCAAAAATTCAGGAGGATCAATATCTAAGAATCCTTTTTTGACTTCTTCCTGAGTAAAATCAAGTTTTTTGACTAATTCATCGCTAGCTTGGCTGACAGAAGAATAGGAGCTATGATTCAATTCTTCTTCCATATTGCCATGATAAGGGGAGATATGAAGAACTTCTGCTTGTTCTACACTTGCTTTCAAGCTTGCCATGCGCAAGTCTTTTTTACCAGTTGTGGGATGTTGATCTTTTTCGATAAATTTGAAGAGTTTGAGAGGAATAGGAACGTGAATTTTGCGATCAGCGTTGTCTGGGAGGCGAAGTTTGCCGTCGAAGTGCTTTTTAATTGCATCAATGATTTCTAAGAAGGTGAGATCTTCATTTTTTTGGGCTTCAGAATTGTCGCCTTTTTTTGGTTTCTTGGCGACAATCTTTTTCTTTTTGAGATCAGTAAATTCGATGGTGGTATCAGCACATTCATGGAAAACAACAGGTTCATATCTCTTTAGTTCATTGAGGATTGCAAAGAGATAGAGTTCTTTATGAGGGTTTCTGAATTTATTGTTGAGGGAAGTGAGGAAGAAATCGAGACATTTATAAAAATGAAGTGGGAGAGATTTGGCCTTGAGGAGGATGAGAGGATTGTTGGACATCAAAAAGATGATGTAGACAAGGAGATATTCAGAAGATTTTGTGATATCTTCAGCATTGGTTTTTCTGAAATGAGCATCGTAGGCTTGAGAGCTTGTTTCAACCTCGCTTTGGAAATTATGTGAAGCCATATTCCTGAGGTTTTCATCCTCAGCGAAGCTGAGGAAAAAGCCATAGAGGAGGTAGAGATAATTGAGAGGATTGCCTTTTCTGTTTCTTTTGTAGGCAATAGAGGAATAAAGGAATTTTTTGAGATCATCATTGTCGTCATAGCACAATAAGCTTAATTTAGCGTAGCTTTCAAGGTCCAATTCGACTGAATTTTGTTGGCTGACAATCTCGATATAATAATCCAGGACATGTATTCTCAAGTAGTCCTTATCAGCTCTCATAAATCCTGCACAGACATCATTAAAATTGAGGAGAAGGGTAAGCAAAGTCTTCTTGAAAGCTCTGGCTTGATTCTGGAAAGCTTCATTTACAACAGGATGCCCGACCAAGAAGAAGTGCGTATAGAGAAGTTTGATCAACACCTTTTTGCATTGAGTCAATTCAGCTACAAGACTTTCTCTAGGCAATGCGACTGGCTCACTGATCAAGCCAGTAAGGAATCTTGTAAATGTGTCCATATAACGGATAAATGTCTGGATATTTCCTTTCAATAATTCAGAAATTGCTCTCAAGATGGATTGTAAAGCTGGGTTCTTAATTTCAAGCTGTGAGAGGAGTTTTTCAGTTATTCTTATAGAAATGACTTCTGAGGTCACATTATCAAGACTTCTGATAATACGGGCTGCGAATTTAGCTTGTTTATTGTAGAGTTCCGCTTTTACAAGGGGTTGTTCGAGGTAATACTTGATAGATTCTACGTCAGTATTGTTCGTCGCAGCAAGGTCTTGGAGATCCATGAGGGACAGGAATTGTAAGCAAGAAGTTTTAAAGTCAATTCCAGCTTGAGTTTGAGTAGGGGTCGGGTTTTCTTTCACGGTAGTCACAGAAGGGAAGAGGAGATTTGGAAGGTTTTCGAGGAGGTATGAAGCAATAGGTTCTTGAGATCGCTTGAAATCATCAGAAATATTCATTTTGACAAGGGAGATGGAGAGCTTGAGGGCCACGTCTTTTAAGAAGATGGGATAATGACGGTCTTTTTGGAGGATGTCAGAGACAAGCTGGCAGAGTCTTGAGGAGATCTCTTCATTAAAGGGATTAATGGCGAGATTTTGGATAATGGCTTTGCATTCAGAGACTTCGGACACTTGAGTAAGCTTAGTCAGGATTTGTTGTTTTTTGATAAAAGACTGTTTGGGGTCCAAAGCAACATTCAAGTTTTGGACAAAATCGGTTTTGGTCAAGTAGTGAGCAAAATCTTTTTCAATTTCTTTGAAGTTTCTTGTGAAGGCATAGTAGGTCAAGATGAAACTTTTTGCTTCTTCTGCTTTTTGCTCATCTTTGGCGCCAAGAGCTCTCATGTATCGAGCGAAATTTAAATGGAGACGATTGGTAACTTTGAAGATTTTAAGGACTCCTTTGAAAATGAAGTTAAAGGTTGGCGAAGTGATGTCTGCGTCTGAGAACCAATTATACTTTAATTTCTTATTGACGAATTCTGGATATGAGATCGACTTGGGATCTTTGGGGATTTCTTGGTATTTTCTGGTCCAGAGATTATAGAAAAAACCGAGCAATCTTCTGACGATAATCTTGGACTGAAGAGTTTGAAGCCCAAGAATTTTATTGATCACAGTTTGGAGAGTCCAAAAGGATTTTTTGGAGTTATTGTAGAAGAAAATGATCAAGATTTCTCCGATCCACAAGAAATTCTTGGCGGTTTCTTTTCTTCTTGCATTGAAACTGCTGACTCTTCCATCGACAACTTCAAAGTTCCTTTCAGTATGATCAAAGTCATAAAGGTCTTCTTCGTATAACGTGCAACAATAATGAATATAAAGGTCTCCAAGGACTTCCAAAATGCTTCCTTTTTTATTCTCTTTATCATTCCATAAAAGACTAGCAACAAGTTTGAGAAGGTCTTGGGAGATAAACTGAGGACCTTCAAGGCCAAGAGCTTTGATTTTTTCGAGAATAAAGGATTTCGTGCTTATATACTTTCCTCCATCTTCCTTTTCATACAAAAGATCTTTAATTTTGCTTTCAAGCTGAGCGAGGTTTTGTTTATACACATCATATTTCACGGTAGAAGTGGCAATTTCAAATTCGGAGACTGTCTTGCAATAAGTAAAGTTCTTGATATACTTAAAGGCAAGTTCTAGAAGGTCCTTTCGGAATGGTTTATAAGGAGAATATGTGAGACTATCCATGAAATATTCGAAAATCTTGGGGTAGGTGGTGCTGACGTGAGATTTCTTTGATGCGCAGATTTTACCAATGAGAATAAGATAATTTCTCTTGCTTTCTTTACGGCCGAGATTGCTGATTTCAGTTTGGAGGAGGTCCCAGACTTTACGGCTCATTTCAGAATCAATTTTGAAAAGAGTTTGGATAATATAGCAGATTTCATCAACAGTGAGAGCTGGCTGGATATTCTTATAGACTCCTTTTTTCTGGAAGATATCTTCAATGATTGCAGAGCAGTTTTGTTTGAGCTGGAAGCTGAGATTCTTGATCAAAGACTTGGAGAGTTCAAATTTCTTTGACTTTTTATTGTCTTTGCTGTTGAAAGTGAACAACAAAGGAAGAAGAAATTCTTGGAATTGATTGTCCTTGAGACGTTGATGACTTGCGTGGTCAAATAAGGAGCCCAAAAGGCGTTCGAATTTGGCATATATCTCTGGCTGGTTCTGTAAATGATCAACAGCTTCTAAACTTGCTTCAATGAAGCTTTTTGTCAAATCGACATTCTTTTCAGTTACCAAAGCAACAGAAATCTGAGCTTTATCCAAGCTTTCCAGAAGATAAAAGAGCTGTGGGAGATATGCTTGATCAGTCAACTTGTTGCTGTTTTGGAGGGTTTCATTAACCATGGAGACAATATTGTTGGTTTTCTTGACGATCTGGGGGTTGCTGGTTCCGAGGATTCTAATCAAGTCCACAAGACAGCAAGAGAGCATAAGCATAAGCTGAGGATGATCGCTGACAGAATCATCGATGAAATTTTGAGTAAGGTTGTCAAGCAGAGCGAGAATAGATTTGGTGTTTTCTTTATCGAGGTTTTTAGAGGTCATATCAGAAGCGAACTCGCTGATAACTTTGAGTTTTCGAAGGACAGCATCAGGTTTGTCTGAAGCATTGAGAGGATCGAATAAATTGCCTTTTCGTTTTGTAGAAGTGGACATTTAAGAATAAGAGTGTCTTTTCTCTAAGAAAAGTTATAATCAAATTTGAATTTGGAGGATTTTCATAAAATCAAATCAATTGATAGATATATTTTTGGTAATGAAATCTTGAAATTTTAACCGCTCTCTTTGGAGACGGGTTGAGGTTTTTTTTGTTAATCGGGGAAAATCCTTTGAGAATGATAGAAGGGAAAGATGTGAGAGAGGGAGAGCCATGTGTTCGACTTTTAAGAAAAAAAATGATCGACATATGTTGTTAAAATAAAAAATTTAACGCCTCCCAATATTTGGATTCTGTCAACCCCCATTCAATCACGTATGAGTTTTAGAAAGTTTAGACTTCCTTTTTATTCAAAAATCCAGGATATAGGTATCACCCACCGTGGCCCGTATAATAATATTATTAAAGGTCGAAGCTGGAATTGAAGATCTGGACTTTTTGGTTCAAGGAGATTTTTTTGTTAAATACGATTACCTAAGGATAATTAGATTAGATTTCATTGTGAGAGGATATTTTTGAGGAATTCTTTTTCGAATAAAGGCATAGAGAAAAGGTCAATGAATGATCACAGATGCGTTATTTACGAATAAAGGGCGGAGATATTGATGCTCAAGAGCCTCTCTGTTCATTAGTAAAAGACAAATAATCCAGGTTCCTGTCCCTTGATTGATTTTCGCATTTCGCATTCGTGTAACAAGCTATAACATTTTCACTTTTTGGCATTGAGATTGACGGAATCTTCGACTTTCAATTGTTGAGCAGAGGCTTCGGCTTCGGGTAATCCTTTCAAAGGATCTTCAAAGACTCCGAAGAGCAATTGGCTTCCGAGCTTTCTGGCTTCGAAACCGTCTCTGGCGTATATAACATCGTTTGGTTCGAGGTTCAATCTTTGTTTAATTAATACTCTTTCGAAGGTATTGAAAAGTTCTTCGCTTCCTTGGTTGGCGGTAGCAACAGCGTCGATAATTTTGCATAATTCTCTCAAAGGAATGTAACGATATAACTTTTCTCCGACTAATTTTTGTTCAATAAGACGCCAGAAACCTTCGTCTTGGACTTGCATCCATCCGCAATATTGGACGATTTGGGCAAAAGCGGTATTATGTTCTCTGTTCATGTTTTTGACGAATTCCTTGACAATAGGGAGGATGACATTATAGAAATGATCGTCAAGTTCGATTTCGTTGTCATAAATGGTGTAGATGGAGAAGGCGAGATGCTTGTCAGTCATTTGATGGATATTCTCCTTTAAGAGTTCGGCGTGCATTCTGCAAGTGTGAGAGCCGGCAATGGCATCGGCTAATTCGACAGTTCTTGCCTTGGGAAGGTCCCACTCATCGAGGATTTTCTTTCCGGGGACAGTAGAAAAGTTATAGGTAGGGAAGGCAGGGAACTTGAAAACGGGTTGGGGCTTGAAAGCAAGAACTCTGCACAAAGTTCTACAAAGCTGACGCTTGATCATTTTGTAAAGTTTTTTTAAAATGTTTAATTTGGGCAAGCTAACCAAGTTATTTTATACATGCAGAAACATCCCTGTAGCGTCAAATGCTGGAAAGGGACATATCTTGCCTGCTACCTCATGCGTTTCTCTGTTTGATATGAATAAACAATTCTTTGCAGGAAGACCTAAGCAACATAAGGATTTTTCAAAAAAGGAAGTCGTCAAATCTCTGGCTATGAGCGATGAAAAGTCGGGCAAGATTTCCAAGGTCGAAGAAGAAGCAGAAATGAAGAGAAAGAAGTTGGAAGCTGAAAGAGCCAAGAGAAAGGCTCTTGAGGGTCCTGAAGCTCCCATTAAAGACCAGCTCTTAAATTCTGAAGCAAAGATTACCAAGAAGACACTCGAAAAGCTGGTGGAAAAGATGAAAAAGGAGCGCTTGGGTCTCCCTGAAGACGCTGAATTGGAGCCTAAACCTAAGGCTAAATTCCGTGGAGAAAAAATTGAAAGAGTCAAGAAAGAGAAAGTTGTTCGCGAATTCCCTGAAAAAGAGATTATGACATTGAACACCTATAAGAAGAGAGAAAGACCTTCTCTTCGTCGTAAAGTCAGTAAGGGGTGAATAATAATGATCAGTGAATAATTTGATATATGATAGAAACCCAATACGGCAATACAGAAAACAGAGTCAACAGAAGACTCATTAGAAAATTGCAGACCACTGGAGTTACTGAAGACACCAGAAGAACAGGTAATTTAGTTATAGAGGAACAATAGTGTGAATTTTTTTTTGAATAGGTGTCATCGCTCAAAAGGTCGGTATGACTGCTCTTTTCGATAAGTGGGGTGTCAGACACGCTCTTACCGTTTTACAAGTATTTGGGAGAATTTGAATGAGAAAAAAAATCTTTTGATAGATCGATAGATGTCAAGTTATTCAAGTCAAGACTCCCGAAACTGACGGCTACTACGCTTTGCAATTGGGTGCTGGTGAAAGAAATTACAAGAGAGTCTTAAAGCCCGAAATTGGTCATTACATGAAGGCTGGCGTTCCCGCAAAGAGAGTCTTGAAGGAATTCCACGTTTCTCCCGATAATTTGCTTCCCATCGGTAAGCTCCATTCGTCTAGGAATATCTTCTAAAATTGACTGCACAGGTTTCCAAATGAGCGCTAGACATTTTACTCCTGGTCAATATGTTGATGTTTCTGGTACTTCTGCTGGTAAAGGTTTCCAAGGTACCATCAAGAAGTTCGGTTTCAAGATGCAACCCGCTACCCATGGTAACTCTAGATCTCACAGAATGTTGGGTTCTACTGGTCAAAGACAAGACCCCGGTAGAGTTTTCAAAAACAGAAAGATGCCCGGTAGAATGGGAGGTGACAAGACAACTGTTCAAAGTTTGTTGGTAAGGAATGAATAAGAGGATAGTTTTATTAATGAAAATAGGTGTATAAAATTGACGTCCCCAGAGCTTTGGTTTATATCAAGGGAAGTATTCCCGGAAAGGCCGGAACATACTGTTTTATAAAAGATGCTTGGAGAAAGAAGTTCCACAACGAAACATTTTTGAATTGCCCCACCTTCATTCCCAAACCAGGCCAGAAATACGCCGAAGAAATCATTATGGCTCCCAGAGAAACCGATCCCTTCGAAGAATACAAGCATGATAATGATATTATCGATAGAGATTAATCAAGTCATTGAGATTGATCGATTTATTGAGATTTACCCAACCAAATGTATGATATATAGTAGATGCCAGATGATAGTATTAGGTCAGTAATTTGTTTTCTATTGTGATAACATTGAAACCTCATAAATCACATCAAAAACTTCATGTTCTTTCCTTCACAAATTAAGGGATCTCTTTTTCAACATAAATAAATTTTTTCAAAGAGAATTTTTTTGTTACCAGAAAATGAGAATACAATAACAATGCAGAACAAATTACATCAAATTGAAATTATACGGAAGGATTGATTTGTTCAAAATTACTAACAGTATCAGCAGGTTGGATTTGAGGTTGATTGGGAGCTTTAGTGAATTTTTCCTTCATATACCCATTTTTATACTTTTCGATATATTTAAATGAAGCAATATAATTTGCGATTTCTGAGAAGCTAAAGCCAACAAGCAATTTGATATTATTCATAATACAGAGCACAGTTAGATCCATGAGATGATTATTAATGTCATCTGTATCAAATAAGCACAGCATGATTTTGTTAAAGTATCTTTCCGAGTCTTCAGATTTGGTGAATTTGTCAAGCTTATCTTCGATGTAAAGAGGATAGTTTTGGTGGAATTGAAGACTGAGGAAGATGATTGAGATCTGGGATTCAGGAATAACAAAATCAGCAACTAATTTGTCATCAGTTTTGAAAGGAATTTTTAGCACAGACCACATAGGATTATTCACTTGCATAGGAGAAATGAGGATTTCTGTGACTTGTTTTGTTTGTTGGGGCTTGTTGTTTTGGAATCGATTTTGGTTGTTCTGGAATCGATTCTGATTGTTTTGATTATTCTGGTTATTTTTATTAGCTTGGTTGTTTTGGTTGGAATACCGGTTGTTGTTGTTATAATAAGGTTTTTGTTGGGGGTTATTGTTAGAAGATCTGTTTTGATAAGAGGAATTGTTGTTGTGATTGGAAGCAGGGTTATTGTTGTACCTGTTATTCATTTTTGTTTTGAATTAAAATAGATTATTCCGAATTTCCGCACTCAAAAAAATTTAATATTTGTGTACTTTGTTTAGAGATACTATGACTCTGCTTTGTGAATTCTGATTCGG
>Ga0182738_1005785_pt1 | contig 13068 bp, 8 predicted proteins | sample eDN5th30CBELigMG_FD_128876 | JGI IMG/M metagenome (GOLD analysis project Ga0182738, IMG submission 128876) | Enriched Miracle-Growth compost microbial communities from Emeryville, California, USA - eDNA 5th pass 30_C BE-Lig MG (version 2)... ...
TGAATTTCTCCAGTAAAAGGGTTCTATTGGCTTCATCTGCGTGGTATTGTGGACATAGCCTGGGAATGTCTGGGTTCTGACATGATTGGCAGGGTTCAGTTTTGTAATAGAGGGGATGATAGTAGATTTCATTCATAGAATGAGAAAATCTGCATTCGTCTTCCTCCTCGCATTTCCCATTTTCCTGCATTTTTGAACACAATCTCGGCTCATATAGCAAATTCCGCGTATCCTGATCAAAGACCGAGCGTCGCCTTTCTTGGTAGTTGTGATAATTGTAGCAGGGAGTCTGAGGACATTTCCCTTCTGAGGCTCGGCTTTTGTGCGACTTTTGCGGCTGGAAGGTCGGACAAGGGTTGGTTTTATAGAAAAATAAGACTTCCTGGTAGTGAGGAGGCTCCGATTTGATGACTTCGAAGCTGTGCATGATGGACTTGCTTTCTTCTGTTCTTAAAAAAAAATTTCTTAATTATTTAATTGAGTAGATTATTACATGCAAAAAAGGAATCGGCTGTTAGTAACTTTTACTATATTTAGGTAAAGCTTCTAGGTGACAAGTACTAGTAGGTATTTTCAATCAGTATATAGCTCTAATCCCATGTAGAAAATACCATATTGACTTGGGCAAACGAGATTAAAATGATTTCTAGAACATTAATTAAAGGCTTTTCTCATTAAATATATTGCACTTATAATTCATTGTCTTGCAAATTCCCGCCCTGAAATTAATTCTTTTTATTTCGAGCCTCTGTATGATAAATATTTTTTCATCAAAACTTGGCCTTGCTCTCAAGTCTTAGCTCCTTATTGTCTCTTATTTTGTTCCCTTTTTGACCGAAAGCAAGGCATGTCTTCTCTTTTCATTCAAAATAATTGACCAAAAACTCCTTCATCCTAACCCACTTACTCATTACTTTTAAGGTTTTAAAGAATGAGGAGGCATTGACTTTTATTAACCATTAAAGATTAAGGTTCTTTAAATCATTAGATAATCTTCATTTATAAACAACCACGTAATCAATCTAAGGCATAAATTTAAGGCAGGCGGAATTATTTGCAAATATAATACACCTGCATAAAATTTTATCAAAATAATTATTTTAAAGGCTCATTCCTTTCTTCTGCTTCTTATTGAAGTCTATCACAATCCTTAGAGCTCCTCAAACTTCCAAGCCAATTCCCCTTTATTCGATTTCCCCCTTTCCTTTTGAAGCGATTCATAATCAATTCATGCTTTGCTTGGCTTTTGCTCATTTCTCAGCTTGTTATTTCTATTATAAATCTTGAAATGTTGCGAAAATACGTCACTTCTTTTCTTTCAACTCTTGAACTAAACTGAAAAACTCCAAAACTTTTTTCTTAACAAAAGAAATTAATTCTCAGTTGAATCTAAAAGAAAATCATCTCTAAATTTTCATCAAATATAAGATGATGCCAAATATTCTCCTCCAAAACCCACGTTTTTAGACTCTTCCAGAGCCTATTTTTTTAAAGAGAAAATCAGTTCTCCTGAATGAATCGGCAACTAAGACTTTTAAAGTTTGAACAACCTAAGGCTGAAATTTAGAATCCCTTCCTAACATATGACAAATCCCAAATCGACATATTCAACTCTTCCTCTCTGAAACTCAGCCATTGTCTTTGTAAACTCAATTTAAATTTCAAACAATTTAAGATTTTGCGGGGAGTTTAACAACAAACTGATTCTGCCAAAATACCCGGTAGCAACAATCTTTCAATTTTATTTCTAATATCAAAAAAAAAAAATCCATCACTCCAGGAAAGCTAAAACTCGTTCGGCTCCTTCAAGCATGCTCTACATGGCTTCAAATAACCGAAAAATGCAGTAAGGATGAAGAGATCCAGCATAATAGAGTTTTTCAAGTCTAAAAATAAAAAGAAACCCCGGTCATAGTAGTTTACCTCGAAATTATGCGGTAAAAAGTTTATTTTTATTTAACTTTTGGCTCATCGAGTTAAAAATATTTTGTAGCACAACTTTTCTTTCAAACCTAAAATCCTTAGACTCTTGGGAAGGTTGGACTAAACCGAGTTATAGCTTTAGATACGAGTAGCAATTCTTGGATGAGAGTTTTTAGGTTTTCAAATTTTAAAGTTGAGCCCAATTTGTTTGGGAAAAGTTTTGAGTGTATTTTGCGGCTTCCCAACAGTTAATCTCTTGAAGAGCCTCCTTTTGTTTTGAGCAATACTGAGAGGAAAGAAAAATCGTCCATATCAGCGACGGAATCCAATACAATAACTTCTAAACTGCTATCAAAAGAAATACTTTGACCAAGTACAAATCGAATTCACTGAAAAATTTTAAATCATCAAGAGGCAATCAGGAATATCCTCAAATTTCATTCTTTCCAAACTCAGATATCTTTTTGGAAAAAAATTTTCAACTTGAAATTCCCAATGAATAAAGCAAAATTCCAACAAAATAATAAACCTGAGAAATCTCTCAACTGAAAAATTTGAGGGGATTGTTTCTCTCAAAATTATTTTCTGATGGAAGAACTTTTGAAAGAAAAATTTTTCAATGAATTTTTGAGAAAAATTAAAAAAAAATTTTTTTGAGTTCAATCAAAACTGAAGACTTTGGCAAGAAAATTTTTCCCTGAAAATTCTGAAAAGATTTTTTTCTCCTCAAAAAAATCGTAATGCCCTTGAAAACGTTTTCTGTAATTGGAACTTCGATTTTTTTTTTATCATTCAGTCAGTTTTTTATAAAAAAGAAATCTTTTGATGCAAGGAAAAATCAAACACTCGAAAAGAAACTGTTTTGAGCGTCAAGTTCCAATCTTTTTTTGTCAAGAAAAATTTCAAGTTTCATTAATTTCATATGTAATGAAAATAAAGTATTTTAAAGGAAATTCTTGGGGAATAAAATTCCAGTGATTTGTTCAAAATCCTACTTCTCCCATTTTTCATTAGCCTTTTCTTTTTTTTTAATAAAATCTCTTTCGCTAATTTCTGACTTTATTTTCATTTCCTCCTCCCTTCCTTTTTCTTCACTTTTTAAAGATGCCTAGCATGCCTTTTTTTTTCTTGCTTCGTCTTTCTCAATCAAAACTCTCTCGCTCAGTAAATATTTGATTTTCAAATTTCGATTTTTTTCTTGAATTTCTTGACAAAAACAGAACACAATTCAGACTTATTGACTATCTTCTTTCCAACAAAATTTTCTTCATTGTCTTAAAATTATTTCGTTTAATTCGATGAAAATGAGACATAAATATCAAGAGAACGAAAAATGTCCGAATTTCTTCATCGGACATTTCCAAATATAAGCAGAAATAACTTCATATCAATATAAATAAATGCATGTTCCTCACGTGTTCTTATTAGAAATACGCCATTTTTCTACTATCTTCATCATTACAAAAAAATGCAATCATAAGAAATAATAAATAACTCTTTCTTGTTTCACGAAACGATTCTTCATTGTTAATCCACATGAACCAAGCTATGAGCTCTTGATCTTCCGAAACATTGATTACTAATCCTTGCAAATATTCTCTCTTTAATCCCAGGCATAAATCTTCCAACAACAAACATCAATATCAACACACAACTCACCACAACTGTTATGCTAAAATGCAAAGGCATCTCACATGAATTTCTTCCTTCACCCCTTTCTCTGCAAGAACCTTCATAAGGTCGATATTCATCCCAGATCTCTCCCATATCTTGAAATCTATCTATCTTCACACTTCTCAGCGGAGAAAGGTATGAAACAGATTCAGCAGAGGGGATAAAGCCAAAATGATAAGAGAGAGAGAAGGTTGCTAGTATGATGAAGCCTGGTAATAGAGGGTTTTCCATAATATTATTGGTTTTATTAATGGTTTTTTTATTGAATAAAGGCGATTTTCGAAACTAATTTATCGTTATATATTCAATAGATTTCCGTTTAGTGTTTTAACGATTATATCTATTATATGTTTTGAATTCACTGGAACTCAGAAAAATAACCCTCTGACTTCTAAGAAAAGAGGAAGAATGTTGCAAGGGTTCTATTCCTGTTAGAATAGCTCTTAAAACTTCGATTTCTTCTTTTTTTATTAATGTAAGAATCGACAAATATTGCAATCAATTCTTGAACATCGCCATCTTTTTCAAGTCTTTCTTATGAAAATTGGCAAAGCAACCAGATTTAAGGATCAAAGCCTGGAAAAAGCTCAGCTTTACCATATGATGAAATCTTTAAAGGTTCTTAATTGATAAAAAGAGAAAATCTAAATAAACTAATAATTATTATTTCCTCAACGTCTTGCTTGTCCTCTCCTCTTGTATTTTGGTTTCTCCAACTTCTTGTTTTTGGGCCCCTGAAAGCTTGCTCAAAAATTAGAAGAGTTGGCTTTCACAAGTAGCAGGGGAGAAAATCCAGCACATATTTTAAACCAGTTTGAGTTATTTGGAAAATTTACTGAGAAAAATTTACAAGAATGAATGAAAACGAAAATTTAAAAGTCATTCCTGATCCAGAGATCTCCATTGAATGAGAAATATGTCTCATAAGCTGAGTTTTGAAGCCTTTTAGGTGCTTTTTCATCATTCAGTTATTCTTTAAGTTGTCTTCATGTTGAACTGAGTTTTTTTACATATTTGCAAGATAAAAAAGATTCATAAAAATAATTGAGAATCAAAGCTTTTCCCACAAAGACTCCACTTCTTCTCAAGGAAGGGAAAAATAAGCCTTTAGAAAATCCTCATTCTTTCTTTTGGTTATTCAAAACTGCTCCTTTCTAGGAAATTTTTTGTCTTGTCTTGCAAATAAACCGAATAAACTAATGATTGCCTGAATAAAACAATTTCAGCATTGTCCACAGATTTTTTGCCTTTAAAATTTGGAGGAATCGAATTTTCTTATTTTCTGTTTGAATTAACCATGTCTTCGGATTCACTCAATTTTAACTCAAATTTTAAAAATAAGTTCATTCTCTTTCAAACAAAAGGTTCTCTGCATTTTCTTTGAGAAACTCCTTTGCCTCAGATCCAGAATTCCTTAAAGTTTGAATTTCACAACGAGAATCCTCTTTAGATGAGTGAAACTCTTTTTCTCCAATGAAAAATTCCCACTTCCTTGACTTCTTGATCTCTCAAAATATTCATGGGTCTAATGTCTCTTCTTATCATCTTTTCAAACTATCCCTAGTTCTTAAAAAAGAGTGATCTGTGACTAATCGAATTTGGATTCAGAAAAATTCGATTTTAATAAAGACTACTGCGTTTAATATGCCCACTCAATTTTCGAATTTTTCCTTTCAGAGTTTATGGTAATGAATCAAGTCTTCCCTTCGAAGAAATTATCTCTTCTTTTTCCTCCATTTCTCCACATCCAAACCTTCTCTTTTATCAATGGTAATTGAAAGCTCAATCACTTCAAAATTCACTATTCACAATCAATATCTATCCCTCATCTTTTAACTTCGATTGTACGTACGGCACTTATAATTTCTGATTTTCTCATGCTATTAATCGAGTCCATAAACACTTTAAATTTTAGTTGTTTTAAAGCATAAAATTGTATGGTAAGTCAGACCATCTAATCTAAAGCACCCACTCATCGTTATATCCCACTCCTTTCCCAAAAACCTACTTTCCAGCTTCACTCCTCAAACACCCTTCCCTCAATAGCCCTGATGAAGCCGCCAATTCGTCCGATTTTCTCTCATGGATAGCCTTTATATGAAACACCCTTCTCCCTAAAAACTGCTTCAGGAAAACCTAGAAATTCCTTCATTCTGAATCAAGAAGGCCCTGAAAGCATTGGAATGATATTACGCTCCCCCTATCTTAGCCATACGAATTTTCTCTTAAATCATTACGACGAACCGTTTCTATAATTATTCTTTCATTATTTTGCAAGTCAGAACCTTCTTCTTAGATCATATTTTGGTATATTTTCCCTATGACATAAGCTTTTAAGGCCTCAGGACATCCCTTTATAGACCTCATCGATATTTTAGGGGATTGTGAGTTTAATCATGCATTCAGTGCTGGTCTAGAGAGCTAACTTGAATATTACCCTTTGAAATTAAATCAAAAGTTTAATCATGAATATTTTAAGAATAAGGCGAAATAAGTTGAACTGAATGAGACATAATAATAGAAACCGAGAAACTAACTCTATTTATTTGATTTGATTTGGTAAAGAGCCAATACATACTCAACTTTCAAATCCCTTCTTTAAAATCATTCTCTTGCTTATTTCTCTTATCGTTGATGTTTAATCACTCTGGAAACATATTCTATGTTAAAGATTGATCTAGAATTCAATCAATATAACCCAATTTTCAATCTCAAAGAAATCAGAGCTTGGTTGAAGGGATGAGATAATGCCGCGAAGTGTTCAAATAAAATGACAAAAGAGTCAATCAAAATCTTTAATTTTTTAATAAAGCAGAATAAACCAAGATAATATTTAAAGGTCGGACCGAAATTTTATATTTTGACAGAACCAGAAATCAAAAAATTCTTTTTCCAAATAAATTAAACCTTCAACCTCTGATAATTATCATCGGCTCATATTTGCTCTCTGCTCTCTCGCCTTCTGATTTATAAATCCTTATTTATTATAAATTAATTTTTCTCTTTTTTTCTTTGTCTCCTCAAACATCCTCGCACTATGAAATCTGAAACTAAATCGTACTCTGTATTTGATGATCTCGACAACTCAAACCCTTTCGAATTCACCAAAGCTGAACCCAAACATAAACAACTCCAACTCAAACCTTCTTCTGTCAGTGAAGACACTCTTTGCAAAGCTCTTCATACAGAATTTTCCCTTCAAGGCATGTTCAAAATTCATTCCAATCTCATTGTTCAATACAAGGTAACTCATCCTCAGAACCTCATCGTCTTATTCCCATTCTCATAGATCGAAGAACCAGAAACTCCATTGATGGTTTTAGACATCACAAATGCAAAAATCAAAGACCTCGAATTCAATTTTACGAACCCCAAATATAAATTCCAAATCACTAAAAATGAAGCCTCTTATGAGTTCTTCTTCATGAAACAAGAAACTGCCGAGTCCTGGCTACACATCCTCAAATTTTATTGCATCCAAGCTGGTTTCCATCAGCAATATCAACCTTTGGCCCTCTTAGGTGAAGGGGCATTTGCTTCAGTAAATAAAATTTATTCTCATCCAATGAAATTAAATCTTTCATTTAGGTACATCTCGTTCAAGCCAAAGGCTCCAAAGAGCAATATGCCGTCAAGGGTTTCCCTAAAGAAAGTCTCAAGAACTCCATTTCAAGAGTAACATATTTTTTTCTTTCGAATTTTTTCCATTCTGTGCATAATTAAAACCAGACGTGTAATTTATTGAACCTTGAAATTTCACGCCATAATGAACACTCCTCTTATCCTATTTTTAGGCTGCCGTTCACAATGAAATCCACATGATGAGAGCCCATGATCATCCCAACCTCGTCAAACTCATTGAAGTACATGAAACTGAAGGTTCTGTCTACATCATCATGGAATATATCCAAAGCAAGACTCTCAGATCCGTCATCAGAAAACCCGACTTCCGTAACTCTGAGCTCCAGACCATCCAAATCATCAACTCTATCCTCCACGGTATAGCTTATCTCCATGCCCATGGAGTCATGCACAGAGACTTGAAGCCTGATAATATCTTGATTGGAAAAGCTCTCAAGGTCAAGATTATCGATTTTGGTCTCGTCTGTAAGCTTGGCATGACTGATTGCGTCTATGAACGTTGCGGAACTCCCGGCTATATCGCTCCTGAAGTCTTTAGATACGACAAAAAATCCTCATCCACCATCTATAATGATAAAGTCGATGTCTTTAGTGCTGGCAGCATCCTCTTCCAAATGTACCAGAATCGTCTATTCCTTTTATTCTTATCCTCTGCTTAGGCTGTTTGGATTCAGATTATTTAATGCTGAGGGCGGAGCCAATATTCTTGAACTCAATAAATCATTCAACTATGCAAAAACTACAGAAACTATCAATAGAGAAATGGCTGATCCTATGAGCAAAATCAACAAACAAGGTATCTCTTTGGTGTCTTGAAATTATCATTCTAATCCCTTCAAAAAGGTCTCCATCTGCTTTTGTTGATGCTTGAAGCTGATCCAAGAAAAAGAATCACCGCCAATGATGCACTTAAACATGCCTATTTCAAGCCTGTTGTCAATAGAATGGTCAAATTCAACAGCTCTAAAGATATCATCTTGCTCTCTGCTGATAAATACAAAAATCCGTAACAAAAAATTCCTTTCATCTTTCCCTAACCTCTAATAGATCCGACCCATTGTCTCCATTATATAGTCCACTTGGAAGCGCATCAAAGGGAAGTGCTTCAAAATGTAGTAGTGGAGGAAATTGCTGCCTTCATACTTTCAATGTGGAGAAAAGTCCTAATAAACAATTCCACTTCAAGTTTAATCTTAACTCAATCATCTTGGCAGAAAAGACCAAGAGTGAAGTGGAGGAGGACACTACTAAAGTCGCTCCAGAAATCGCAAATAAATATGCCAGCAACAATTTCTCGCCATTAAAAGGATCAAAGGGCAGAAATCTGGTCCTGAATATCAATAAAGAGTCCGTAAAAAATAAAAGTGGTGGTGTTAGAACTTCGCTATTTTGCGATGGAGGAAAGAAAAGCAAAAGAGAAGATCTCAACAGTGAAAAACAAAGCGAAGTGCCCAGTACAGAAGGTGAAACTGAAGAAATCTGTGATGTCGGAGACGAAGACTGTAATATCAAAGAATACTTTGAAAAACACAAAAGAAGCATCATTGTTAAAAATCCTGGAAAAAAACATATACTTAGAATCCCCTAAGTGCTTTTATCTTCTACAGAGCTGTGAAAAAATGGCTCTGATGAGTTTTATTTGTTCAAATGAAAATTTTTTTATAAAGAAAAAAAAGACATGCATTAAAGTTTTTTTTTTGAGTTGATTTTGTTTTTAAATTATTTTTTTTTATTGATACAAATTTTTATAAGAAAAGTTTTTTTGTTGTTGTTCCTAATGTGTTGGTTAATAAATATTTCAGTTGTAATCATTCTTATATACTAGTCTCTGTATTCCCTGTGGCTTCAATGTGACATAAAAAAACACTCGATCACAAAAAATTCTCCTCGTCTTTACGCTTTTCTCCCTCATAATCAAAACAACTCGACTTCTCGATATTCTACTAATAGATGGAGTAGCTCAAAAAGGCAGCCAAAGAGGTTCAAGAAATGTGTGGGCAGGTTTGTTAAGAGGCTAATAATTTGGGTCATTAAGGAAAGATGCTCTAACTCTTTAAATCTTAAATCGAAGAAATCGAATCAAGTAATTTATGGATGCAAATGAAAAAAAGCCACAAATAATATTTGAGATTTATTTAATAGATGCTAGTTGGACGACAACTGGTTTTTTGAAGGGACTTTTTCGAATTTATTAAATTTTTATTATTAGACTTCTAATTCTTTGAATAAACTTTGTTTCAGGCAAGGTTTAAACAATAAAATTTTAATGCCTCTTCATGCCTCGCCTCAATTTAATATTGAGTTTATTCACGAACTCGCCACCTTCTCATTCCCATCTTTCGTTCCCCTCTGGAGTTCTCCAAAGGACAACATTTTATGGGGATTTCCTACCCTCTAAGAGGTCTTAATTGATTAATTTATAATGAGTTGAAGATTCAACCAATGTCCTTCGGAGAGTTTCAGACGCTCTTTATTCCTCAAAACAAAGGAACCAAGGAGCTGCTCTTGGCCAAACCTCTAAATTCTCTTGTTTTCCCACAACAAGAGGTCAGAAAATAGGCTATTTTAATAAGAAGTCGTCTTTTTTGCGACATAGGAATTTAATGGCTCACTATCAAATCAAGAAAATAGAAAACTAGTTAAACCATGGCTTCTTGAAATTTTTCCTCATGAGTTTCTCGCTTTTGTTTCTTGGTTCGACATAGCTTAATAACGGGAGAACATCTTCACATCTCAATTCCTTTTCAAAGCTTTTACTGAAACAAATCATTCAAATCCCTGCATGAACTCTCAGCGGTGTCAAAGCCTTAATTAAAATTTTTTAAGTGCTGATCCTGAATTCAAACCTTACCAGTTAATGATTAGCAATCGCTCTATTGGTTTGCTAGTTTTCCAATCAAATTTCAGCCTGTGCAGAGATAAAGATTAGAAACCAAAAAGAATATTAATACACACTCTTTGTATGAAATGATGCTTCTAAATATTGCAATAAAATGCTTCCATTCCTTGTTCTTTTTGCCTTTTTATCGTTCTGTTTCCATATTGATCTTGAAAAACATCAATTTTTCTGGTAAAGATACCGACCAACCTTTTGAATCTTTTTCGGCTCCTGCCAAAAGATCTTTCTTTGTAGAGAATCCTCTGTGGATCTTTGAAACTCAATTGCCTCACAATTAGAATTGTCTTTTGCTATTTAAAAAATCAAAATATTCAGGCGAGGTCCTTTGTTCTTCGTATCTAAAGCCATTTTTTCTCATTTTCATCGAACAAAGTTCCTGATCTTTCTTTCAGACATTCAAAGTTATCTCAAGTTTATCCCCTTAGGGTTCACAATATGAGATCAGACATCTATTTTATTTAATCCTTTTTCTCCTAAATCACTTGTCAAAAGAGAGGAGTGATTTCAAGAATATGATCTCAAATTTCCTCCAATATAAAATCCAAATCTTGATCTGCCAATTTCGAAAGTCGCCTTCAAATTGCGCGTTAATGATATATAGTTTCTCTCATTTAAGAGTTAAGAAAACTGAATTAAAAAGAGACTGAAAAAAGAATTCATGAAAGCAAGACTTTAGAAAATAAATATTCATATTATGTCAATAACTTCTCTTTCTCAAAGTATCTTATTATACTCCATCTTACGTTACAAATCATCACCATACCGAATGAAAAGTTCGAAATCCAAAGTATCTCTCTTTTCCAACAATTTTTTCACTTTCCTTGCTCCACCGATTTGGATCGACATCAGTATCACGTAACCCACAATAAAAGCCCAATATTTCCTTTGGAACCAATTTTGGTAATAGTAAGTGTTTCTTTGAATAAACACAAAAATACCAATGACAAATATCAAACAGAAAATCACGAACAAGCACATAGAGTTCAATGCCTTCTTTGCTTCAACCAAGTCTTTTGTCTCGATTGCCTTTCCCTCAGAGAGACATTGTTCAATCAGCCAAATCCCAGAGATCACAGCCACAAAGGCATAATAGCTTTCTGGTAATACATAAGAGTTCTTATCAAGCAGAGAAAATACAAAGGCAACACTGGCAAAACCTGTCAAATCCACTGAAGAAATTTAGCACGCCAAGCCATAATTTGTATAAATAGAACCATCCTTTTTCTAAGCGTGCTTCGATATCTCTAATGTTCTTCTTCAAAAGAATCCTTGCATTTGGAAAATCAGGATTTGCCCTCAGCCCAGCATATTGACTAGGTGAGACATTGTCTTGTTGGTTAACTTGATTTATCAGGGGTACTTGTCCTTGCTGCTGCTGAGGATATTGAATAGAAATATTTTGGTGGTCATCTCCAGGAGGAAGTTGAGAATATCTTGCTTGAGGGTCTTGAAAAGGGATTGGATGGATGTTTTGTGGATTTGGGAATTGGGCTGGAGGCTGATACGAGTCCATTAGATAGAAATATTCTCAAAAGGAAAAGGGATATTAATTAAAAGACTTAATATGATATTTCTAACACCTACTTTCACAAATACTGTATGAAGTTTATTTTCTTGTCTTTTGATTTTTGTTAGAAAGAAAAAGTAAAAATTACTCCATAAAAAAAATGATCAAAGTCAAATTCTGCCATGTTGGCTCACAATATATTGCTTTGTGTTTTTTTATATATTTGAATTCTACGATCTTTTTTCATTGCAGATCATAAAGAATTATTGTTTGAGTCCTCAGGCTCGACAATCCATACAACTTACATGAGATGAACGTCTATTCCTATATACGTATTTATTGAATTAATAGAGGTCTGGATACTGATAGTGAGCTCTATATTTTTTAAAGGTCATAATAAAGGTAGGTGTTATTTTTCATAAAGATTTTATTATCATCATAGAATCTACTCATATTATTATATAATTATTTCTTTAAAAAATTTCTTAACCATTTTTTATAGATACTTCCATCTCGATTACAAATTATTAGCATAACGAGTATCAAGTTCAAGGGCGAGAGCATCTCTCTTCTCCAATAAATTTCTGACTTTTCTTGCTCCGGCAATATGAATCCACATAGGAATAACGTAACAAATAATAAAGGTCCAATAATTTCTCTGGAACCAATTTGAATAATAGTTGTAGTAGCTTTGCACATAAACGAAGATGCTACCTACAAACACAAGGTAGAAAAATGCAAACCAGCAGATGGAAGAAAATGCTTTTTTTGCTTCAATTAAATCCATCTTGCGAATAGCCTTTCTCTGTGAGAAACTTTGCATGATCATCCAAATTGCAAGAAGTACAGCAAAAATGGCAAAATAGTTGTATGATAATGCATAAGCGCCATCATAAACCAAAGAAAGCCCAAAGGCAAAACTGGCATAGCCTGTTGTAAAGCCACCCAAGATAATGGTCAAGTTAAGCCAGAGTTTGTACCAAAAGAACCCTGTTTGCACAATTTTCTCAATATCCTTGATTTTGTTCTTCAAGAGAGTTCTTGAATCTGGGATGATAGGATTTGCCCCAATCAAAGCATATTGGCTTGGTGGAACATAACCTTGTTGGTTATTTTGGTTTCCTTGAGGAATTTGGGGTTGTTGTTGAGGATATTGGGGATATTGGGGGTATTGAGGAATATTTTGTTGGTTATTAATGGGAGGAAGTTGAGGATATTTTGATTGGGGGTTTTGGGGAAGGATTGGGTGAGTGTTTTGTGGGTTAGAATATTGAGCAGGAGGCTGATATGGGTTCATCAGATCGAAATGTTTAAAAAAGGGAAGGAGTGATTTTAATTGGGAAAATATTAATTCGAATAGAAGACTTGGTCTTCTAAATTAAGGTTGGAGAATACTGTATGTCAGAAAGTTAATTTTGTTGAA
>Ga0182738_1005786_pt1 | contig 13067 bp, 10 predicted proteins | sample eDN5th30CBELigMG_FD_128876 | JGI IMG/M metagenome (GOLD analysis project Ga0182738, IMG submission 128876) | Enriched Miracle-Growth compost microbial communities from Emeryville, California, USA - eDNA 5th pass 30_C BE-Lig MG (version 2)... ...
CCGCTTCGCGCAGGAAGCGCGCATCATCGCCCAGGCAGCCGGACACAAGCCGGAACAGGGCGTCACCTATGCCGCGCCGCAGGTCTTCCAGTTCGAGCCGCACCAGCCTGAGCAATGCGGCTTCAAGCCCGACCGCATTCTCAACATCACCGCGGTGTGGGACATCAAGTGGAAGGCCTTCGAGCAGCTTCCCGCGCAGAAGCACCTCTGGCACTACTACGAGCGCGTGGCGCTGAACCGCGGCATGCAGGGCGGCCGCAACTCCGGCAAGGCCATGACTTACGGTGAGGCCTACCAGACCATCTTCCCCGACGCCGTCGAGGTGCTCGCATGACGCCGTTGGCCGTCATCCGGGTCAGCGCCTGCCGGTCGCGACCACATAGGGAAGCCTCCATGGGCTCGGCGAACATGCCGCTGATCTGTGCCCGCGCGGTGACCATCCCGCGCACCGAGGTGGCGACCCTGCTGGCGCAGCCGAGAAGCGCCAGAAGGAGGGCGAGGCGCACGCCAGGCTCGCCAGCAGCATTCTCGGCCCCGGCCTTTACAACCCGCGTCCGGCACTGGAGAAAGCCGGGCTAAGCTACGTTACCTCGCTCGAAGAGGCCTGAGCGGCAGCGCCTCCCCGCGGGGCGGCGCTCGCCTGCCTTGTGGCAGCACAGCCGGCTTCCGGCACCGGCGCGGATTTGGCAGAAGAATGCCACAGCATCCGGCCAGGACATGGTGAACCCCGGCCAGGGAGGAGAACACGGCATGCTCCGCAGAAGGCAACTGGTCTTGGGCTCGATGGCGCTCGGCGCGCCTGCCATGGCGGAGACGCCGGACTGGCCGAACCGGGCCGTCACTGTGATCGTTCCCTGGCCACCCGGCGGCCCAACGGATGTCTTTGCGCGTGTCCTCTCGCAACGCCTGACGGCCGAACTGGGCCAGGCCTTCGTGGTGGACAACCGGGGCGGCGCCAGTGGCACGATTGGGATGGCAGCGGCCTCCCGCGCCAAGCCCGACGGCTATACGGCCATCATCGTCCCCAACAGCACCTATGCCATCGCGCCGCATCTCTATCAGCTTTCCTACGATCCGCTGAATGCTTTCACCGGCGTTGGCCTGCTGGTCTCCAGTCCCCTGTTCATGATGGTGCCGCGCAACTCGCCTGCCAGTTCGGTCGCGGACTACATCGCTCTGGCGAAGAAGCCCGGCAGCCGGCAGGACTATGCGAATGCCGGGATCGGCGCCACCTCGCATCTGGCAACAGAGATGTTCCTGCAGATGGCGGGCATCGAGGTCAACGAGATCGGCTATCGTGGCGGAGGGCCGGCCATCCAGGCGGCGCTGGCCGGTGAGGCCGGCATGCTGTTCATGCCGGCGGCAGCGGTGATGCCCTATATCCAGGCCGGCGATCTGCGCGCCCTGGCCGCGACGACGACCACGCGCAGCCCCCTGGCTCCCGAGGTGCCGACCTTCCAGGAGCTCGGCTACGCCGGCTTCGAAGTGGTCGAGCATGTCGCCATGATGGTTCCCGCCGGCACGCCGGAGCTGGTCCTGCGCCAGCTCAACCACGCCTGCGCCGCGGCGCTTCGCGCCGCGGACATGCAGCCGCGCCTGCAGTCCATGGCCCTGACCGTTGAAGCACGCCCCAGGGAAGCCTGGGACGCGTATTTCCGCAGCGAAAGTGAAAAGTGGCGCCATCTCGTGCAGGCGCGCGGCATCCGGATGCAGTAGGTGCTGCCCGCACCGCGCCATGAGCGTGCCCTGCGAGCAGCCCCTTGAGCAGCCTCCTGTGGGCAGAGGACGCAGCACCCCGAGCGGGGTCAAGCCGTTGCTCCATTTGGCGCGCAGCGCGCCAGGGTGGAACGGACTGTTGTGAAACGCAGCTGCCGCAGCAGGGCCAGCACCCGCCTGACACGGAATGCGGGCCTTTCCATCCTTGCCAAGTATCAGCTGAGTGACATACCAGCGGATCTGCCTGTCCTCGCTGGCTCCCACTAAACCGCCGTGCAAGTTTTCGTGAGAGTGGCTTAGCAGGCACCCGGCTCCATGAAGGCTTCCTGGGCGGGCATGCGACCGCGAGCTTGGCGGCAGGCGGTGCTAAAATCGGAGACTACCTGCGCTGGCATGCTGGCGAAAATTTTCCGCCTTATACCCGCTTGGCCACACCGAATCACCCTGACCGGAAACCACCTCGGGATGGCCAAGCCGGCTCGGCGCAACGCTTCGTCTTCTTCGCGGCCGGCGGCGCCTTCGTGGCGGCTCCGGCCACGCTTGCAGATGCTTGCATTCCACCTCCGGCCACATCATTCCAGGGCCGGTTGAGCAAGCGGCAGGCAGGCATTCTCCACGACCCCACCCTTTTGCCCGGGAATCTCAGTCAGGATCTGCCTGGCCCCGCTTGCTGCCCAGGAGCTTCTGCGGTGGATTCCCTCCTGAACTCTTCTGAACCTCGTCAAGGATAAGCGGAATGGATGAAACTGCCGTTGAGCGACTGAAGTGGATCAAGAGCCGCCGCTGGTTCTACGAGTTCGACCTGCCCGATGGCACGAAGACCCAGCATGACCTCTCGCCGCATGTATTCCCTATCCACCAGTCGCGATTGGAGAAGCTCCTCTGGGTCATCCGTGAGAAGGTGCCGGATGCCGGCTCGCTGAGCGCCTTCGACCTCGCGTCCCATGAGGGCTTCTACTCGATCGCGCTCTCCAAGCACTTCAGCCGGGTGCGGGGATACGAGTTCAGGGACTCCAGCATCTCCTCGGCGCGCATCATCACCGAAGCGGTCGGCGCGACGAATGTCGAGTACGTGCAGGCCGATCTGCAGACCATGGCGTTCGATCCGGCACAGACTGCCGACTTCGTGCTGCTCTTCGGGCTGCTTTACCATCTCGAGAATCCGATCCACACCCTGCGCCTCGCCAGCCAGATGAGCCGCAAGCACATCCTGATCGAAACCCAGGTCTATCCTTACGACATCAGCGGGCCGATCGAGGATGGCGCCTATTACAACGTCAGGCCGGTTCAGGGTGTCTTCGCCCTCTCGCCAGACTATGCCAGCAGCCGCGAAGGTGGCTCCACGGAAGTGGCGCTGATTCCATCCCTCAACGCCCTCGTCTCGCTCATGAAGAATTTCGGCTTCTCGGAAGTCATGGTGCTGCCCAGCCCCGAAGGCGACTATGAGCAGTTCCGGCGTGGCTCGCGCGTGGTGGTCTACGGCCGGAAGAAGTAATTCCGGCCCGGTCTCTGCGCCTGCCATCCTCTGCCTGAGAGCGAGGCGGGCTTCGAGCGGCGGGTGGAGGGGATGACCTTACGCCCTCTTCACCCGGCCAGATCCGTCACTCCGCCTTCGGAGATGGGGCCGCCTGAGAGACCGACAGGCGGATGTCGCGCATCGGGATGCCGATCAGGCCCTTGGACGAGATTTTTGTCACCTTGAAGAGCACCGCATCATCAATCCAGTGGTGCTGGACGTGGTCATCCTGCGTGCCCGAGGCGACCGCCACGGAGAGCGAGTAATCGCCGGCAGCCAGATAGGGCATGCGGAAGTCGAATTCGGCGGTCACGATCTCTCCCGGCGCGAGCGACACCCGAACATCCCGGTAGGTCAGGAAGGTGTTGTCGCCGAAGAGGCTCTGGCCGAGGCGATCCTTGACGTTGAAGCCAATGATCGGCTGGTCGACCGCGCGTTCGGCGCGGCAGCGGATCTCAAGACGGACATCCTCGCCTCCCTCGAAGGAAGACAGGGGCGCGCCGTTCGCGTCCAGGAGCCGCACGCTCTCGATCGTGGCGCCCCGCTGCCCATACCAGGGGGCATCGGGATCGAAGGCGAAGACCTGGCCTTTGCCCTTCAGTCCGAGTTCCGCGAGGGCCTCCTCGCGATGGTCGCGCGGAAATGCCTCCTGGCCGGCGGTAGCCTTGCGCGAGCCGCCGATACGGAAATCGTTCTCGTGCCCTTTGGAGCCTTCCACATCGGCCTGATAGGCTTCGCAGATCTCACGCGCCCCGCCGCGCGCGCGCACCATGCCGGCATCCATCCAGATCGCGGTGTCGCAGAGATTGAGGACAGCGGCCGTGTCGTGCGAGACGAAGAGCAGCGTCCCCGTTTCCTTGAACTTCCGGATGAAGCGCATGCACTTCTGGGTGAAGGCGGCGTCACCGACGGCGAGAATCTCATCCACGATCAGGATGTCGGTATCGACATGCGCCATGACCGAGAAGGCGAGCCGCGCATACATGCCGCTCGAGTAGAGCTTCACCGGTTGGTCGATGAAGTCGCCGATGTCGGCGAAGGCCGCGATCGTGTCGAAGCGCGCCACCACCTCCTCACGCGAGAGCCCCAGGATCTGGGCGGACATGTAGACGTTCTCGCGCCCCGTGAATTCGGGGTTGAAGCCCGCCCCGAGTTCCAGCAGGGCGCCTACCCGGCCTTGCACCTCCATGACGCCGCTGGTGGGCTGCAGGGTCCCGGTGATGATCTGCAGCAGCGTGGATTTTCCTGAGCCGTTGCGGCCAATCAGGGCCACCGTCTGACCGCGCCGGATCTCAAGGTCCACGTCCTTCAGCGCCCAGTACTCGTCGAAGAACTTCCTCCGACGAAAGATCATCTGCTTGAGCCTGTCCTCCGGCTTGCGGAAGATATTGTAGACCTTGTTGATGCCCTTGCCCCGGATGACGACGTCAGACGACATCCGCAAATCCTTTCCGGGTCTTCTGGAACCACCACAGTCCGAGCAGCGCGACCATCGCGCTGACGGCGAGCGCCAGGAGCGTTGAGAGGAGGCCTGGAATGTCCCCCTGGAACAGCAAGCCGCGCGCTTGTTCGAGTGGAACCGTCAGTGGGTTCATGTCGAAGATCCAGCGCACATTTTCCGGAACTGCCGCCAGCGGGTAAAAGACGGGAGAAAGGAACTGCAGCGCCGTGACCACAGGCGCGACAAACTGGCGCAGGTCGCGCAGGTAGACGCCGACCGCGCTCACGAACCAACTCAGCCCGAGAATGACGAGGCACATCGGCGCCAGCGCGATCGGCAGGAGCAATGCCTCCGGATGGGGGGCGCCGAATGTGATGATATAGAACACAAGCCAGATCACCATCGATCCCGCCGCGTTGACCAGCGCCGTGAGCAGGGCGACGATCGGCAGGATCTCCAGCGGGAAGACCACGCGCTTGATGTAGGAGGCGTTCTCGAGCACGAGCCCCGGCGAGCGCGTCATCACCTCGGAGAAGATGGTGAAGATCGTCAGGCCGGCAAACATGTAGACCGAGAAGGCGCCGACCCCTTCCTCCATCCCCGCCCCGGACCAGCGTGCCTTCAGCACTGTGCGGAACACGAAGGTGAAGGCCATCAGGTTGAGCAGGGGCAGCAGCACGAGCCAGACCAGGCCGAGGGCCGAGCCACGGTAGCGTGCCGCAACCTCCCGCTTGGCCAAGGTCCAGATCAGTCGGCGCGATGTGATGATCGTGCGGAGCCCGGATGCCACGCCGTGCACAGATGCCTGTTGGAGCAAGAGAAGACGACCTCTCCAGATACGGCCGGACGAAATCCCGGCGCCGGGACCGAGGGGTGATTAATGACCCGGCACGGGCATGGTCAAGCCTGGACCCGCCATGCGGTTGATCCGGGCAGCGGGACAGGGTAAGCTTAAGCGGGTAATTCAACCGAGCGCCCGTCGCCCCATTCAGGCCCTGTGACCGACGCCTTTCCCTCCCCTGCCGTCCCACAGGCCAGCCTGCTCAGGAAGCTCCTTCGCCGCCCCGCCATCATGGCACAGCGGGCTGCGGAGATGGCCCTGGGAGCTGCGTTTCTTTCTCCACCCGTCCAGCGGCTGCGCGCCTGGCGGCTGCAAGGCCACAGTGCGCCAGCAGCATGCAGGGCCGCGGTGGTGGTGCATCTCTATTACCCCGAGTTGCTGGACGAGGCGCTGGCAGTCCAGGCCACCCTGCCGCCCGGCTCGCCTCTTCTGATCACCGCGCCACCTGCCCAGGCCGCGCGCCTGCGGCAGGACATCAAGGGGCGGGAGAAGGTCGAGGTGCTGGAGGTGGAGAACCGGGGGCGCGACATCGCCCCCTTCATGAAGCTCCTCGCCGAGGGCCGGCTGGATGGCTTTGACGCAGTGTTGAAGATCCATGGCAAAAGGAGCCCGCACCTCCGGCACGGCGATCTGCGGCGCCGCATCTTCTTCGTCGGGCTTGCGGGGTCGCGCGGCAATGTCGCCCGCGTGCTGGAGTGCTTCAAGGAGCCAGCCACCGGCTTCGTCGGCCTTGCTTCCTATTTTCGGACCCGCCCCCTCTACTGGATGAGGAACCGCGCGCGCGTCGAGGCGCTTTGCGCGCGCATGGGCGCGCCAGCGCGGGTCGGCTTCTTCGAAGGGTCGATGTTCTGGTTCCGTCCGGCGGCCCTGGAACCGTTGCGGCGGCTCGGACTGCGGACGGAGGATTTTGAGGCCGAGGCGGGGCAGCTTGACGGCACTCTCCACCATGCGGTCGAACGCTGCTTCGTCTTGTCCGGGCTCGCGGCGGGCTACGAAGCCCGCTCGCTCTCGGGCCGTCCGCTCGTCCCCCGCTGACCCGGCTGGCACAGCCGCCGGAAATCCCCTAAAAAGCCGCCTTCCTTGGCCGATCCGACCCGAGCAGCGGCGGCGGCCGCCCGCACAGGTACCAGATGGCGATGGCCGGCCGCGTTCTGATCGAACTCCCCTCCTTCGACAAAGGGGGCCTCCAAAAGGTCGTCCTGGATGTTGCCGTCGGCCTGAAGCGGCATGGCTATGAGCCGCTGATCGTGACCTGCGGCCCGCTGGGTAGCCTGGCCCGGGAGGCGCAGGCGGCCGGCGTCGCGGTGCGCCGCCTGCCGGCCGACCGCCTTGACGAGGCCTATCCGGCGCTGATCGAGGAGTTCCGTCCGACGGTCGCCCAGGCGCACTTCTCGGATGCCGGCTATCCCTATCTGGCCGCGCGCGGCGTTCCGATCATCTGCTTCATCCACAACGTCTATGCCTTCCTGCCGGAGGAGGCGCGGGCGGCTTTCCGCGCCGGGGACCGTTACGTCGCCAAGTATATCGCCGTCTCCCGCAAGGCGGCTGAATACGCGCAGGCCAGTCTCGGCATCGCGGCCGGGAAGATCGTGACCGTGGCCAACGGGCTCGACTTTTCCAAGTACCCGCTCGACAAGCAGGGCACGCTCACCCGCGCGCAGCTCGGAATTGGCGAGGACGACTACGTCTTCCTCAACCCGGCCTCCTACAACCTGCACAAAGGCCATTACCTGATGGCCGCGGCGATGAAGCGCGTCCTGGCGGTGCGGCAGGACGTGCGCGTGCTCTGCGTCGGCAACGAGATCTTCGCTCCGCATGTCGAGCAGCTGAAGGCCTATCTGAAGCGCGAGGGCCTCGACCGGCACATCCTGATGCCCGGCTATTTCGAGGACATCGCCGACCCGATGGGCGTGAGCGACGCCTTCCTCCTCCCCTCCTTCATCGAGGGATGGAGCATCGCCATGAACGAGGCGATGCACTACGCCAAGCCCATGATCCTCACCGACACGGGCGGCGCGGGCGAGGTCATCGAGAAGGACGATATCGGCATCCTGCTGCCCACGGAGTACCCGGACTTCCTCAGGCTGGACTCCGCCGAACTGGACCGGCTGGCCTATGCGCCGCAGGACTATCGCCTGACCCAGCCGCTGGCCGACGCCATGCTGCGCTTCGCCGCCGAGCGCGATGAATGGAAACAGGCGGGCCTGCGCGGCCGCGCCAAGCTGCACGCGCGGCACAGCTTCGAGAGCGTCCTCACGCGCTATCGCGAGATCATGGACGAGCTCGCCGCAACACCTGCAATGCCCGCCGCGGCGCCGCCCCCTCCCGCGCCCCCTTCCCTGCCGACCCGCGCCAAGGGCCGTCTGCGCCGCCTCTTCCACGATGTGCGCTACCGCTACAAGCCAGCCCTGGCCTTCTGGCTGGGCAACCACTTCTTCATGAACTGGATGCCCTATCGCGTGCGGCACGCCTTCCTGCGCCGCTTCTGCAACGTGCGGATCGGATCGGACTCCACCATCTGCGCAGGCAGCTTCGTCACCGGCTACGGGGTGCAGATCGGCTCGAACACCGTCATCAACCGTTTCTGCTATCTGGACGGCCGCGTGCCGCTGAAGATCGGCAACAACGTCAACGTCTCCCATTACACGCTGATCCAGACCCTCACGCATGACCCGCAGAACCCGGACTTCGTCTGCCTCGAAGGCCCGGTGGAGATCGGCGACCACGCCTGGATCGGCGCGCGCGCGATCATCTGCCCGGGCGTGAAGATCGGCGAGGGCGCGGTGGTCGGAGCCGGTGCGGTCGTCACGCGTGACGTGCCGCCCTATGTCATCGTCGCCGGCAATCCCGCCCGCCCGATCAAGGAGCGGACGCGGGACCTGCGCTACAAGACCCGGTATTTTCCCCTCTTCGACACGGACATCCAGTAATGACGCAGATCTCCGTCGTCATCCCGCTCTACAACCACGCCGCCTATATCGAGGCCGCGCTCGACAGCGTGCTGCGCCAGACCGCTCCGGCCGACGAGATCATCGTGCTCGACGACGGCTCCTCCGATGACGGGCTCGCGCGGGCGCAGAAGGTGCTGGCGGGCCGGCCGAATGCGCGGGCGCTTGGCCATGAGAACATCGGCGCCCACGCCACCATCAACAAGCTGGTGGGGATGGCGAGTGGTGACTATGTCGCCGTGCTCAACTCGGACGACCTGTTCGCCCCCGGCAAGCTTGCCCGCTGCCGCGCATTGGCGGCCGCCGACCCGACGGTGGACCTCATCGTGGGCGAAGCCCAGATCATCGACGACAAGGGGAGGCTGCAGGAGACCGGCGTAGCCGCCGACTGGATGCGCCGGGCACTTGCCTTCCGTGATGCCCATGGCCTTCCCCAATTGTCGCTGCTGCACGAGAACTGGGTCGCCACCACCTCCAACATGGTGTTCTCCCGGGCGTTCTGGCGGGGCGTGGGCGGATTCCGTGACCTGCGCTACTGCCACGATCTCGACTTCCTGATGGCTTGCTTCAGCCGCGGGCGTGTCGCGATCGACCGCGGGGTCACGCACATCCAGTACCGCGTGCATCCGCGCAACACGATCGGCGAGAGCCTCGACAAGATCCGCCTGGAGATTGCTGCCGTCTGGGCCAATGCGCTGTTCGAGGCGGGCCCGCGGATCATCGGGGGGATGCAGCCGGACGGCGTCGCGCCCTTCGTCACGGCACTCGAGGCCAAGGGGCTCAGCGCCCTTATCTCCCTGCTGCAATGCGCCCGCGCCGGCCTCCCTTCCGCGCCGGTCTTCTACGACGCCGTGCTGCGCAGCGCGGCGACGCGCGCGTTTCTGAGCCATCTGAGGTAAGGCGATGGACGACGTGACGCAGCCCCCGCAGGACGGGGACAACCTGGCCTTCCCCCAGCCTTCCGAGCAGCTTCCCTTCACCGGCGAGCGCTACACCTCGGACATTTCCGGCCCGATCCGGCACCAGCACCATCACCGCTACCTGTTCGCCGCACGCTACTGCGCCGGCCAGGACGTGCTGGACGTCGCCTGCGGCGAGGGCTACGGCTCGGCCTTGCTTGGGACCGTTGCCCGCAGCGTGCGTGGGGTGGACCTCGACCCCGAAACCGTCGCCTTCGCCGAGCGCAATTATGGTGCGGCCAACGTTTCCTTCCGGCAAGGGGACGCCGCCCAGCTCTTCGAGGAGAATGCCTTCGACGTCATCGTCAGCTTCGAGACGATCGAGCATCTCGTTGACCACGACAGCTTCCTGAACGGCATTTGCCGCGCCTTGCGCCCCGGCGGGCTGCTGATCATCTCCTCGCCCGACAAGAAGATCTATACCGAGGCCGATGGCCACGAGAACGAGTTCCATCTGCACGAACTCGACCGCCCCGAGTTCAAGAGCCTGATCAGCGGCCGCTTCGCCAATGTGGTCATCCTTGAGCAGGACTCCCTCGCCGGCTCGTTGATCGGACCGGAGGGCGGCGCCCCTGCGCCGATCGAGTTGTTCTCCTCCACCGATGGCCGTGTCTATCACCAGTCCGCGGGCAACCCGAGGGCCCACTACCTGATCGCCTTCGCATCCGACGCCCCCCTGCCCCCCATTTCCGCCAGCGCGCTCGATGACGCCTCCTGGTTCCGGCAGGCGGAAGGCCATGCGGCGCATGCCGTCGCGCTTGGGCGCGAGGTCGTGGTGCGTGATACCGAGATCGTGCGGCTGAACGAGGAGTTGCAGAAGCGCGCGCGCCTTGAGGGGGAACTCGTCCAGGCCCGCAGCGCCATCGCGGATCTGCAGCGCGAGACCCAGCAGATCCCGGCATTGACCGAGCAGCGTGCCCATCTTGATGCCGAGTTGACCCAGGCCAGGAATGCCATCGCCAACCTGGAACGCGAGGCCCAGCAGGTGCCGGTGTTGGTCGAGCAGTGCACCCGGCTCGAGGCGGAGTTGGCCCAGGCCCGCAGTGCCATCACGGATCTGCAGCGCGAGGCTGATCAGGTGCCGGCGCTGGCTGCGCAGCGCACCCAGCTTGAGGCGGAGCTGGCCCAGGCCCGCGGTGCCATCGCGGATCTGCAGCGCGAGGCCCAGCAGTTGCAGGCGCAGATCGAGGAGCGTGCCCGCCAGATTCAGGAGGTCTTCGCCTCGACCTCCTGGCGCATCACCAAGCCTGTCCGCAGGGTTGGATGGGCGACGGCGGGCCTGCGGCGCCGCCTGCGCGCCACACTGACACCGGCCGCCGCACCTCAGCGGCGCGCACCGGGCGCGCCGCCGCGCGTCCTGTTCATCGACTGGATGGTCCCGACGCCCGATCAGGACTCCGGCTCACTGGATCTTTGGAACCAGCTCTGCCTGTTTCAGACGATGGGGTACGAGGCCGCCTTCATGCCGGTGGTCGAGCGCCCAGGCGATGCGCCTTATGCGGAAGCCCTGCGCAAGGCGGGCGTGCGGTATCTCGCCGGCGAGGCGGTCGCTTCGCCCGAGCAGATGCTGCAGGACGTGGCGAGTGACTTTGACCTGATCCTGCTGAACCGCATCCATGTGGCGGCGCGTTTTCTCGCGCATGTCCGGCGCTGCGCCCCGAACGCACGCATCGTCTTCAACACCGTCGACCTGCATTTCCTCCGGGAGGAGCGCGAAGCGGCGCTCGAAGGCTCATCCGACAAGGCACAGGCCGCCGCGCAGCGCCGCCAGGACGAGCTGCGCTGCATGGCCGAGGCTGACGCGACGATCGTGCTCAGTGACGAGGAGGGGCGTCTTCTCTCCGGTCTCGCGCCGGAGGCGGCGATTCATGTCATCCCCTTCGCCCGCGGGGTGTCGAGCGAGGTTCCCGGCTTCAGGGAGCGGGCGGGTGTCCTCTTCGTCGGCGGCTTCCTGCACACCCCCAATATTGACGCAGCTGACTGGCTGGTTGGCGAAATCTGGCCGAAGGTGCGGCACGCCCTGCCGACGGTGAAGCTGGAGATCATCGGCAGCAATGCCCCGGCGAAGGTCCGGCAGCTCGACGACCCCGGTGCGGGCGTCATCGTGCGCGGCTTCGTGCAGGATCTCCATCCGGTGCTCGCCCGCGTCCGGCTCACGGTCGCGCCGCTGCGCTTCGGCGCCGGTATCAAGGGCAAGGTTGCCATGAGCCTGGCCGCTGGCGTTCCCTGCGTGGCGACTCCCATCGCCTCGGAAGGGATGGGGCTCGTCGAGGGAGAGAACGTCCTCTTGGGGAACGACGCCGACGCGCTGGCGGCGGCCATCGTGCGGGCGCATGAGGACGCGGCGCTCTGGAAGCAGCTCTCCACGGGCGGCCGCGCCGTGATGCGCAACCGCTACTCGCTGGAAAGCGTGGGAGGCCGCTTCCTTGTCCTGGTGCGGTCGCTGGGGATACCCGTTCCGGCCGGCGCGGAGAAGCGGATCGTCGGCCTTCGCCCGCGCGAGTGGACCTTCTAGCCGGTGCTCTGACGGCGTAGCCGGTGGCTTGCCAAGGCGGATCGGCAGGGCGCCGGCGCCCCTCGTCGGGCGAGGCAGCCCAATCGGCTGGAGAGTTCACGCAAGAAGGCCCCGAAGCCCCTTATGAGCCAGGTGCGGCGCCTGTCTTCCGGTGGCGGTGGACGATGCTTATCCCAACCCTGCCGGCGCGGGACCCATGCGGCCCAGAACGCCGTCCCTCAGGCCTGCCCGGACCGGCCGTAGCGAACTCGGAGCACCCCTGAGCGCGAGAAGGCCAATCTGGGCCACCAAGCTGACGCAGGAGCGCGCCCGCCAGAGAGCCGGCACATAGGGCAGCCGGGCGGTCGCCACCACGTTGCGGGCATAGTAATAGTTGCGCACAGGGGCATGGCGCAGGATCTGCGGCGTCGTCGCTTCCTCGGGCGAGGCCGCCTCTCCCCAGCGATGGGGCATGGCAAGGTCGGTCGCCACATAGGAACTCCAGCCCCTGCTCCAGGCCCTGAACCCCCACTCAACATCGATGCCCGCGATGAAGAAGTCCTCGCGGAAGGGGCCGATCTCGGCATAGGCGGCGAGGCTCGTCAGAGAGCCGGAGGTCGGGGCGAAGTCGACCGGCACCAGCCCACCTGCCCGTGCCCGGCCGCGCCAGGCGTAGCGGATCGTTCGGTAATTTCCCTCGGCGGGAGGCAGAAGGCGGGGTGCAAGAACTGCCGCGCGCTCGCCCGCCTGGGCCAGGGCATCAGCGCGGACCGTCAGCGCTTTGATCAGGCCGGGAGGCGGTTCGCTATCCTGGTCGAGGAGCAGGACATGGTCGAATCCCTCTTCCGCCGCCGCGCGCGTGGCGACGTTGAGGCCGGCGCCAAGTCCTAGATTACGCTCATTCCGGATCAGTCGCAGGTCGACACCTGCCAGGGCTGCCTGAGCTGCGGGGGAAAGTGGGCCGTTGGCGACGGCGATCAGGCGGTATCCATGAACTCCAGCCGCCAGCCGCCCGAGAATCTCAGGATCGGGCCGGTGCAGAACGACCGCCGCACAAGAAAGCGAGGCGCCGCTATACATGCCGCGATGCTCCACCATCCGCGCCTCTCTTTACCCAGCAAGCCCAAAGGGCCTTACTCCAGCAGGAAACGC
>Ga0182738_1005787_pt1 | contig 13066 bp, 9 predicted proteins | sample eDN5th30CBELigMG_FD_128876 | JGI IMG/M metagenome (GOLD analysis project Ga0182738, IMG submission 128876) | Enriched Miracle-Growth compost microbial communities from Emeryville, California, USA - eDNA 5th pass 30_C BE-Lig MG (version 2)... ...
ATCCAGAAGATCGGCGGCGGTTGTTCGAGCCTCTCTCGACTGCCTCGCGGGCACCCGCCGGGGCGGTCCCGATTTTGGGTCTGCTGGAATCGTGGCGGGGCTGGATGGCCCGGGCCTGGCTGGGCGTCCGCTCGATTGGCGGCGGAATGAGGCTGACCGGATCGGAGCGGCGGCGGCTGGACGGCGTTGAGCGGGCGATCCGGGCGCTTTCGGTCCTGGCCGGGGGGCTCATGCCTCGGATCAGCGTGATCGATGGTTTCTCCGGCATGGGGGGCGAGGGGCCGGACCTTGGTTCTCGGCTGCGACTGGGCACCGTGATCGCCGGCACGGATCCGGTGGCGGTTGACGCGGTGGCCGCGGCGATCATGGGTTTCGACCCGCTCGACGTGGCCTATCTCCGCTCGGCCCAGGCGATGGGTCTTGGCGTGGCCGACCTGGCCGCCATCACGATCGTCGGCGAGCCCTGGTCGCAAGTCCGCCGCAAGTGCCGCCGGCACTCGTTGGACCGAATGTTGCGACTGGCTTCGGCCTCGACCGAGGCGGGCGCCGTCCCGACGGGGAGGCCGCATTTCGGTTCCCGCCGCCGCCGTCCCAATACGCGCAAGTCGATGAGGTCGTAAGGGATCATGCGAATCGGCTTTGACGGCGGTTGCCTGGCGAACCGGCGGGGGTTCGGCAGGTTCGCCCGGCTCTTGCTCTCGGCCCTGGCGAAGCAGCGGGGGGATCACCGGATCGTCGTCGTGCTCGATGGTCCCTCGGCGTCGGCGGTTGAGTTGCCCGATGGGGTGGAAACGCTGATCGTCGACGTTCACGAGGCCCCCAGCGCGGCGGCCTCGGCGCGGGGGAGGCGACGGTTTCGGGACATGCTGGCGATGGGCCGGGCGGTCGCGCGCGCCCGGTTCGATCTGATGTACTTCCCGGCGACCTACACGTTTTATCCCGTCTGGAAGGTGCCCCGCCTGGTGGTGACGATGCACGACACGTTGCCCCTTGAGCATCCCGAACTCGTCTTTCCAACCCGCCAAGGCCGCGCCGCCTGGATGCTCAAAGAGACCGTCGCCGCCCGGATGGCCGATCGGATCGTCACGGTTTCCGAGACCTCCAAACGCTTTCTCACCCAGCGGTTCCGGCTCGATGAGGGCCGGCTGCGCGTCATCGGCGAAGGCCCCGCGCCGGTCTTTCGGCCCCTGTCCGACGCGCCCGAGGCCGACGACGTTTTGACGCGTTATGGGCTTTCCCCGGACTCGGCGTACTTTCTTTACGTGGGCGGTCTGAGCCCCCACAAGAACCTTCCGAGGCTGATCCAGGGGTTCGCCAGGGCGGCGCCGACCGATGCCTCGCTGGTCCTAGTGGGGGATTTCAAGGACGTTTTCCACACCCACATTCCGGAGATTCGGCGGACGATCGCGGACGAGGGCCTTGAAGGCCGGGTCGTTTTGACCGGATTCGTCCCCGACGATGACCTGGTTTACCTCTACAGTCGCGCGCGCGCGCTGGCGCTTCCTTCATTATTAGAAGGCTTTGGCCTGCCCGCCGTCGAGGCGATGGCCTGCGGCGTTCCGGTCGCGGCGAGCCGGGCCGGGTCGCTGCCCGAAGTCGTTGGCGACGCGGGGGTTTTGTTTGATCCGCTTGACGTCGATTCGATCGCCGGAGCGCTGGGAGGGCTTTTCTCCGACCGCCAAGAGCGCGACCGCCTCGCGGCCCTGGCCTTGAAGCGCTCGGCCCTGTTTAGCTGGGACCGCTCGGCCCGGGCGCTGTTGAATTGTTTTGAGGAGCTTGGGGCCTCCTCCGCCGAAACGCCGTAAGAGACGGCGTGGGCCGGATTTACCCTTCTCCCCCCGGGAGAAGGCGCCCCGAAGGGGCGGATGAGGGTCGTCGGATCTCGGACCGAGTTCGGCGATTCAAGATCACGATCGCCAAGGCTCCTCCGTAGATCCCTCGGCCCTCATCCGGTCTTCGACCACCTTCTCCCGGGGGGAGAAGGATGATTGGCGTCGCCATCTCGTTCATTCAGAACCCCGTCCTCGAATTTGGCCTTGATCGAATCGCCTGGGAATGCGCTTTTGGGATGGGACGGCGGGAGGTTGAGAATTTCCCGCCGGGAACGGCCATCATGGAAGATCCACGGGGAGCGAGCGCCTTGGTCCTTACCCTCTTGTTCTACGCGGCCTTCGCAATCGGCGAGGTCGCCTGCGTGGCCCTGGCGATCAACGTGGTTCACGGCCTCGGCTGGAAAAACCGGTGGCACGAAAAGGCCACGATGGCCGCCGTCGCCGCCTGCGGCTTGGTCTCGCTGGAGATGACCCGGCGCTACTGGCTGGTCCCCGTCGCCGATTGGCCAGCCCCGCTGACGTTCTTCGCCCTGGTCTGTGCTTTCGTCGGCCTGGTGGGTCTGCCCATCGCCACGTTCGCCCGCTGGCGGAGAGGCCGGCTCGGCGCGATCGAGCCCCGCGAGCGCCGTCGGGTCTTCGACAAGGCCGAGCGGGAAATGTTCATCGGCGAAGGCGCGCATTCCTGGATGCTTCGGCTGCCGGGGAACGAGGCTTTGGACCTGGTCACCCGAGATTGGACGGTGGCGTTTCCGCATCTGCCGCCGGAGCTTGAGGATCTGTCAATCCTCCATTTGACCGACCTTCACTTCTCCCGGGCGTACGACAGGCGCTATTTCGAGACGGTCTTCGACATCGCGGCCGACATGCCGGCCGACCTGGTGTTCGTGACCGGCGATTTGATCGACGACTCCGATTGCATCGATTGGGTTGCGCCCCTGCTGGAGCGCCTGCCGGGGCCGCTGGGTCGGTTCGCCATTCTCGGCAATCACGATTACTTCCACGACACCGGCCGAATCGCCAACGCCGCGACTTCGGCCGGCTTCTCCGTCCTGGACGGCGAGACGGCGACCGTCGAGGTTCGAGGCCGTCGCCTGGCCGTCGGCGGCACCTGCGCGCCCTGGGGACGGTCGATCGCCGCCGAGTCCATTCCCCCCGCCGACTTCTCGTTGCTTCTGAGCCACACGCCGGATTTGGCCTACGAGTCGGCCCGACAGGGCTGGGATTTCATGCTCTGCGGGCACAACCACGGCGGGCAGGTTCGCCTTCCGGTCATCGGCCCGGTGCTCATGCCCAGCCGCTACAGCCGTCGCTTCGAAGAGGGCTTCTACCGGATCGCGCCAACCTTGATGTACGTCAGCCGCGGACTCGGCGCCAAACATCCGATCCGATACGGCTGCGCCCCGGAGATCAGCCGTTTCACCCTCGTCCGCGCCAATCTCGAAAACCCCCGCGAACCCGCCGCCGCGCTGATTCACGAGGCGTTTCGGGCATAGTGGGAAGGCGCGTCTTTTTTTCCCTATCCCACCTGGGGAGGGTGGCCCGAAGGGTTGCAAAATCGTTGTAGCCGGGGTCTGTGACCCCGGCGCGCGGGCCTCGGCGATCCGGCGCCGGTCCCGGCCTCACAGAGGCCGGCTACAACAGGGAACGGCCCCGACTTGAGAAAGCCTCACCTCGCCCCCAGCAGCGTCTCCCACGCTCCGGGGCTGACTCGCGAGTAATAGCGGCCGTCGGATTGGACGACCTGGAGGGGGCATCGGTAGACATCGGAGAGCAATTCCGAGCGGAGCGCTTCTTCGGGGGGGCCTTCGGCGGCGACGGTCCCATCCTTGAGCACCAGGACGCGCGAGACCGCCGGGGGAAGCTCCTCAAGGTGGTGGGTGATGAGAACGACCGTCGGCCGGTCTGCCTTCCGATCCTGGTCGCAAAGCGATTGGATGGTGGCGAGAACCTGCTCGCGGGCCAGGAGATCGAGCCCGGCGGTGGGCTCGTCGAGCAGCAAGAGCTTGGGCTTTCGCGTCAGGGCCCGGGCGACCAGGCAGCGGACCCGCTCGCCGCTGCTGAGCCTTTGATACGGGGTCTTCATCGCGGCGTGGAGGCCGACGGATTCCAGCAACCGCTGGGCCTCGTCGCGCAGCTCGGCGGTGACGGGGCCGTAAAGGCCGATGGTCCCAAACGCGCCGGTCATGGCAACCTCAAGGGCCGTCATGTCGGCGTCGGGCTCGGCCTCGCCGGTGGGTTGGACGAGCCGGATCGACTCGCGAAGCTCGTGAAGATTCACCGAGCCGAAGGTCTCGCCAAGGACCGTAACGGTTCCCTCGGTCGGCCACATATAGCCGGTGATGACCCGCGTCAGCGTGCTCTTGCCCGAGCCGTTGGGACCCAGCACCGCGACGCAAGAGCCGGCCGGAACCGTCCAATCCACGTCCCTTAAAATCCAACGCCCCGCCCGATACACGCCAACCCCGCGCGCGGAGATGGCCAGGTCGTTTTCATTCTCGTCCGTCGTTCGATTCATGGTGGGAAGGCTCAACTTCGGGCCCGCTTTGCGTCGTGTGTGGAATGACCAGGCTACCGTTTCGGGCGGGTCCACGCCACGGAATACCAGCCCGAAGCGCCAGCGAGTGCATTGGCCGGAAGCCCATGACGATGCACTCGCTGGCGCTTCGGGCTGGTATTGTGGGCGCCCTCGCGACGCGCGGAATCCGCTTGGCCGGCAAAACCGGACCCTCGGTCCCGTTTCGCGGCGTGGAGCGGAGACGCGGGACGATCCGATAAAAGCAAGGCCGAGGAGCTTCTCGAAGGAGTGGAGAACTTCCGGTCCCGGAGGTTGAATCGCGGAGGCGATGATGTCGCGGCGCATGGTTTGGGCGATTGTGGCGGGAGTCTTGGCGCTTGGGATCTCAGCGCCTTCGGCTCGGGCGGCGAACTGGGCCGATTCCCTTTTCCCCGAGCGGGCCCACGACTTCGGGCCGGTGCCCCGGGGGGCCAAGGTCAAGCATGAGTTCACGATCGTCAACCGTCTCGCCGAGCCGGTCACGATCCTGAACCTGCGCCCCTCGTGCGGTTGCACTAGCGGCCGGGCGAGCGCCTCGACGGTCAACCCCGGCGAGTCGGCGGTGATCGAGGCGCAGATGGACACCCGGAATTTTCTGGGACACAAGGCGACCATCCTCTTCGTCAACCTCGTCACCGCCAGCGGTCGCGAGGCCGAGGTCCGTCTGAACGTCGTTTCGAACATCCTGGCCGACGTCGTCCTGAACCCCGGCTCGATCGATTTCGGCACGGTGCTCAAAGGCCAGGGGGGTACTCAGGTTCTGACGATCGATCGGATCGGCGCTCCGAACTGGCGGTTTCAACGGATGGTCTCGGCCAGCCGAGCCTTGACGGCCCAACTCGTCGAAACCAAGCGCGACGCCGCCGGCGCGGTCTCGTATCGGCTGGAGGTCGGCATCAAGCCCGACGCCCCCGCCGGGCCGATCCGCGACGAGATTCGGCTCTTGAGCAACGACCCCGAAACCCCGAGCATCCCCGTCCCCGTCACCGGCTGGGTTCGGGGCGACCTGACCGCCTCGCCCTCGCTCCTGACGATGGGCGAAGTCAACTCGGCCGAAGGGAAGCAGGGGCGGTTCATCATCCGGGCCTCGCAACCGTTCGCCATCACCGAGGTCTCGGGCGCCGGCGACGGCTTCTCGGTCTCGCCCCCGGACGGCCAGCGCAAGGCGATGCACATGCTGACCGTCTCCTACAAGCCCGAAGAGGGGACCACCCGAGGCGACCTCCGCCGCGTCTTCCGGGTCTCAACCGACATCCCCGGCGAACCCCCGCTCGACCTGACCGCCACGCTTCACGTCGCGCCGTAAGCGGAGCGCTGGCCGCATTCGGGTCGCGCCGTAAGGCCAGATGAGGGTCGTTGGGTTTACGGATGGGCCTGAGGGCGGGACCGGGAGGGCGAGGCTCCCGCCGAGCCCCACGCCATGCGTCGGCTCGGGCGGGAGCCTCGCCCTCCCATGGAGCGGAACCGTTGGTGTCGCCTGGGTTTTCGAGTTAAAATGTCGGATGATCCTCGCCTCCCGGAACGCGGGCATTCATAGGCGCCTGGGCCGCCGGCAAGGATATCCCAGGCGCAACGCGGCCGAGTCTCTTCGACAACCCGAGAGCGCTCCATGTTCAGCAGGTGGATGAGGTTGCTCCTATGGCAACCGTTCGCGCTGATGTGCCGCCGCCTTCCGCTCTGGCCGTTCCGGGCCACGATCACGCGGCCCGTTGAACATGTCGCCTGCATCCGAATCGACAACCTGCTCACGCGACTGTTGAGTCGATTTGCCGGCGGGTACGACTACGCCGTCTGTTATCTCGTTGACGGTTCCTTGTTGATCGATACCGGCTTCCCCTGGGCGCGTCGACGGCTCAGGGCGGCGCTGGTTGAGCTAGGCGCGGATCGGACCATCACGACCGTCGTCAACACGCACTACCACGAAGATCATACCGGCAACAACGACTTGATCGCCGACCTGACGGGGGCCCGGATTTTGGCCCATGCGACGGCCGTTCCGGAGATCCGGTTTCCGGGCGAACTCCGTTGGTATCGCGGTTTTCTCTTCGGCCCTTCCCGGGCCGCCGAGGTTGCGCCGATCGGGGCGGCCGTCGAGACGGAACACCTCCGGTTGCAAGTCATCGAGACGCCCGGCCATTGTCCGGGGCACATCTGCCTGTTCGAACCGGACGGGAAATGGCTGTTCAGCGGAGACCTTTATGTCGCGGCTGAACTGGACAGCCAACTTGCCGACGCCGACGGTCCAAGCTGGATCGCCAGTCTGGAACGAGTGTTGGAGCTGAAGCCCGAGTGGATGTTTGACGCGCATGGCGCCATCTTTTCCGACGCCGAGCAAGTCGAGCGCCAGCTTCGTCGCAAGCTCGAATTCCTGACGACGATTCGAGACCGCGTGCATCGACACGCGACCCACGGACAAACGATCCAGCAGTTGACTCGCAAGGTCTTTGACCGCCGCGACCTGGTGGATTGGTTGTCTCTGGGAGACGGCTGGTTGTCCATCATCACCGGGGCTGACTTCTCTCGCGCCAACATCGTCAAATCCTTTCTACGCGAGCCCCCGCGCGAGGAAACCGCGTCCTAGGCTCTGCTTGAGAAATCCAAATCGACCGCGCGCGGGCAACAAACCGGAAGGCGCTCCCGTGGCGCGGGCGGCCCGCCCGCGGTCCATTGGCTCGGGGGATCCATCCCTCGCCGATCCGCGGCCGGGCCGGCCGCGCCACGATGGGGGGGTGGAGATATCTCAAACAGAACCTGGACCGCGATCGAATCGGGATCCGGAGTTTCGCTTTTGCGAGCGAAGACATCGCCCCCGGAGGACAGGCATTCTTGCCTGTCCGTCACCGAGCCCCGACAGGCAAGAATGCCTGTCCTCCGGGTTGAAAACTCTCCGCGTGGTTCGAGGAAGAACTCCCCGGATTCGAAGACCCTCCCGGCCCCGCCCGGTGTTTCCAATCCACGGAACACCGGCGCGGGGTCTTTTGCGTATAATGCAACCAGTGGAGCCGCTCGAATCGAGTGGGCCGGAAGGCGTCTCGGGGAGGATCCGCGCGATGGCGACGACGGAACGGACGAAGCCCGATGGCGAGCCGATGGGGGCCGTTGAGGAGATCGAGGTTCGCGGCCACATCATTGATTCGCTTTTGCTCCCCAAGATCCTTGATCGGATCCTTCAGATGGGGGGGACGTTCGAGATCCGCGAATGCGTCATCGGCGAGAAGCGAACCGACCCGAGCCACGCGCGGATCGGCGTTCGGGCCGACTCGCCCGAGGCGCTCCGGGAGATCCTCGCCGACCTGGTCGAGCACGGCGCAACCCCCGTCCACTCCAAAGACGCCCGCGTCGTTCCCGCCGACATCGCCGGCGCGTTCCCCGAAGGCTTCTACTGCACGACCAACCAGCAGACCCAAGTTCGGCTCGGCGGGCGCTGGATCGACGTGGAAAATCAGGAGATGGATTGCGGCCTCGCCGTCGACGCCGAAGCCGGGCGCGCCTGGTGTTTGCCGATGCTTGAGACGAAGCTCGGGACGCCGATCGTCGTCGGCCACGAGGGCGTTCGCGTGGTCCCGGTCGAGCGGCCCCGCGAGTCGAGCCTCTTCGGCTTCATGGGCTCGAACGTCTCCAGCGAGAAGCCCAAGGCCGTGAGCCTTCGGAGCGTCGCCGAGAGCATTCGAGCCACGCGCGCCGAGGGGAAGAAGGTTTTGCTCGTCGGCGGGCCGGCGATCGTCCACACCGGTTCGTCGCCCCACGTCGCCCAACTGATCCGCGAGGGTTGGATTCAGACGCTCTTCGCCGGCAACGCGCTGGCGGTCCACGACATCGAGCAGGCGCTCCACGGCACCAGTCTCGGCGTCTCGCTCTCGCATGGGCTGGTCGTCGAGCACGGCCACGAGCATCACTTGCGGTCGATCAACACGATCAGGCGGCTGGGAGGGATCACCGCGGCGGTCGACGCGGGGGTTCTTACGTCGGGGATCATGTGCGAGGCCGTCAAGCAAAAGGTCGACGTCGTGTTGGCCGGGTCGATCCGCGACGACGGCCCGCTGCCGGAGGTCGTCACCGACGCCGTGGCCGCGCAGGACTTGATGCGGAAGGCGATTCAGGATGTCGGCTTCGCGCTGATGATCGCCACGGCGTTGCACTCGATCGCCACGGGGAACCTTTTGCCGGCCTGGGTGAAGGTGGTTTGCGTCGACATCAATCCGGCCACGGTGACGAAGCTCGCCGATCGGGGGACGTTCCAGACCGTCGGCATTGTCACCGACGTCGAGCCGTTCCTCCGGTCGCTGGCGGCCGAGTTGGCCGCCGACGCGGCCGCGCCGGCCTTGGATTGACAACACTGGAATGTGTCCTGGACACGAAGGGGGACAATGTGTCCGCGCTCAATGGCGTCTCAAGCAAGCCTCGCGTCTTGATGTGCCCGGCCGATTATTTTGGGATCGAGTACGAGATCAACCCCTGGATGAACGTCCAGAAGGGGAGCGACCCCGACCGGGCCGCCGCCCAGTGGCGGGCGCTTTACGACGCCCTTGGCGACCTGGGGGCCGAGGTCGACCTGATCGAGCCGGTCGAGGGGCTTCCCGACCTGGTCTTCACCGCCAACGCCGGGCTCGTGTATCGAGACCTGTTCATCCCCTCCCGGTTTCGATATCGAGTCAGGGGGGGCGAGTCGCCCGTTTTTGAGCGATGGGCCGAGGGCGCGGGCTTTCGGATTTTGAGTCTTCCGGAGGAGAGGCGGTTTGAGGGCGCCGGCGACGCGCTCTTTTGCGGCGACGTGCTTTTCGCCGGCTACCGATTCCGAAGCGACGTTCAGAGCCATCAATGGATCGGCGAACAGCTTGGCGTCGAGGTCTTGCCGATGGAGCTGGTCGACCCCCGGTTCTATCATCTCGACACCTGCTTTTGCCCCCTCGCGCCCGGCGCGGCGATCTATTACCCGGGCGCGTTCGACGATTACGGCCGTTCCGTGATCCAAAGCCGGATCCCCCGGCTCGTCGAGGTCCGGGCCGAGGAGGCCGCGGACTTCAGTTGCAACGCCGTGGTTGTGGGTCGAACCGTCATCCTCAACCAGGGAGCGCCCCGATTGGCCGGAGAGCTTCGGCGCATGGGCTTCGCCACCCGCCCCCTGGAGTTCTCGGAGTTCATCAAATCAGGCGGCAGCGCCAAGTGCCTGACCCTTCGGATCGACGGCGAAGAGGCCGCCGCCTGGAAAACCGCCGTCCCCGCCGCCGTCGAGGCGGCCCATTGAGGGGGGCTTTGCGCCGCCTGGGGCGGTTGGGTCGATGGGAGGGCTCCCGTTTCGTCGATTTTTTCATTCGATATCGCGGATTTTGTGGCTCTACTAAGAAGGGGACGTTGCGCGCGGAGGGGACGGGTGGGGGACAAATTCCTGTAGCCGGGGTTTGTGACCCCGGCGCGTGAGCCGAGGACCAGCGCCGGTCCCGGCCTCACAGAGGCCGGCTACAATAAGATCGCCCGGCGGGAGAAGGACGATTGCCTCGGCCCTCTTTATGAAAAAATGTCCGAACGAACCCAAAATCGAGCATGCCCGAAGACGAACCAACCTTGAAGCAATCGGCGGACGAGGCCGGGCAAATCATTTGCCCGAGCTGCCGGCGCGCGCTCGTCATCTCGGGCGATCGGCCCCTCTTCTGCGCGTATTGCGGGTCGTCGCTCGACCAGACCGAGGCGGAACCCTCCAGCGCGACCGTCGCCGCCGAACTCGATCGAACCACAACGCACGTCGAGGGCGCGGCGACCTCCGACCACCAATCCCAATCCCCCCGCGCGGGGGGCGAGGCGATACCCGACCGGATCGACGGCTATCGATTGATCCGACGGCTGGGCGCGGGGGGGATGGGAACGGTCTTCGAGGCGGTCGACGAGCGCCAGGGGAGGGCGGTCGCCCTGAAGTTGATCACCCGGGATTACGTCGCTTCGGACGAGTCGATCCAACGGTTCCGCCAAGAGGCGAAGATGGCCAGCGCCGTGACGCATCCCCGTTGCGTCTTCGTGCTGGCCGTCGACGACGACCGAGGCCGGCCCTACCTCGTCATGGAACTGATGCCGGGCGCGACTCTCCAATCCCTCGTCGAACAAAAGGGACGCCTGGAACCGGCCGACGCGATCCTCAAGATCTTCGACGTGATCGAGGGGCTGGAGGAGTTCCACAAGCTCGGCGTGATCCACCGCGACGTGAAGCCGGCAAACTGTTTTTTGGAGGCCGACGGTCGGGTGAAGATCGGCGATTTCGGGCTGTCGAAGGCCGTTGAGGGGGGCGTCGACCTAACGCGAACCGGGGCCTTTCTGGGGACGCCGCTCTACGCCTCGCCCGAACAGATCAAGCGCGACCCGCTCGACGAGCGCACCGACGTTTACTCGGTGGCCGCGACCCTCTATTACCTGATGTCCAAGCATCCCCCCGTCCAGGCCAAAGACGCCGCCGAGGCGCTCGCCCGGGTCGTCTCCGAGCCCGCCCCCCCTTTGAGCGTCTTCGCCCCCAAGGTTCCCCGGGCGCTTGAGGCGGTCGTCCAGAAGGGGCTGGAGCGCGACCGATCCCGGCGCTGGCGGAACCTTCGCGAGTTTCACGACGCCCTGCTTCCGTTCGTCCCCGAGCGGGTCAACATCGCGGCGATCGGGCTTCGGGTCGGGGCCTATCTGCTGGACCTCTTGTTGTACTACATGACGGCCTGGGCGTTCTTCGCCCTGGTGCTTCTCGCTTTTCGAGGGCGGTTCTTTCACGCGGTCGCCTTCTTTGATGCTCACGCCTTGGCGATTCATCTGGGAGAGGCGGCGATTTGGGTCGCCTATTTCACGATCGCCGGGGGCTGGTTTGGCGCGTCGCTGGGCAAGTGGATCGTCGGCCTTCGGGTGGCGCGGGCCGACGGCGGCTCGCCTCCCGGCCTCGCCCGGAGCGCCGTTCGGATCCTCTGCTTCGCGTCGGTGATGGGGCTCGGCTTTGAGCCGCTCATCAACCGAGTCGGGGGAATCTCAAGCGTCGACGAGCTTCGGCGTTGGGGGCTTTGGATCCTGGTGAAGGCGGTCGGGTTGTTGATAATCGTCTCGACGATGCGACGACGGTCCGGGGCGAGGGGGCTCCACGAGTGGGTCAGCGGGACGCGGGTCGTGGAGGCCGTGGGAGGGGGACGAGTCAAACCGTTTCCCCGGCTTCGGCGGCTCGCCGCTCGGAAGCTCGTCCGCTCCGCGCCCGGGCCGGTCGCCGACGGCCCTTCTCGGATCGGCCCCTACGAGGTCCGGGGCGTCGTCCGCGCGGGGGGGCGGGGAAAGGTGTTGGCCGGTCGCGATTCGACTCTCGACCGCCGCGCCTGGATCTTGCTCCGATCGCCGGGCGCCGCGCCGCCTTGGCCCTCGCGGCGGACGCTGAACCGGCTGACCCGCCCCCGTTGGATCGGCGGCGGAGACGAGCCCCAGTGGCGTTGGGACGCCTTCACCGCCCCCTCGGGGCACCCGCTGGCCGAGGTCGTCGAGGCCGGCGGCCTTCCCTGGAGCGACGCGCTTCCCCTGCTGATGGACCTGGCCGAGGAGCTTGAGGCGGCCCAGGGCGACGGCACGCTTCCCCTAAAGCTCTCGACTGACCAGATTTGGGTTCGTCACGACGGCCGAGTCCAGATTTTCGACCCCCTGGGCTGGGACGCCGCCGCGATCGGGAGCGAAGAGCGGCCGGACGAGGACGCCGCGATCGGCGAGGCCCGCGCGCTGGCCTTCCTGGGTGAGGTGGCCAGGCTGACCCTGGAGGGAGGGCGAGCCCGACGCGACTCCTCCCGACCGGATATTCGCGCGGCCGTCCCCCGGCGCGCTCGGGCGATCTTGGACCGGCTCGTCGGGGAGCGTGATCCTTATAACCGGCTGGCGGACGCGCGGGCCGACCTGGTCGCCGCGGCCGAGCGGCCGGTCGAGGTCACCGCCTCAAGGCGCGTGGTCCAACTGGCGATTCAGACGTTTTTGATCGGGCCGAGCCTGTTGTTGCTTATCGTGTTGACGTATCCCGAGATTCTCCTGAACGAGCTGCCCGCGTCGACCCCGTGGGTGGCCGTCATCCCCTTCGTCTGGGTGTTCTGGGCGATCTTGACGCGCGGCGGATTGAGCTACCGCCTGGCGGGGCTCGCCCTGGTCTGGGAAGACGGCGGACTCGCCGGGCGCTGGGCGTGCGGGCTGCGAGCGCTTCTGGCCTGGGGGCCCCCGTCCGCGCTGATGCTCGGGTCGCTTTACCTTCAGTATCAAATTCCCGAGGCCGTCCTGTCGTCCTGGGTCCTCTGGTCGGCCGGCGCCGTGCTGCTCGCCGTCTTTGGCGTCCTCGCCATCCTCTTCCCCGGCCGCGGTCTTCATGATCGCCTCAGCCGGACGGTGGTTGTGCCGACTTAGGGCGATTGCTCCCGGATTTCATAAAATGATCAAAATAGTTTGTCGCGATCATGCCTTCTCGCGCAAGGGCGCTCCGTCGAAAACCGCTTGAAGCGAGCATGTATTCCCCTTCTCCCCTCGCGGGAGAAGGTGCCCCGAAGGGGCGGATGAGGGGGGCGCGCGACCCAAAGCCGGCGGATTTCCCCCTCATCCGGCCGTTCCGGCCACCTTGTATGTCCGTAGGACTCAAAGGCGGCAGTGTTGAAGCCCGGGATTTCCGCTGAAATCGACCCTCGCGGCATCCCGGGCGGAAACACAGCCG
>Ga0182738_1005788_pt1 | contig 13058 bp, 12 predicted proteins | sample eDN5th30CBELigMG_FD_128876 | JGI IMG/M metagenome (GOLD analysis project Ga0182738, IMG submission 128876) | Enriched Miracle-Growth compost microbial communities from Emeryville, California, USA - eDNA 5th pass 30_C BE-Lig MG (version 2)... ...
ATATGATACTTATACAAAAAGATTAATCAGATTCTTTGCTCTTCTTGTTGGAATGAATAATAGAATTGCAAACCAACTTGTTGCAAATAATATCAGAAAACTCAAAGAATAATCAACATTATTATTTTATTACTTCATTCAATTATTGTATTTTCTAGTGAGTCTTTTTCATATTTTTATCGAGATGTGCATATTCTTGTTTTTTTGTCAATAAGCTGAGTTTTTTCTAAAAAAACTATTCTCCATAAACCTCTCCTTTCGAATAATCTGGAAATTGTATGCTTTGATTTGCAATTTTTTTTCGGAGAGAGAAACAAGGGGAAAAAAATTTATCTAAAAAATTTTTTGGAATTTTTCTTGGTCGAAAAAAGTTTTTTCTTTCAAAGTTTAAAAAAAAAAATCAAATTTGTCTTATTTTCGAATGTCAAGGACTTTTTGAGTGATGTTTTCCCAATTTATATTCATGCTAAATCAAATTTCAAGGAATCAATTTTTTTAATTTATGTTGAAAAATTTGCCCTTGCCTTTGATTTATTGGGTCTCAAAGCCAAAGAAACCCAGAAAATCTTGAACCGCAACTGGAATTTTCGTCCGAACATATTTCTGAGCCTCTTTGAAGAGAATTTTTTTAACTTGGTTAAAAAACCAATGTTAGAGAGTTTTCTTTAATAAAACAGAGAGTTTTTCACTTCATCAAAAGAAAATCTACTACTAATAATTTTAACCTTGTTGTCTTTTTACAATTTAAATTTTGAAAATATGGATCAGTCAGACAGGCTTAAAAAAGTACAAAATTCTACTGAGACCTCTTCATTCTCACCATTACTTTAGGAATCGCTTCGTGATTCGAAAAAACAAGTTGCTTCTGAATCTCAATGTGCATACACGTCAATTACGGATGATCTCATTCGCAAAGCTGCTAATGAAATTGATTTTTCAAGAATCGTTGTCTTGAACTTCCATCAAAAACTCAAAGGAGACGTTAAAATCAAAGTACTGTCATTCAAGTTCAATCTCTTTTAAAAATGACGTAGAAAATTGAAGGTCTCTCCAGATTAATAAACTTGGAAGAGCTGAATTTGAGCTATAATCTGATCTCTTCGATCGAAAACTTGGACCACCTCAAACGATTAAGAGATCTCAATCTCGCAGAGAATAATATCAAGAAAATTGAAAATATTGTAACAAAAATTATCAATCACATCTGTTATCAATTTGAATCAGGAGAAACTAATCAATCTTGAAAAGTTCAATTTAAGCGGAAATCTCATCAAGGCTATTCCGGAAGTAAACCTTTTCAAATTCACCAAAAATCTCAACCTTCTCTCTAGTCCATAAGAGCTTTGAAAAAACTCCATACTTTTCGTCTTTCAAGAAATCGCATTCAAGACCTTGAAAACGTTATCAATATTAGATTCTTGCCTTCTCTCAGACAATTCTCAATTAGTGACAATCCCATCAATCTCTGCCCAGGACATATTGATTTCTGCATCTATCTCAATGCTCACATCGAGGTTTTATTGACGAATCTATTGACGACATTAACTCTTTAGATTATTGATTCCAGAAAAGTTACCTCAGAATATCGTAAAGCAGTTGACCAGTTATTTATGCTGACTCAGAATGAAGAGAATAGAGATATAGACAAAGAAAGGGTACTTTATTCCTTAAAAGTTCAATTTCCCTTAAAATTCATGAAGCAAGGAGAAATTCATCATCTGAAGGAAAACGAACACCGTCTTCAGCATCAAAAAGAAAGACTTAAGGAAGAAAATAGTGGCTTGAAAAGAATTATACAAGAGCAAGAAGATGAAATTAATAATCTCAAGGACGTTATTGATCAAAAGAATAAAGAGTTGGCTGCCAATTTTGAAAAACTTAGCCTCTTAGAGCATGAAATCTCTCAATATAAAATCGACATGCTCTATTCAAAGTTTGGAACCCAAGAAACTCAAGAAAATAAAAGCGATATCTCTTCTGCCTCCAAAGCTGGTCATGAGGAAATTTCCAGAATTGAGTAAGCCTTGTTTCTCGGATTATTCTCTTATGATTGTCATTCATAGAAAACTCATCAATTCATTATTGGTTGAAAAGAAAGAAAATAACAACAAACTCGAAAAACTTCAATCAGTCCATAAAAAAGAGAGCGAGGAATTGACTCAAGTTCAGGATAAAATCAAGAAACTCAATCATGAAATTGGATTTATGAATAAAAAATTCATGAGACCTTCAAACATTGAAAAATTCTCTCCAGAAAAAAGCAAAAAAGAAAAAGAACTCAAATTAGCTTCTCATCAAGTCCAAGTATAAAATTTTAATAGTTTACCATACTAATCAGTTTCAATTAGGCCGAACAACTTAGGGAACAATCGTTGGACCTTCAGACAAATATTGAAGGTATTAAAGAAAAAATCAGAAAAACCAACAATCTATTGGAAAAGGCCAATAATTTAGATGAATCAGAAACAGATAAAAGCGCTTTGAAGGAGAAACTCAGACAACTCAATGATAAACTTCGAGAATATGAAAAATCCAATGATCAAATTATCTCTGCTATTGCCTCGTCAAATCGGGAAATTCGAAACCTCACTGAAGAAATCTATTCTGAAAAGAAAACAACTTTGGCCTCAAGCTCAAGATTCAGCGTCAAAGAGGATGAGAAAAACGATATCCTCAAAGCCCATTACGAAAGTGATGTAGAACAACTTAATCAGTTCAAACAACGTGAAGCGTACACTCCTTTATTAAAGTTTTCCATAAAATCACCATATAGAGAATTGAATGAACAAACTTCAAAAACCTCTTCACAGATTAAAGAAATGACACATAATGTGAAAGAATTGAATGAAAGAATAGATTCTTTACAAAATAATAGAAGCGCTACTGAAGAAAAAATCAAGTCTATTCACTTACAAGTAGTACCTTGAATACTTTTCTCCCCTCAAAATCTTTTGTAGCATAGCATCAATATTAAAAACCAAAATATTGAATCAGTAAAGCTTTTGAAACCTAGGCTATTGGAATTGAGCAGCACTATGAAACAATTAGTCATGAAGGTCGAAGATCTGACAAAAGAAGGACTGTTGAGAAGGGATATCACTGCAATCGATGATATCACAATCAGCCTTGGCAAAGAAAACAGCGAAAATATCAAAGGGTTGGAAAGCAACGTCCAAAAGATATGCCATCTCTTTACAGATTTCAAAGAGAAACTTGTGTCCATCATCATCCAAAGACAAGAAGATCATCGAGAATATGAAAGACAGCTTGAAGCGCTCCGAGATAAAATACAAGAATCATCTGCAAAAGACAAAAATATTCAAGACCAAATTTCACAAAAAGAAAATAAACTCGCCAAAATCTTGAGTGAAATTGAATCCAAGATCTCAAAAAGAGAAACCAAATTAGAACAAGTCTCTTCCGAAATTGATGATGTAATTTATAATTTTTTTAATAAATTTCCCCCTAATCTCTCATCTAGTTACAAGATAAAAAAGAACAGATAAGTGAAATGATCAACAGAGTCTTTGAAAAAGTGGATATTTACAAAAATAAACTCAAAAATGTTCACAATATTCAAGAAACTGAATCTGATGATTGGGAGCACGAACAAGATAGTGAATCTCAAAAGGAAGACTGGAATAAAATGATTATGAAACTCAAAAAAGTCTTTAAATTAATTGAAAACAACCTCAATAAAATGGAAAACTTTGCCGCTTCTAGAGCCCAATTCTTGCAAGAGTTTGAAAAGGAAACCAAAGAATTAGGAGACAAATGGAGAGATTTTGAAGCAAAAAAAGTAGAATTCAAACAAAGAATGAATTCTGAAAAAGAAGAAAATCTCAAAAAGATTAAAGAGGAATACCTTCGACTTGAGGAAGAATGCAAGAAATTTGAAGAAAAGAAAAAGGCCTGGGCTGAAGAGAAAAAGAGAATAGAACAAGAAAAAGACGTTATCATGAATGATATTAGCAGAATTTCATATTCCAGAGATCAAGTTGCTGAAGAACTCAGAAAAGATCAAGAACACAAAATCACTCTCAAAGAAAGTTATGAAAATCAAGTCTTTTCTCTCACTAAACAGATTCAAATCTTGAGTGAAGAAATTCAAGAGTATGAACTTCACAAAGAAAAGGCTATTGAAGAATATAATGCACTTATTAAGGCTCACGAATCAGAAATGAACAAATTTAGAGTATCTTCAAGTCCTCTTCCCATAATCATTCCTTTATAGTCTTTCCAAGAGAACACAGAGAAATTGGAAAATTCTTATCAAAAACTAATGAAAGAGAAAGAAGAATTAAATGCTCAAATCCAAAACCTCAAGAAGGAAAGAGAAAATATCATCGAACAAACTGAAGGCATCAAAACTGAATTAAAACAAGTTGAAGACGATTTCAAAAGGTAAAATTTTCATTTTTTTAAACCTCCCCTCTAAATCTCAATCAATCAGTACTATTGAAAAACTCAAGGGAGAGGAGAGAAATGTCAAGAGGTCTCTTGAGAATAAGATGCAAGAATTGAAAACTAGAAATGAAGACCTCCTTGAACTTGAAGAACAACTTAACTCGATAAATGACCAAATTATGCTCAAGAAGAACGAAAATAGTAATCTTGAAAAGAAAATCGAAGAATTCCAAAAAGAAAAAGAAGCCAATCGTAAAATCAAACTTGAAAATGCCCAACTTGAACAAGAGATGGAAGAGGCTCAAATGAAAATGCAAGAAATCATTTTCAAAATCAACTTGCACGAAGAAAGTCTTCAAACAGCCAAAAACCAAATTGACAGTACCAACATTGTCCTCAAAGAAAAACAAACTGAGGTTTTGAATCTCGAAAAGAAACTGAACAAACTCTATGAAACTATCAATGACTCCCAAAATAAATTCAATGATATTCAACAAGGATATAATATCAAAGAGTTTTATTTCTTCTATGAATTTTCTTGCTAATTCCAAACCCTTAGGGAACAAATGAAAGAAGTTGAATTGAAAAGTAATGAATTACTTGAAACTTATGAAAGGTTGTGTCATAATATTGAGGAACTTGAACCTAACCTCAGCAAAAAAGGGGCAGAGCTTGAGGGTGTTTTGACTGAACTCAACCAAAAAGAACAAGAGCTTCAAGAGTTAAATGAAATGATCCAAGAAAATGACTCAAAATACAGAAAAATCATCAAGGAAAACAGAGATGCTCTTGATAGAACTTTGGTTGAGCTTCGAGAAAAGGAAGAAGAATATCACACCATCCTTGTTGAAGTTGATAAGCTCACACGTGAAAAAGAAGAGGCTCAAAATGTTCTAGACATGATTGATAACGAAACCCAAAATAAAGAAGATATCTTGAGAAAAATGATTGAAACCATCAAAGACTCCCAAGATGAAGCTCTCAAACTCAATGAAAGCATCATCAACCTTACTGAACAAGAAAATGAAATTGAAGAACGACTTCAAAAGTTTACTCAAGTTGAACATGCTTATGAAAATAAAATCATTGAAATCGAAAATTCTCTTGCCTCGCTTACCTCTGAAGAACAAGAACTTTCCTCTAGAGTCTCCCAACTTCAACAAAAGGAAGACTCTATCCTTGTTTTAATGGCTCTCAATGGAGACAGTTTGAATGAAAGAGCACAAGAAAGAATTAAGAAAATGGTGAATAATCACATAACAATTTCAGAGCTGAAAGCCCAAATCGACACCTTACAAAAAGAAAATCTCCAATTTAAAAAGCAAGGAAAACCACATCCTGATTTTATCATTGAGCAATCACAAGCAATGCTTCCTCATATCAATTATAGACTCAATTTTGCAAGCAACAGGGCTGCACACCAGTTTTCATCACTCGATAGCTCAAAGGAAATGCTCACTTCTTATAGCCAAATTAGAGCTGACACCGAGAATAATGTCCAACAAGGAGTTCTGCCTCTCAGAGAAACAACTAGGGACAACATCAATAGACCTTCTGTTACTGTCCCCGAAACCAAAAACTATGCTGAAGAAACTGAAGATCTCTACCACTTCACTACTGAACAAACAGATGATGTGAGACTTGTTCTTCAAAAAATTGAAGATGCCAGAAAACACATTAACCTCCTTGAAAAAGAGAGCAAAAAACAAATCACCCAAAATGAAAATGATCCTGCTATCCAAGAAAATGAACAGCCAACTTTCGAAGGAGGATTAGGAATGGAAGAAGTCGGAGTCAGTGTTGGAGGATATCTCTTATAATTTTTATAATTTAGTTTTTATCTCACAACTATATATCAAATTCATTATAAATAAGTTTGTAAAAAAAGTATAAAAATATATTTTTCAGTTATATGAAAGGGAATAAAAAAATCCCCATGAAAAAATTTACACAACAAGTTGGTTTTGAGATGCATCAACAAATTACTCTGATGATGTGATGTTAATTCGGTGATCCACCTCGAAAATATAAAAATTTAGGATTATTTTTTGAAGTCTGTCAAAAAGGATCCAAGAATCAAAAATACTATGCTAATTGTCATCAACTGCCAAAGTTCATACCTTGGGGCTTCCTTTCCTAATGAAAATTTCATTATTCTTCCGTTCCAAATCAAAAGTTTACCTGGATGCTTAATTATCTCAGCCGATTCATTTGTAGATATGGTTTCGGACGTAAAAGTAAATTTGAATCGATTTATTTCTTCCAGAAAAGAACTTGTTTCTTGCAGAATCTTTGTCAAGCATTCCTGTTGTTGCTTGAATCTCTTTTCTAAACTTTCAAATTTCTTCTGATACATACTCTTTGAATCTGTCCTCTTGTGACTGACTTTTGGGCCTGATGAAGAGCTTTGATTAGACTTTATTGGAGAACTTTCAATCATCTTTGCATCAACAGTATAATCGACATTGACAGGCGATCCACTGTCTTTGTAGTCTGCATATGAAAACCTGTTTACAATATTCTGGCGGAAACTATAAAAATTTGTTATCAAGTGCAAGGTCCACGATATACTTTGAGTTGCATAATTTTGCCGGTGAAACAAGTGGCTATCGAAAATTTAGTTTTGAATTTGCAGTAAACAAATAACCTTCTCTGAGTAGTTTGTGTCAAATTGAGATTTTTTATAAGAACAGATATTGTTCACCATTGGTGCTAAACTCCTCAAACCATGAATTCTTGCTGGGCTTCCCTTTGAAAATCATGGGTTTGCTTCATCGTATTTTTTCAAGAATACCATGTCTTTGTTGTTGAGAAAAGTAGCCTTTTTGGCTTGCGAAGGTGGTGTTTGTGAATTTGAAGGAACATTATTTTTTAATTTCAATGCCAACTCTGAGCTTATTTCAAAGTGAACCCTTAGTTTAAGGTTCTGTGTATCCAATCCTTGGGCGATAAGTTTTGTAAACTCCATCAAAACTTCTTTTGGCTTTTGAAAAATGAGAGACAATAATCTATCAGACTACCTCTTCCACGTAATCGTCGCTACTGCATTGTAAAACTTGGATCAAAAACATATCCTTGCATCTTTCTTCTATCTCTGTCTAAAAGATGATTTAGCTTAAATTGATAATCATCTCTCACTTTTGAGCAAAATGTAATTTGGACAACTCTACTTCCTTTTGGAAGGATAAACCCAGCTGAAGGGCTGACTGAATACTGTTCTGACGCATTTATTCTGATCTATATGCCTTTTTACAACATACAACATCAAGCAATCCTTTACTCTAAACAAAATCGGTTTCTTTGGTGATGGATTAGCAATCACCAATCGTGATGTGTATATATTTTTCATTAGTACAAAATTTATCTCCCTTTTTGGACTTATGCTGCAGTACTTTAGCTGTGCTGCTCTATTTCGTCATTATTTCAATTCAAATTCGTTCAGCAAATTACGTCTCCGAAGATTCACATGTCTCTGTCGTGCTTGTCATCAATCGGGATTAATTTATCTTATTAAGGGCAAGCACTGGTTAAATTATAAAAAAAATTCAAACTATGCCTGTATGTATATTCTTATTGACTCCATTAAATTTAAAAATTAAACCAGCTCTCTCTTTCTGTCAAAATATTCCAAATAGGAAGTATCTCTCTCTTCAAAACTCCTCACACTCCTTGAACTTTAGAGACGTTAAAATGTTCATCTAGGCGCTAGTTTTTTCTAATTCTATTTTAACGCACAGTTTCATCTTGAAATAATAATTATGAGAAAGTTTATTTCACAACAAGAGTGAAAATTATCTCTTTGAATTTTTTCTTATTGTGCTACCGCCCCATCTCAAACTAATTCAGGTTTGCAAATTTGTTTAACAACGAATTTAAGCGAGTTAATTCGAGAACCTTTCAGTTTATTTCAAAAGGCTCTCAATCCTGGATACAACAATAATTTAATCGTCAATTTATTTTTTTGAAATTTAAGCCTTGCGAAGGGTAATTCGGAGCTATAAAATAAATTATCGACCAAAATTGGAAACAAACTGATCGGGAAGAACCAAAGGAGAAAGTTGGAACCAAAAACTGATTGAAAATTTTTCCAGATGCCGTAATTATAGTTTTCCTTTTTGTTTTCAAGCATCTCTAAAGAAGTTCTTCCTGTTAGTATCAGCCTTTTCAATTATTAACTTCAAAAAATTTCTCTTTTTCTTACCAAAACTGGAAGAAAAGATAAAGAGTCATGTATAGACATAAGCCGACTGCAAGTAAATAGCTGAAGTTGATTAAGATAAAATGACCCCATGCAATCTTTTCCAAAGATTAATCATTTATTCCCAAAACAATCGATTTACCCTTTCCCGATTGAAAGGATCCGACATAAGCTTGATGTAAACATACTCCAAGATCCAAAGGAATATCACTATTATTTTGTCAATATTTCCCTTCAATCTTGATCTCAATACCTTCATATGCGACGCTGTTTATATAGCATTTATAATTGAAAAATCCTATACAATTTCCCAAAAAATCTGTATGATGATCCAATTTCAATACGCATTTTCCACATTTGCTGCAATGATGCGTTCTTGGAGGCTACGAAAAATCTTTCTTTCAAATTCTTATCAAATTTTAATACCTTGAACTTTTGACAATGGGAGCAGAATCGGATATTGAGTTTCTTTAAAACTCGTTCAAATGCCAATTGTTGAAGATGTTCGATTGGCACTTCGCCATTCTTCATCCTTATCCTCTTCAATTCTCCTTCTTCTTGGTTTGAGGAATCTTTTTTTTGTCAGAATTGTTAAAATTAAAAATCCCACACAAATACCTTCCGTCTGACCTTTTTCGAGATATTTTTCCAATGCTGCTTTTTCTACAGTCAAAAGCTTTCCCAATTTTTCTTCTACATCTTTATTCCAAACCTACCATCTAATTACGATCTTCAACTTAGTTCATTTTACTTGAGGAACATAGCCTGGAGAGGTATATTTAGTTTTCAAGAGTGAGATTACCATTAAAACTAACAATGTATTGACTACTGTTAGAGGAAATATTTCGCCATAAGCTTGATCCTCATCGCGGGGTTTAGTAATATTTGTCTAAAATAAGTTTAGCTCAGAAACTCTCGTTCTTTTCACAAGCAGAAAAAGCAGGTAATAGAAAATTATAATTCCAAAAAAGACAATCTCTTTGAGCCGACTTTCTGTCTTTTGGTCATCTTTTATTTGTGATTTTTTCTTCATTTCAAATCAACTCTCGAGAGATATAATAATAAAATTTAATCTTATTCAATTCATTATTAAGGGAATAAGGGAAATAATTTACAACAGAATAACAAACAAATTTGTCGCACAATGGAAAATCGACTGACAAAGGGCAAAATTTCACCCTTTTAATGAATCTATTATACCTTGTAAAGTTTGACATTGTTTTTGGATAAGCCCGTTTATTTCACCTAATCTTTGAGCATTCATATTCTCTGGCAATAATATCTTTTTCGAAAGACTTTGAATCCTGTTGAGATACAAGTTTGAGACGTCTAAACCCACAGCCTTATTCTCAAGTTGTATAAAAATTTCTCTCCCGACTGGAATAAAGCTCTCATCGAATATTAGCTTGATCTGAGCTTCATTATTCATTGAAATCCGTAAAGAACTTCCCTCAGCTTGCTCAAAAAGGTTCTTCAAATTCTCTGGAGTCTCAAAAATCTCCAACACCTTTTCCCCAAATAACTCTTTCATTAATTCCTTATTAATCTTTTTCTCATAGTGACATAATGGGTCCTTTTTTAATGCTTCAATCACAAGACAATCATCTGCACAGCTGAATTGCAGCTCAAATCCATTTAGACTTCCTTCATCCTCGCTCTTTTGAGGTTTCACCTGGAATTCTTCTATTTTGTTTACGACTACATCCGCATCTCCTTGCTTGTATTGGTTCGACATTGATAATTGCGCTAAGCTATTACTTGGTAGCTTCTGAGAGGTAGACATCAGGTTCTGAGAAATGCTAGGATCAGGGGCTTGTTTGGAATCTTCATGATCACTTACATGTTTTACGAAATCTGGACTCGATGTCTTCCAAGAATCCTCCAAAGTATTTATGCCCTCAGAGTTCTGGGACTCAGCCATGAAACTCTTATTTTGCTGATTTGCTACTTCTTTTAGCATTCGGTGGTAACTACTCTTCTCTACATTCATCTCTTTAAGAAAATATTTTTATTTCAATATCTCAAAAATCAAACTAATATTCTGAATTCATTTCTTGGGGGAGATAAATGACAAAAAAACGCATATATTTGGCATACAAAATGAACTGGAGGACAGAAAAAAATTCAAGACTCAGAAGACTTTTTTCAACAACAAAAAAATGGATGATTAATTATGAATGGATCATTTCTTTAATTCTTTCGACTGACTCGGCAATAATATCTTTGTATTCTTTCATCTGATCAAATGCGAGAAAACCATGAGGAAGTCCATTGTAGACTGTTATTTTCAGATCTTTATTAAGTTTTAAAAGTCGATCTGAGAAATACCAGATATCATCATGTAGAGGATCATCCGTTCCCGAGACAATTCTGATTGGAGGGAACCTTGAAAGGATTTCATCATCGGCAGCAACAGGACTTAAAAGCGGATCGATATCAGGCTTCAAATCATCGGGAACGTATGCTTTGAGACACAATTTGAGCAAATTATAAGGGAGAAGTTGATCTTCCAAAGCTAAAAGATAGCTTGGAAATACTCTTTGAATGTGCAAATTTAAGGCAGGATAGCAGAGGTATAATCCATCTGGCACTCTGACACCCTCCTTTATTGCTTTCATGGCAAGCACTGTAATGTAGTTTCCTCCAGCTGAATCTCCAGCCAGGATTATCTTATTGGTTGGAATGCCCAAAATTGTTTCAGAATAATTAACAAGCCAGTTGTAGGCTTGCCAAACATCGTCAAGACCAGCAGGATAGGGACTTTCAGGGGCCAATCTGTAATCAATCGAAAAAACGACCATATTCAGGCCCTTTGCCCATCTGTAAAGGTAGTTTCTATGTGATGAAGATGACATAGCCACAAAACCTCCACCATGAATATGAATTACAACCCCACTAATATCATTTTGCTTCTTTTTATTCGAATTGCCGGCTTTTATATCCCATGGGTTTGGCGAGAGGATTCTTATTTTGACTTTGCTTGCATCTTTTCGGAAAATTGTTTTCAAAATCTCCTCTTTCTCAGGGACCAAATCTGGTGCCTGGAAGGTGTTCATCTTCACCTTTTGCAAATCACCATTCGTATATTCTTTCAAAACAGATTCCTTAGTAACACTTGGGAATAGTCTTGGGACATAAATTTTCTTGTCACTTGATAATGATGGAAGGTTCAGTTTCACCACTTGCTTCAAAAACTTCCTTTCAAGTAGATTCCAAACTTGGAAGGCTGACTCCATCTTTGGATCAGCAAGGTATAAAGCGGCTTTTGTCGAGGCTTTCTTCTTCATCATGCTGTAATATATACTATTCATTGAAAGTAATGAAATTGGTTTGGGGTCCTCTTTTTTCTTCACCGAAGCATAAGGAACATGAATCATTCCTAAAAACTTTTTAATTGCTGCCTCGACTGCTGCCTTATTCTTAAATTCTCTAAAATCAGTCTTTTCCTGGAGGAGTTTCCAATTTGGTTCTGATTTTCCCTGTGAAAATAAATGTTCACTTGGCAAGAGAGCGAGAGGAGCAAAAAACTCAATAAACGTCTCAAGCTTAGGAGTTACAATTTGAATTTGCACAATCTTTGAACTATTCTTATTCTTATCCTTTTTTGAAGCGAGAAGCAATCTCAGATTCTGCTCCGTATGGGCTAACAGAGTCTTTAATCCATTATCTAATGCGGCATTCAAGGGAATCAAGCTAATATCAGATCTCTTGTTTAAATTAGTGTATTTGATTGAGATAGTCTCATATTTAGTTTTGGTGGCTGATACATTATCAACAGGTGACTCCAAGACCTCTAAGAGAAATCTCAAATCTGAGTCAATTTCCTGGAAGACTCGGCCTAATCTCACAAAGATTGCTTTCATATCTTCGGCTTGACTCCATTTGAGCTTTAAAATTTCTGAATTCATTCTATCAAGTTCAGCTAAGCTTTTAACGTGGGCTTCGAGTCGGCCTCTTGATTCCAAACTCAAATTCTCATCTTGTGCTGGTTGCTGTGATTCCATCGATACATTCTTATCCATTCTCGCAAATAAACTTGGTTATTTAAGTAAAATATGATAAAAAGTCTGAATATCACAGTATATATAACTGCTCTTCGTATCCTTAAAATAAAAATTAATCATCTAAATCTCAGAATAAGCAGAAACCGGAACCTCCCCCTAAATGATTTTGATAATCAACACTTTTCATTTCTGAGTTGATTTTACCAACAAAGACTACTATAAATAATCTTGGTTTCTGAGACCTCTTTTTTTTAATAAAAATGAAACTCCTGAGAGTTATAATTTTGAAAGAGATTTTTTTTCATATCAAAATACATCTCTTTATAAAAAAAAAAATTTATGAATAGATAGATTCAAACAAAAAACGAGGATTATGAAGCCTTATTATTTATTCTTTAAGAAGGAAGAATAGAAGAGCTCACGAATTCTTCCAACCGTTTTGGCAATCA
>Ga0182738_1005790_pt1 | contig 13056 bp, 13 predicted proteins | sample eDN5th30CBELigMG_FD_128876 | JGI IMG/M metagenome (GOLD analysis project Ga0182738, IMG submission 128876) | Enriched Miracle-Growth compost microbial communities from Emeryville, California, USA - eDNA 5th pass 30_C BE-Lig MG (version 2)... ...
AACTTTTTCTTCAATAACTCCTCTTTTATCAGCATTGACATAAGCCGTTGAGACATGAAGGAAGCTTTGAAGGTTTTTGCATGATTGAGCTAATCCGAACATTCTCAAGGTACCATAGACATTGATATCAATAGCTTCAGTAAGAGCTGAGTTAAAGTCAATTGAAGCAGCACAATTGATGATGACATCAAGATTCTCAGTAAGTTCTTTAAAGTCTTCAGGTGATAAGCCAAGGCCATCTTTTAACTAGGAATCATAAGAAAAATTTAAAAGTCTCAGTACAAGGTCGCCTTCGACTGGTCTGATTTTGGCATTAACAAACTCATCGAAATTGGAATTGAGTTTTCTGACATTATCAAAGCACTTGGAGCCAAGCACTTCTTTTTTGAATCTTTCCATGGTCTTGAGACCTTTCTATTTCCAATTATAATGAGAGAAGGGGGAAGAGCCAACCTTTTTACGGATCATAACATAGATTACTCCAATGTTTGGAATAACTCTAAGGAATTTTTCCAACATGACTTTACCTACGGAATCATTAAATATTTGTCAATATGTCTGGCGAACCGAGAAAGCCTGTTGTGCCTGTGAGAAGCACCTTTTTGCCATTATAGAAGTCTATGACGCCCATTTTTATTTTTTAAAAGCCAGAAATATTAAAAAGATATCGCAATTATTTAAAGATTAAATCTTAAGCATGGTTTTGTGGTCAATAGAATGAGTGAATTTGCTCATTTAATGAAAATCTTTCTAAAAGGAAATGAATTTAAACGATGCATTAAATAAAATTAATTTTTCGATTTTTTAGTCTATGTTCCTCTTTGTCCGTGAATCTTAAATAGATTCAGATTTCGTATCCAATTTGATCGTGACGTATCATCACAAGGGAAATTGCATAATATTAATATTGAATGATCTCCTCTCTTGAAATGAGAGGCTGTGAAAGTAGAGAAGGTGGGAAGAGGGGGAAATGAAATAATCCTTAATCTAATCGCCCCCTGATGATCCGATTTTGATATTTACAAAAAGCAGTAAATCAATAATGATGGCGATGATGCAATATCACAAAGTCAAAGGCGAAAAATATTTTGGCACAATTTTGAGAAAAACTCTCACTCCTTGATCAACCAGAGATGCAACCATCTCACTGAAGATGTGCTTGCTGAGTTTTATTTATTTTCACACTATGTCTTGGTGGTTTAGTTTCAAGGTCACTACATGAGTGAATTAAGAAAATAAATATATGATGGCGATATTACCGGAAAATTTTATCTTTAAACTTTGAACTTTACACTATTAACTGAAATTTCTTTCTTGGAATTAAAGGACTTTTCGATTTCCGCTGTATTAATGCAGGCTAATAATCATAAAATATTTTTCTCTCTTTAAAATAATTTCGATGCAACAGTTGACAACTTTGGAATTTGATTTTTATAAAATATCATAGCTTTATCTTTTTTTGATAATCCTTGTTTCGAGAAGGAATAAATTAAGTGATATCTGATCTTGAGGTGATAATACTCCAATTTCAGCTGATTTTACGACTTTAGTTTCAAATAATTTTCTCACAGCTATGCGGAAATTTGACACATCATTATGGAAATCGGGCAATTAATCTTCGATTAAATCTATCAATCATAAAGTTTTTAAGATAATTTTTTTAATTTAAGCAAGAATCAAAAAGGAAAGTCAGATGGAAAGCACTTCAACAACTGCATTAATTCCTCAAGATGCTTACTTATACTTCCCTCCAGGTTTTGAGCAATGTTGAGTTTCTTTTAAATTTTTGCAGAGAATGATAAATTCAGTGGTGAAGGAAAGAAATTGATCAGATGGGTTTTTGAAGGTGAAACCAGCTTTGAACCTTTTGAAAACCAACAACTTGATCTCCTTTACGAAGAAATTAAGAAGCAAAATGTTCAACTTCCTGACACGTAAGTTTAATTCTGTTGGAGACTGTCAAACAGTTTTTAATATATAGTTGGGGAAGATCTGATTCTTTGAAATTTTTGATTGCTTGCTCTTTTGACCTCAACAAGTCCATTAAAGGTATTCAAGAGTACGTTGAATGGCGCCATGCAACTCTTCCCATCGAGCTTTCTCCTATTATCTTGGAATACTTGGTATATACGTGTTTTTTGCTTTTGAAATAATGTTGGAAGAACTCTGGATTCTTATACATGCACGGTAGAGATCACAGATTCAGACCTATTTTGGTCCTCAATTGCTACAAGATTGACCCCAAGACTGTAAATTAATTTGTCAGAGCTTTTCTGAATTATGTAACGTTAGGTTGATATTGATCAACTTCTCTTGACAATGGGATACTTCTTAGAGTATATTATCCACAACATGTTGCTTCCCGGCCAAATTGAAAGATGGGTCTTTCTTGAAGACTTGAACGGAATGGGTATCACAAGTATTCCTTTTGCGGTATGAACTATTTAAGTGTGCATTTGTTGAAGCTTATGTGTGTAGGCTCTGAAGAGAATTTTGGCTTTCCTTCAAAACAACTTTAGATCCAGACTCTACAAGATGTACATTATGAACACTCCCACCAGCATCTACTTCTCCTGGAAAATGATCAAGCCCTTGCTTGAAGAAACCACCACCGCTAAGATCAACTTTAGTAAGAACAGCGTCAACGATGATTTGTGGAAGCATACGAACAAGAGCCAAGTTGAACAAAGATTCGGAGGTACAGCCACCAATATCGACAAGGACTACTGGTAATTAAGCTCTTTAATACATTTAATAAGAGACTAGGCCCCCTAAAAACCCATCAAGCGACTACTACATCGCTTCTGATAAGCCCCAAGAATTCTTAATCACCAGAGATGCTTACAGAGCCAAGAATACCGATGGTAAACTCGAAAAATATAGAGTCAGCAAAGAATTGGTTGAGTAAAATAGCCACCAAGAAATTGCCCAGAATGTAGATATAAAGATAATGCAGCGCTAGTTTTTTATTATCTAGGATTATATTTCTGATATACATCCTGCATGAACCATAAAAAAAAACCCTTCGTCTATATCTACTCAATTTGTAAAGTTTGGTTTCATAATGATCATTCATTCTCTCAAAAACAATTTCAAAATTTTTGAACAATTTTTTTTCTTTCAAAAACCATCCCAATAGAAATTTTGCAAATTATTTTTGCCACTTGAATCTTTAAAAAATATTATTGAAAGAAGAAAAAGCAACACCGAATAAATATCATCACGAGTCTTATCTCAAAACGAAGAAATGGATAAAATGAGACCAACACTTTTAGAAAAATCACCAATTATCTTGGAAATCGGCTCTTTGTTTACCAGAATAGGCATTTCAGATGAAAGTTTTCCAAAAAGAGTGATCTATACTCCTCAAAATCTTCGAGCATGGCTTCTGACAAAAGATGAGAATAACAAAACAGTAATACTTTTAGTTCACCATTATTTTCCCACCAAACTATTCCTTTGCGTCTGGGCAAATTTATTCCGCGAATAAATATTCAATGACTAACCGATTAAAGGTCGAGAGAAACATTCAAAAGCTTGAGCATGATGTCGAAGCTTTTATTAGACAAGTGTTTATCTAGTAAGATATTTCACCTGATGAATATTGACAAATATCTAGTGAATTATTATTAAACCCAAGGGATCGTGCTGTCACTTTTTGTGAGAACACATTTATGCCCCAGGAGTTTGTTCAAACTTTTGCTAAAGTTCTTCTCACCCGATTCAATGTATAACTAGTATTAATAAAAACTAATTTTTCGTTTTCAAGATTCCAAAAGTCTTTTTCTTTTACAGCATGATTCTTCCAATGTACACGGTTTCATCTTTCACAGGAATAGTTGTGGATTGTGGTTATCAGGACATACAAATTCTTCCTGTAAGCAAATTTATCGAGGAACTATTTCTGAACTTTAAAGATATATGAAGGCTATCCTGTAAGAGAAGGATTATTATATCTTCCTGGAGGAGGCAAACAAATTTCCAAGAGTCTCAAAGAATGCTTACTTAAACAAAATCTTGGTTTGCAAGATGATGTACTTGATGATTACACTCTCGAAGATATTAAAGTAGATTTGTGTTCTTGAGGCGCAGAGAAATAATTTCCTTTAGGTGAAGCATTTAAATTTGATGTTGAAGAACCAAAAAGAGCAATATTTGTCAAGTGAAGAAAATATACAGAAGATGAAAAATAAATTATATACTGTGGAAATAGACAAGAAAAAGATTAAAGTAATTTAGTTTTATGAAAGCAAATAATAAAGTGGACAAGATTTCTTTTTATGACAAAACTACAATTTTAGAAAGCCTTTTTGGAGACCCTGAAAATGAAGAAATTAATATTGCTGTCAGTATTTTGGACTCTATTTCTAAAGTAAAAAAATTTTGATTAAATTAAAACACAACAAGGTCAATGTGAGTGCAAGAAAAAAGGTTACACAGTGCATCGTTCTTTCTGGAGGAGTCACAATGATTCCAAATTTTGCTAAAAGAATGGTAATCTTGGAGGAGGAAAATGTAATTCTAATATTGAAAATAGAGACAAGAATTAACTTATTATTTGGGGCAGAGAAAATATGAAAGCCTCAAAACTTTTGGAGATGCTTTCTCTTTCGTTAATGTGAGTTCTCCTGCTCATTGTTTGACTTGGATTGGAGGTAATAATATTCAGTTGCTTTAATTTTTACTAAATAAACTTCAGCTGCAATTTTGAGTAATTTGAGTGGTAATGAAAGGTTTGCTGCAACTCTTGACAGTGAAGGAAAAGTTAAAATCCCTGATCGTGTTGGAGATGGTTTTTTATATGCTGATCCTATCAACAAATAAATAAACAAACTCCCTTCTTAAAAATTTTTTATTAGTAGACATGTTTATGAGATTCATAGTTGATAAATAAACTTGAAAGATAAAAAAAAATGTATTTTATTGAGTCTTTACAGAATTAGAATTCAAGACAACACTTTTAGTTCCTGATCCAGGGCCAATTTTGAAACTCAGGCCGGCTCCCATGATTTGCTTTCGTTCTCCTTTTTTCTTGTTGGAGTTGAATGAGGAGCTATAGAATTTCTGGCCTGATCTAACTTCTTCTTGAAGGCGACGAGTGTGCTGAATCTCATTTCCGATTTCACTTTCTGAGTTTGGGAGATGGGAATAGCCTCCTGAAGAGTTGGAGAATTTGTTTTCAGTTAAGCTGTAGGAAAGGGATGTCAAGTCTTTTGAGCTTGTCAAGGGACTATAATTAATGTCGCATGTTGCAGATATTTTGGCTCCATTAACATCAGTAAGTTCGAGATTAAAACTGTAATCAATACCAATATCAGCATCACGCCTATAAGCGGTGTAAAATCTACTGATTTTGTAATTTTCATGGCTTATCTCGCTATTTTTAGTAGCTCTTTGTATGATTTGTTCGGCTGCAAAATTGAGGAGATCTTGAATATGAGGGCTTTCTCTAATCTCGGTCATATTGACTTCAAGATAGCCAGATCTTGAAGACTGAGCATAATTTTCTCCTGTGCGGATATTATAAGAATAGGACTGTAATTCTTTATCTCCGGCGATAGGCTGGTATTTGATTGTCATTGTTGAAAGAACAACGACTCCATTTTGGTCTCTGAGCTCAACATCAAAATTATAAAAGAGTCCTTCATCCTGAGTTGAGGTGAAAAAGTTGTGCACACGTGTTAGGCGGAGTTCTGAATCCAAGAATTGAATCTTGGATGATAATCTTTTGAAAAGCTCTCCAATTCCATAATTCAAGAAATTATACGCTTCTGGGCTTTTCTCAACATTTGGAATTTCAATTGCTGTCTCAGTGTTTTGCGAAAAGCAGAGAGTTATGCTTAGAAAAAAGAAAATCACAATTCGAATTATCATCATCTTTAAGAGAGATACACAAAACTGTTTTTAATTATTAACAAACACGATTTACGCGGTTTAATTTAGGGGCAGACAGGCAGACAGACAGAAAATATTTAGATTTTTCTGAAATTCTCCTTCTGATACTTTTGAGACTCAAAAAGAGAGATGACAAATGAGCAGATCATAGAGAGAGAGAGCTTTTTTTCCATTTTTAGAGGTGAAGAATGGTTAATTTATGAAACAGAGCCTGTCTAAGAAAAATGCGAGAAAACCTCATTTCTAGAATTTCATGATTTTTCTAGATGTCCAACTGTTTACCATTAAACCGAATTTTCAATGTCAGAATCTTTGATAATAAAACCGCTCTTCCGCCAAATTAGATTGATTTAATCGATACTCACAGAATAGATGTGGGAATCAGAAAAGAGGATATTTAAAGCGCCTGAAGAATCAACCATCTCTAGTTATTTCAGGGTTCTGAAAGTTTAAACATGATATATTTTGAAGTTCTTTCCGGCTAGAAAAAGGACCGTATTGATCAAAGGGATTTTCCGCATTTTTTTTTCAACTGTAAAGCTTCATCAGATTTTCGTCATGAGAAAAAGCCGCGGAAAATGGTCTATAAATACGATCGGGTTTTACAGTTTGTATAATAACAAATTCAAACAATCATAATTCAAACAAAACTTCATTTCTTATGAAAAAGGTTGCTGCAATCCTCGGTCTCGTTTTGTGCTCTGTTGTCTCTGCTAGAGACGGCTTCACTCCCATCACTCCTGAAGAGCTTCCTAACCTCGAAGATGTCATGACCATTGGTACCAGATCTGCTCTTATGCAAGCCCTCAAGGACCACAAGATTCACCCTGCTGTCTATCATATTGACAGACTTGAAACTCTTGCTAAGCAAGAACTCGCCGATGTCACCAACTACGAAGTCGTTGTCGTTGTTAGTGATAAGGCCAACTCTGCCACCAAGGCTACTGTTGAAACCATTCTTGAAGAAGACAATGCCACTGGTGAATACATTGTCAGAGGCCAATGGGTCTCTATGGGAGTTCCTGAAGGATATACTGGCTACTAAGCACAGAGTTGATTGAGGAACAGAATAGTTAATTTACCAATTGCATGTATGCATGAGATACATTTGGCGTTATCATGTATAAAGTGTTAAATATAATATCTTCAATTAATTATGTAATAAGTTACTTAACATGTAAGTTTTAACAAAATCTGCTTAAAACTCACAAAAACCATTTCCTCAATTCTGACGTGATAATATTTCTACTTAAAATCGGGAGGTAATATTATTCAAATAAATTAAAGAAACGCCTTTTTGAAATTCTGAAGCGAGTCTTGAGATTCTTTTCCCTCAAGGGGTTTGAAATCCAAGGTTTCAAAATCTCTTTTTTTAAATTCGGAGGGAACCTTCTCAATGATTTAAAGACAAAACAGTTTTTTTTTTTAAAAGAAGGAAAGGAAAAATCGCCAAAAAACTCCTCCCAAAATGTAAAGATTTCATTTTGCGCATTTGATTGATTTTACAGTTGTAAACTCTGCCTCATTTTTTTCTCACTTTTCTTCATCGAATAGAGGGAGAGCTCCCTCCAAAGCTCAAAGTTTTCTGACTGAGGTTCAATAATTGTGAGAAAAATCGATCCCTTGTTCTTTCCTGAATCTTAAGGAAGAGTCCAAAGATTTATTTATGGATTTAAATTTAAAAAGAAAGAGCATAGAAATTCGATTCGATCACTATCACACCCGCCAACAATTGAAAAATTTATTGAAGTTTTTTTTTCAAAACTCTTTTTACTGTATGGCGAAGTTTATAGAACATTCATCTATTTTCTTTTGCCTTGAAATCTTTTTCTGGTAACTGAAAAAACTGTGTGTTTTTAAAAATAACAGTTTTTTTAACTTTTTTGGGGAAAATTTTATGAGTTGATGATTTTTTCCCACAATTTTCGAGCTCTAATTTAGGCTGATAATTTTTGTTCCGAAGAAAAATCATTTAAAGCTTCGAAGAAGGAAGAAAATTTTAGTTTTGACTGTTGACTGTTCCAATGGAGCCTCAAGAGAGTGACAGGGAAGAAGAGCGATAGATGACTCGAGAACTCAGCAAAACGACTTCTATTTTAAGTTTGGCGCGCGAATAAAAATGGAAGCCGCGATTTTGAAGGGTAACGTTTAATAGGATTCCCGCTTGAATTTCGCAACGCCACTGGCAAGCAGCTTTAAATATGAAAAACTTTTTAGCACAATTAAATTATTTTCAAAGAAGTATCTAATCCCCAGAATCTCTAAATGAAAGTCCTTGCTTTATTCCTTGGTCTCGTTTTGTGCTTCACTGTCTCTGCTAGAGATGGCTTCACTCTCATGGCTCCTGAAGATCTTCCTAATCTCGAAGATGTCATGACCATTGGTACCAGATCTGCCCTTATGCAAGCCCTCAAGGAGAACAAAATCAACCCTGCTGTCTATCACATTGAAAGACTCTACGCTCTTGGCAGACAAGAACTTGCCGATGTCACCAACTATGAAGTCGTTGTTGTCGTTCATGATAAGGCCCAATCTAATAAGGTCAAGGCTACTGTTGAGACCATCCTCCAAGAAGACAATGCCACTGGTGAATACACTGTCACCGGCCAATGGGTCACTATGGGAGTTCCTCAAGATTATGATGATTAGAATTTTTTTAATAAGTTTGTCCTCATGAGTTGTATGCTCAATAATATGGTAATTCATAACTAAAGTTCATAATGACAGTGTTAATTTGAGAGTATCTACTCTTTAAAACAAACAAACAAACATAATTGGTTTCTTTCTTCCATACTTTTGATGAATTAAACAAAATTATCGGTATAAACAAAACAAAAAATTCTTTATTAAGGTACAAAGAAAAGTCCTAATGATTGAGCTCTTTTCACTTGATTTTCGTCAGTCCTACAAGAGATGAGTTTATTGGAAATAGAAAGGATCAGGTTTACTTTTTAGGGAAATTGCTTTCTTTAGAATCGCAAAATACCATCAGGAAAACAGTATTTTTATCGCATTTTTCTGCAATTTCTTGGCATCTTTTATCCAGTCTGACAAAGAATGATTCCTCTTGTTCTTCTGTTTCCATTTTTTCTCCAGGGGTCTTTTCTTCAGCCTTAATAACACCTGCCATAATGGTTGGAGGCTTGCTGACACCAGAAGCTTTCATTCTCAACCATTTTAATATTTTTGCAGTAATTTCTTCAAAACCTCTACTCTTCACTTCATCATAAAAGATAGCATCTATTGGAAAATTTTCAAACAAAAGAATTGTTCAGAAGCAGTACATTTGAGGAGAGGGTTAATATAAGGGCTTTCATCGAGAGGCAAAAGGGTCTTTTGAGCAGCAAAGATATTTTCCAAAATATCAAGTTGGGCAGTTCTCTTTTTTTCGACAAAGCTGTCAAAATTGTCAAGGATTTCAATTTTGAATTTTGCTAAAGCCAATGCAGCCTTTGCATCTTCTGCACTATCATGGCTTCCCTAGTGATCTTTGAGAATATTGATATAAAAAGACATGACATACCTTTTGAATATCAATATGAAGGTAGTTGTGTGACAAATTTTTCAATGAGCTTTTGTATCCTTTTGTATTGAGATAAAGGACTGATGTGTCAATAATTTTTTCATGAATAATCTATGTTAAAAGGCTAAGAAAAGCTCCCCTCAAGATTTACATTTAAACATTGAAGGTCATTTTCAAGAGAGTGTCCAACAAGGAAAGTATCTGCGTTGCAGAATTTGAAGAAATCTTGTTGGGCATCTTTGAGACCTTTTGTGGCATTATTCATATGATCGACAGTGATTCCGCTGTATTTTGTGAGGTAATCCTCGATATGATTTTCTGGTTTGATAAACTCATCATAAATGACTTCGCACTCAAAATTGATGAGAGTTAGTCTTGCTAATTCCATCCCTTGACTGGTTCTGACCTAAGAGGAAATTGGTTATTTTTGAGATCCGGAGGAATTTTTAACCATTTCACAATCGAGACCAATAATTAGTTCTTTAATAGATTGCTTTTGAGAAGGTCTACAATCTTTGGTATTCAAGAACTCTTCGTAGATAGGGAGATTCTCCATTGGATAAAGATTCATTTGGAGTTCTTCTTTGGTCAAAATACTGCTGGTGTACTTTTCAAGGAGAGCATCTTCATAAGAGAGTGGTTGTTCAGAATCTTCGTTTTTTTGTTTTCTAAGTTTTTTCTTATTCGCAAGTCCACCGAGATCATTTGAATGTTTTGAAGAGAAGAATAATTCCCAAAAATGTTCATTCTAATGAAAGATTTGGTTAATTCTACAATATTGGATTTCCCTAATTACATCTGGGCTAAAGAAGGGAGTGTCTCTCATATAACATTTGGCAGGCGAGTTTAGGTGTTTTTCCAAAAATGGAGTTTTTTCTTTGGAGATATTTGCTTCAGCTTGTTCAGCATTTGCACCATTTACAATCAGAAAAACAACGTTTTGAACAAGATGTTTATTCTAAAAAGTCAGGAATTATGGTCAAGGTTAGAAATTACATTGACGAGAACCCACAAAGGATTTGTAAAGTCTTTAAGGAAGATCCATTGGAGCACTTTTTGTACAACCTGAAAATCATAAGAAATTTTTGTGTAGGGAAGAAATCCAAACAGTAAATGCTCCCATCTTCTCAATAGCTTTCTGATCAATGATTTCAATATCAATTTTTTCAAAGTGGTCTTCATTTTTGGGAGCACTACTGGTTTGTTCATCTTTTTCTCTTTTTGCTTTCTTTTTTGTGAGAGCTTGGGCAACTAAAAATATTCTATGACTACAAATGGAGACAGAAGCAAACCTTCAACAAGGCTTTCTTGATAAAAACGACCGCCATTATTTGACTTTTTAGTCTTGTCCATTTTTGCAAAGATGGATTGGTACTTTTCACCAGAGTTTAATGGATTCATTCGATTCCGAATCTTGGATTATGATCAGAGAATTAAATTATAAAGGGTCAAGGAAAATATCTTTTGATTTTGGCCTTGACTTTGGTTTTGATTAAAGAGATCTCATTGAATTTTTTTTCCTCTCCAAGATGTATTTCTCACCTCAAGATCGGAGCGTTAAAAATGTCATTGAAAAGAAGGATAATTTCTGGTCGTCAAAAAAGAATTCAACACAGAGACCTTTAGTTTAAATTCTGATTTATGAGGTGAAGATAATAAAGAGAAAATTAATTTTATCACCTCAAGTAAAACTTTAATTTACAAGAGATGCAGCATCTTACTAAGGCTGTTTTTGTGACGGGTAATGCTAATAAGCTCAAGGAAGCTAAGGCTATTCTTGCTCCTTATTTCGACTTAGAAAGCCAAAATGTTGACTTGCCTGAATTGCAAGGAGAACCTGAAGAAATCATCAAGGAAAAGGCTCTTATTGCTGCTAAAAAGATCCAACCTCCCCTCCTCGTCGAAGATACCAGTCTTTGCTTCAATGCTCTTGGTGGTCTTCCTGGCCCTTATATTAAATGGTTCTTGGACAAATTGGGCCACGAAGGATTGAACAAGATGTTGGCTGGATTTGACGACAAGACTGCTTATGCTCAATGCATTTTTGGCTACATTGAAAAGGAAGGAGCTGAACCCCAAATTTTCGTTGGCAGAACTCCTGGTCAAATTGTCCCTGCCAGAGGTGAGAAGAACTTTGGATGGGATCCCATTTTCCAACCTGATGGTTATGATAAAACTTACGCTGAACTCGACGCCTCAATTAAAAACACCATGTCCCACAGAGCTAGAGCTTTACAAGAATTAGTTAAATATTTTGAAGCCCACAAACCCACCACCACCGAATCCACCACTGAATCTGCCGAAAATAAACAATAAACCTCTTGAGTTATTTGATAATATTATAAAATGAGTTTTATAAGAGAACCAATTTATATGGTTAGTTACATCAATTATATACGTACGGTAGAAAAGTATCCTCCAAAATAATCGCTTGGATATAATATAAAAATTATTTTTAAAATTCCAAAAATCTTTTTAGCTTCTCATATTGATGGTTTTTCCTTTTGAGCTGGACCTGGGTTTACTTTTTCTTGTATCTTTTAATGGGAGTCCACATCTGGTATGAGATTTGTTGGGATTTTGTTCTGTCGTGGATTGATTCATAGAGAGTTCAACATCCTTTTCTGCAATTTTACCCTGGACAACCTTTCTGACTCTATTTAATTGCTCAACGAAATTGTCATATCTTTCTGGAGATCGATTGACAGATCTATTTTTCCTCTTTTCAACAGAAACTTCATCCTTGTCGGTGAGCTCCATTTTGCTGAGTCTTGGAGGAAGGTAATAACTTGTATTAGGATCTTCGATGGTGGAAGGGCTTGCAGAATTATCTTTCTTGGATTCCCTGAGTATTTGATGACGCTCTTTGCGTTGCTTGACAGGGGGACTTCTTCCTGGTAAATCATTTTCCTTCAAACTATCCCTCATTTTATTGGCTGAAGGTTTAATTGCACTGCTTGTAGAAGTTTCTTTTTGATTAAAGACCTGACGATACATTCCATCAAAATTCAAAAGATCCTCTTTGTTTTTTTCGCTGAGTTTTTGAAGGTCATCTTTGAGTCTTTCATTATTTTTGATTTGCTGAATGTGTTTGTTTTCAAGAGTGAAATAAGAATCTTGTAAGCTTCTCGCATACTGAGCCAGATCTTCTCTATTCATATTTTCAAAGTTGTTACTGTGGCTTTGGTAGTTGCCTTCCCTTCTATTTGAGTTGATTGATTGTTTTCTTTCATTTTTTAAGAGTTTTCCCAAGGCAACATTTTGGTCAATTTGAGTTTGAAGGTCGTGCTTCAAAATATGAATTTCTTGCTTGAGTTGTTTCTGGATGAGCACGTTGCTTTCTTTGATTAATTCGACTTCTTGTTTATACTTATTGATAAGTCCAAACATGAAGCCGAGTTTTTCATCATCATGCATATGGAGTTTACTTGACTCAGTTTGATTGCTGGTGTATTGGTCATTGGCTGAGTACAACTGGCTGTGATTGCTGTTTTCGATTTTCTCCAAAAATTCGTTTTTACTGTTTTCAATAGATGCACGAGGATTTGGTTGTCGGCTGTGATAAGTTTTATCAGACGGAAGTCCGCTAATGAGACTATCACGCTGATACAAGGAGATATCTTTATTACTGGGTCTTG
>Ga0182738_1005791_pt1 | contig 13055 bp, 5 predicted proteins | sample eDN5th30CBELigMG_FD_128876 | JGI IMG/M metagenome (GOLD analysis project Ga0182738, IMG submission 128876) | Enriched Miracle-Growth compost microbial communities from Emeryville, California, USA - eDNA 5th pass 30_C BE-Lig MG (version 2)... ...
AGATTTCAGAAATTATTTAGATTCAAACTATACTTTAAGCAATTCAAATGGAAAATATGTCCACAAGGAATTTTCTTTCCGTGAGTGATTTCATGCAAGAAAATCAAACAAGTTGAGTCAATATTTTCAACATCTTCTTGGGTCACTTCTGGAAGCCTTGAATTGGAAAGGATTTAGTTGATAAGATTGAGAAAAACAATATACTTGTTGAGTTTTTTTACTAAGACTATAGAGTTGTAGAAGGTCGTGACTGTTCCAATTAGATTTGAGACAGTTTCAAGGGTTTCAAGAATCAAGTGGAGTGGAATTCCAAAGCTCTGATAGATAAAGATGAATAGTGAAAGTTCGCAAAGAAGGGTGGTCACACTGAAAACAAACTCTACCACAGACAAAATAGTAGATTTTTTCTCGAAATGAGAGAGTGTGAGCAATTCAACCAGATTAACAAAGTATTTCACACAAGGAGAGCCGATTTTGAGCAAAAGAATGAAAACCTATACACTTTATTCATCTTAAGAATTAACAAATTACTTCAAACCCAATTAAAGCTGCTAAATGTCTTTCACTTCTTGGGACATCTTTTCTTTGGAAAGCATTTTGGTAAAAGAGCATTGATAAAAGTAAATCTCCAACTATTAGTGAGCAGAATAAAATGCTAATCTTGATATGACCAGCATAATTGCTTTGATTCTCCATAATGAGCTATTTTATTTAGATTTTGAAAATAGTATTCTCTTTTTACATATTCTGAGCGCTTAATAGTAAGCCAATGAAGGATAGACCATGCCAAAACACCGATACACAAAACTTTTTCAGATGAGAACTGGATAAGTAACGAAAAGCTTACTGATAAGTTGAGAGGTCACGAGTTCATCATGAAGAGTCAACATAATAAAAGCAAATGATAAAATTTTTTGCTTAGTTGATTGTATTATATCCTGAAGATATTAATATGGCTCCATAAAACTAGGAGATTTACATAACGTTCCATTTCTCTCATTTCTCCAAAGAAGAACTTGATAACTGAGGTGATGGTACCCAATACAATAGCAAAAATCGCATTTAACATGACCGCTTTGTGATATTTCGAATTTGCAAGTCGTGTTATCGCGAGAGATAGAGGCACATTTCCTTGAAGGACATTTTGATAAACGATCATACCTGCAAGAGATAAACTCCCAAGGACATAGATTGAAAGTTTCGAAATTAAAGGCATTCTTGGAATTTTGTTCTTCTAGAATAAATTTATTGTTTTCTTTATTTATATGCGTGTTTTTTTTAAGATGAATAAAATTGATTAACTCAGGAGACGGAGTTGAGAGAAAATACACGGGAATGGAAATCCTGTTGAATTTTGTAGGAATTTTTTTTTCCATAAGAAAGATATTGAGGAATTTATTTCGGAAAAAATTGTTTCTGAACTCAACTCAAACAAACAAATTTGGATATTTAATTGGATCCATGTCTTTTCTCATTTAAGTGTTTAAAATTTTTTCATGACATGAAACTCTTGAAATTTGTGTGAAAATATTCAAAATAAAAAAAAAAATGTTCCTGACTAAAAAATAATTTTTCGCTTTTTTTCCGTTTGCCTTCCGGATCAAAGAGTTTCACTTGGCTCAAAAATTTTCCTCTTGAGATTTTGCTGAGAAATTTAATGAGAGAACCAGAACCGAATTTTTGAATGGTGTTTCTCGAGGAGAGGACTTGAAAAATCTGTTGAGAAAAAATTTCAAAAGGTCAGATTTGGAAGTTTTTCCAAAAAAAAAATTCTTAATAAAAGCATGGAAGAAATCGAATAATTGAGAGTTTTTCTTCTTGATTTTGACATTTAGACCTTTTTTGGAAATAAATGTAGGTGTTTGAAACAAGATTGAATCTTTCTCCTCTTTCTATTGCAAATGATTTTTCACGATATTTTGTGAGCAAAGGAACTTCTAAAGATGGTAAGAATTGCCAAACTTAATCAGTCAAAGAAACCTGGCCCAAAACAAGAGCGTGACAATTCAATGAACTTTTGGATGAAACCAGCTTCTATTATTTTGATAATAATAATTAAACCTTTAGATTCAAAGAATTTTTCCATTTTTATGGGTTTCAAATGGTCAAACTGCCAAAATTTTGCCAATATTGAGAAAGAAGCATTTCTAGCTTCAACAAGCTATGAAATAAATGAGATCAAATTTTTAACTTATTCCCAAGAAGGGGATATTATTTTGCTGTTAGAAAAATGTTCGGATGACAGTTTTAATTACGTACTATTATTATGAGAAGGTGAGATAATAAATCCAAAAGGCATTTTAAAAGCTTTGAATTGATCAAATGGGTGAGACGAAAAGATGAAAGATTTTTTTTCCAGATCTAACGAATTCTTATATTTTGGAGTTAGAATTCAGAGGAAGATGTTCAGGATTGAAAGTTCAAAATTAAAGAAGAGTCAGAGTTTAATAATTATATGAAGAAAACTGGTCTGAATTTTTAATTCACAATTCTCAAGGAAATTAATTTTGAATTTGATTACTAAATCTAGTATTTAATAAATTGGGGAAAATAGAGCGGTTATATTTTTTGGGATAAAAAGGTTGTTTCCTTTCAATTCTCTCCTTAAAATGGAATTTTTCTCTACATACACCGTTGAATTGGTTTCTATTTAACGTCAAATAAATAGGGCAATTATTGCATGAGAAGCTATTTGGAGAGGATTCAGTGGGTGATTTTCAACCGGTTTTCATACCTCTAAAATTCTAAATTGAGTTCATTTTAAGACGAGAGAAAGGTATCCGCCAAGAGCCAAAACTGTAGATAAGGCGGCTTTGGTTAGATTCTTTTCAATTTATTAAAGGATTCGCGGGGTTTTAAAAAAACGATTTATTTTGCAATCAAGTTTTGCTTTGCTTAACTTAACTTAAAAAAGGTTTATTTGATGAGTAAATCCGGTACTAAAGCAAGTGATCCTTCTACTACCCTCACTAAAAGCAAGTTGGCTCAGCCACCTTCAACTGCTCGCAAACAAACTCATCAGCCAACTCAGCATAAGATTGAATTTTATGTAAAGGAGGAACTTGTGGGGTTATATTGCCCTCCAATTGAGAAAACTCTGATCCATAATATCATGGGTGGTGATAATGAAATTGCAGAACTCAGGCAGGCGTTTGATGACCTTGTGCTCAAGCCGAGATTTGCACATGGAAAGACTATCCAAAAGGATGAGCCATACTTCCGTTGCTTGGATTGCGAAGTTCTTAGAAACACAAATCAACGAACTTATATCTGTAGATTCTGTTTTGAAAAAACAAACCATAGAGGCCATCGTTTCTTGTTGATGAACGATGCCACAGGCAATGAGACCTGTGATTGTGGTAATGAGTCTCTTTTGAACCACAAATTTTTCTGTCCTGATCATGGAACATGCCACCAAGCAGAATTTGATAAATTGCTGGAAATTGTGCCTGGAGACTTTAAAAAGAGGCTCAATCAGGTGATAAAGCAGGCCATCTATGAGCTTGTGTTTGCATGCGAGGTACAGCGCCTCAATCTTCAGGGAAATATAAGAAACGGTCTGACTCGAATGATAGAGTCAGTATTGGCAGTATTCAACCACTGCCTCAGATTCAACTCTGTGTTCCTTGTGCTTCTTTCTCATGTGTTGACCAGAAAGTTTAAGCTCCCAACAGTCTACAGACACTTTAGCTTTATTGATGAGAGACTTGCTAAGAATAACCCAAATATCGTTGAGCAATATGTTGATAATTTGACTTACCTGGAAGCCCTGATGGGCAACTCTTTATATTTTAAGGAAGAGAACCAGAGAGAGCTGAGAGAAGTTTTATTGAGGCTATCTTGCGCTGAAGTCTTCAAGAAACAGCTTGTAATTAGCTTCCATAAAGTTTCACATTCTCTATTCAAAATTTTGCCCGAAAGGCCCTTTGCATTTTCTGACTTGGCTTATCTGACAATGCAAATTTATGCTTCAGAAGAGAATTGTGAGAAAGTTATAAAAGAGTGCTCTTTTGACAATATTATTGAAGTTATAAGATTATACACAAAGAATTATGAGCCTTCGCTTGACGTTGGAGGCAAAGTTCTCACAAGACTGCTGCATTTGTTTGAACTGATTCTTGAAAAGGAATATCCTGGAAAGCATTTGGTTAAAAAAGATGGAGTTGTTGCCAAGTTTTTGGATGTTGTTGCCGATTTCCAAAAGAACAGCAGTTACTCTGTAAAGGCCCTGAGCAACGACCTCAAATTCTCCAACACTGAACAGAATATCCTGGATTACTGGGAGTTTGAAAGAAAGATTTTCTCAATTACTGAAAGACTTTTAAAGAATATTGGTAATATCCTTGATACTGAAGGCTGGGACAGACATCCTGAGCTTTTCTTGATCGACTGGGGAGAAAGGGCCACAGAAGACCATTTGGTGAATCCTCCAGAGTGTGGCAAAGCTCACCTGAACCTTCCCCTCCAAAGAAACATGATTGCATACCTGCAATATTCTATAGATAATGTGGACAGTGAAAAATTGATTGCACGTCTTGAATATGTTCGAAGGAGCAGCCCTGATGGTATTGTGCATTTGCTCAAGCAATCTCTTGAAACAATCGGGTTAATGAGACAAACAATGATTAAGATTGATGGATGGAACGTTGGAAGCAATAGAGTTGTTGAGAAGTATTTTAGTCAAGAAGAAGGTTTGAGCTACTTTGACTATGACTTTACTTTTGTTCAGCTTTTCTCGTTGTTAATCAGTGAAGAAGAACTGAATATGTTTGAACTCTACTATAAAAGCTTCTTTAGCGGTGACGAAGAACTGATCAAGCTTTTTGAATCTGGTAATTTCAAGAAGGCTTCAGATGACCAAGTAAAGATTATTGAAGACTTTTTAATGTTCTTGGTTCAATTGCTACACGGTGAAATCTCATTCTTCAACATTTTCTACAGAGGACCTTACTTGACAAACCATGGTTCCAAGAAAGTTTTAGACCAGATTCACAGAAAGATTCTGATCACTTTCTTGCACAAGACTTACCAGTACTTCCCAATCAAAACGTTGAAGTTTGATTTCAGATATATTTTGAGAGGAGACATATTCCACGAAAAGATCTTGAAAGATATTGCTGATATTGAGAAGTCCTCAAAGAATTTCAAGCTCAAGAAGGGATACACCAGTTTATTCGACTCTTTCTACTTGTATTCTGATTGTCTGATCAATAACAAGTTGATCAGTAACGTGCGACACAACAATAGAAAACCTGAAATAGCAGACCTTGGCCACTTTACACAAAGTCTTTTATTCCTGACTGGCTTGCAACAAAAGTTCTATGAGAGTTTCATTGTGGAATGGTTCTCTAAGTTCTTTGCGAGCTACACAAAAAATGCCGGTTGTCTCCTGCCTTCAATCATCAAGCTGATCATCTTGCCTCTCAAGTTGTTGGAGCACTCCAAGAAAAATCCAGTTTCAAGTAGGTTTAAGGAAAGGATCGTTTTCCCCTTTTTTGGGTCGAAGGACTTTTATGAAAAAATGAAGAAGGTGCTTCCTCAAGTTGAAGATCCAGCGATTATTAGTATTATGGCAAAGCTCGTCAACATCTTTGTGCCCAAGAGTAACATTGGAAACATCTCAAATACTTCTTTCAACATTGAGCCTGAAGACCTCAAGTCCTTCCTTGATGTCAATATGAGCATGGATCCTTCCAATATGCCTGACTTGATGAACCAAACCATGATGAGCCAGCCTCAAACGAGAGATTGGGATGAGAAAGAACAATTGTGTGGGATTTGTTTCAAGAAAGTGGACCTTACCAGTGTTGACGTTGGTATTCCCGGGTTCATTTCCAAGTCAAATATGAACTATTGGGAACTCAAGGGACGTAAATTCCGCAAGCCTCCTCACAGTGCTGACAAGGAGGTCCTGAAATTAATCGTGTATTTAGTGAGACACCGCTACAATCCTTATGCGGGAGGGCTGAATGCCAAAGAATTAGACTGGATGGAGGGGTATGTGCCTCCAAAATTGCTGATGGACTTCTACCCAGCTTTCAACAGTTGCATGCATTATCTCCATAGATCTTGTTATTCAAAGACTTTTGTGCCAATTGCAGGCGGTAATTCGCACGAATACGAATGCCCAGTGTGCAAGAAGCTCAACAATATGTTTATCGGAATGGAGAAAGTCGATGCCGCCTCTCGTAAACTTATTGAAGAACAGCTGAAGAAAAACAAGAGATTCTTGAATTTTATCAAGAAGCAAGGTGTTATCCTATCGATGCTTCCTGATCCCAACCTCAAATTTGACTTTTACAACAGCTTTATGATGAGCCTTTATCCCAAGAATCCCGCATTAGAATTAAAGTTGAACGATCCTGCTGCAGATAAAAAGATTTTGAAATTCGCAAACCTGATCAGAGCCAGTTACTTCCAGCTTGTGAGAAACTCGTTGATCAATGACTTTGAGACATTCATGGCCAAATCTTACATGTGCTACAAATTTGCTTTTGTCAATCTTCAAAGTTTCATTATGAAGAATTTCCAATTCCATCAATACTTTGAAAACTACAATCAAGAGCTTCCTCCTACGATCTTCCACATCCTCAATCATTCTGGTCTGATGGGCTCTCCAGAACCTCCTTCAATGCAACAATTGTATGATGTCTATTCAGAGGTTCTTGGTCTTGACTATGAGAAGAAAAAGATCAAGATCCAAGAAGAAAAAGAAAAGAGAAAGCAAAAAGAAGCCGAACATAAGCATCTTGGAGAACATCAGCATGACCATCATAGAAGGCTACCTGAAGTCCCCTCTTTCTTCAAGAAGAAGCTGTACGGAGCAGTTGAGATGAACTCCAAGAACAAGCAGATTATGGAAATTTACAACTATAAGGCAAGATTGATCAAAGTTGATGACACTCTGTTTGAAGATAAGCAGATGGTGACTGCAAGTCAGATTGGCAGTCAAGTTGACATTGACAAGCAATTCAATGGATCAATGGATAGCTATGATGGGGGAAGAAGTGTTGGGTCTACTCCTGACGAGGATGCTGATGAGGTAAAGGAAGAAGATTTGTTTGACATTTTGCAAAAGATGATGCTCCTCTTTGAAAATGAAACGGAAGAGGACTTTTTATTGGCTTTCTGGGAGACTTTCTTGAGATTCCTGACAACCAACAGAATGAAGGATCATCATACCAATATCGATCTGGAGAAGATTCCTCTCGACTTCTTATATATGAGAACTCTTGCCATTTTTTCAAGAACCCTCTTGTCTGAAAGAGTGATCCAAATGAAGCAACCCAATATTCCCGATTTCGAGGAAATGTGTCAGCTTATTGCTGGTAGGGCAGACCTTCGCGAGGCTTTTGTTGAAGAAATGATTGGATTGGTGCAAAGAATTGTAGTTGCCTGCATTTTGGTATTTGATTTCGATAAGTGCCAGGAAATCACCAATGCTTTGGAATTCTTGACTGAGCTTAAAACTAACCGTGAGAACTTCTTGAATAATTTGCTTGGCTTCTTGAAAACTGGTCTCACTGTTGATGTTATCCTTTCTGCCAAAATGTGGGAGCTCAGCTCAGTTTACAGAAACTTCTTTTATGCTTGGAGAGAGAACCTGTCAGAATTCCTCAAGAAGACCAGAAATCCCTTTGAGCTGATGCACAAAAATATTGTTGAGATTAAGCCACTTGTTGTGGCGCTCCCTTCTAACTTTAACGAATTCAATTCAGAATATCTTCCCAGAAAATGTGACCTTTGCGGGGAATTCTGTAATTATTGCAAAACAGTTCTTTGTCTCTTGTGTGGCAAAATCTTTTGCAAAGAAAAATGTCAAAAGAAGGCACATAAGAAGGTAATGTTATTAGAAGGAAATGAGATGCTCAACATCGACACTCACACTTTTAACAGTCAGCCAACTCAAGAAAGCGAAGACCCAATGGAAACTAATGATAGATCCATGAGTATCGAGAATGACACTCCAATCGCTGTGACAAGAAAGAGCTCTGCTGCTTTGCTTGCCAAGAAAGGAATGGTAAAGGGCAATCAAAAACCCAGTGCCCCCAACCTCAGCAGACCCAACAAATTGAAGGCCAATACTTTAATTCCAAAGAACAAGAAGACAAATATTGATATTCTTACCTTTGATGATAATCTCAATGCTGAGGCTGAGCAGGGTAACGCCAGAAATGGGAAGCTGTCTCCAGTTTTTGATCCCAAGAGTCTGGTTACACCTATCAAAAACTATAAGCTCCCAAGCAGTATTGACGTTGGCAACGATTGGGACAAGCTTTCTTCAGTCAGAGGATCCTCCCCCAAAAGTTTGGTTGCCAAGACTGTGAAGAGCACCACCACTGCCAAAAAGTCTCCCTTACGCGGAAGAAATCTTCTTGACACGAAAGTTGATCCCAAGTCAGCAAAGGCGAAATCAAGTGGAAAATTCGACAAAGATTTGAGTCCTAAATTCAAAGATCATGTCCATGTAAATAAGTTTACTATAAAGAAGGGCAATCCCCAGAAAACTAGAATCCCCACAAAGTTGGAGCAAACTAATGCTACTGATGTGAGTCGCGATGACAGTTTTGACAGTCAAGGAAAGAAAAAGAAGAAGAAGAAGAGAAGTAAGGGTGGCAATATGCAAAAGCACGCTGACGAATGCCATAAGGGACACACTGTCTATATTGGAATTCAAGACCAGAGCGTGATTATGTGGAGTAAGCCCAGAGAGGTTGTGTATCCTGAAAAGTTGTACGTTGACAGATTCGGCCAAGAGCTCAAGGATAAAGTCAATATCATTGAAGAAGATTGGAACTTCTTTGAACTGAATCCATTTGTTTTGAAAAGACTGAGAGATGCTGTTGAAAATCATAGTCTTCCTCAATTAATTTACTCCATCATGAAAAACCACTTTAAGCCTTCGACGAAATAATAGAAAAAAAAGTTTTTGAAAAAATTTTTTACATGTATGAAATAATAAACAAGTCTTTTTATTTTTACTTTTGTTTATATCACATAATTAACTCCAATACTCATTGTTTGAAAATTATTTAAGAATTGGTTTGTCTCATCCTTCTAAAATATAGACATAGAATGAATAATATGAAAAATGAAATTCTCAAGTATGAATAGAGTTACATTACAAATCTCTTTCGATTTTACGAGACAAATATCTTTCGAATTCTTCAAGAGAGATGGTATTATTTTTGGAAATATTTTGCATAATTTCTTTTAAATCTTCATCAGAGACGGTATGGCCAACTTCTTTGGCGAGTTTCTTCAAGTCATCAAAAGTGACTTGGCCTTTTTCATTAGTGTCAATAATTTTAAAGAGAGTTTCTCTGCCTTCCTTTGTGCGGATATTGCCCAATCTTTCTGTTAGTTCAGACAAGAACGTTTCGAAATCCAATTGTTGATATTCCTGGTCAATTTCAGTAAGGATTGTCATGATGGTAGGATATTTGGTATTTAGGCCGAGTGTTCTGGCACAATCTAACAATATTTCCATATTCATTTTGTTGGTTTTGGGGTCCAGGAAGCTTTGGAAAGAATCAAAAAGTTCCAATGACTGTTCATTATCAAAAAGTTCGTTATATTTCACAACATCCTTATTCAAGATTGCTTTTCTTTTTGCCTCTAGATCGCGGGATTAGTTGATTGGGAAGACGACAAGAAGGTACCTAATTGTTGAGCTTTAGTATTTGGTGCAGGATTCTTTGGAGTCTTACTCATACTCTGAAAAAAGGTTTCGAATTAGATATTAAATTTACAATGATTGAATAAAAATAACTTGCTTGAAAGATAATTGAGAAAAAAATCCTGCCTAATGACGAGAAATAAATTTTTGAAGAACTCTTATGAACAAAGATGGTATTAAAAATAACTATTGGTTATGTTATCAATTATCCAACATATGAACTCTTATAGAATATTCCATTCATTTCCATCATACGAGAAAATGGTTTCAACGACAGAATCTAAAGTTGGTTTTACGGCGAGACAAAATAGTTTTCCTTGATGAACTAGAGTATGTACAACGTATCCTTCATCCAATGGAAGTCTTTTATTTTGGATCATTTTCTTTTCTTCTGGGTCACCTTCACTATTAGGAACCTGCAAATCCCAAGCATTCTCATTGGGATCTTCTTCTTTGATAACTTTTAAACCTTGGTTATCCGGATTTAAGAAATAGCAAGAATTTGAGCTGAGGAATGTTTCAGTTTGCCCTCCGAGAACCATAATTTCTTGACGGTTGATTTGTAACATTGAACTCTTTGGGAGAATTGGAATTTTCACTCCAGCCTCAGATATCAAAGGAACATCGACCCATTGATTTGCCAGAATACAATATCTTTCCATTTTTTTGCTTGTCTCTCCAGAACATCCCATGTACCCTCCATATTTATAAATATAGTTATTGTCAAATATGAATAAGCTTGGCTCACTAACTCCATAATTACAATTGCTGATAAACACCCACTTGTCTTCTTTGATGATGTACCTTTCACAATCTAAAAGACAAGTATCACCTTTTTTAGACTCAAAGCCTCCGATAATATAGATAGATCCATCACAATGAATGAGACTGTGTCCGTATCGAGACTTATTCAATTTAGCTTTAAAGTTGATCACAGCCTGAGCAAGCAAATCAGAATTACTATTTGGTGCAAAATCACTAGAATGCTTGCGTTTTAGATGCTCGACGGAGTCTTGTTTGGATTCTTTTCTTTCTTCACTGCTTTGAGAGTTTCTTGGAGGAGGAATTTTGGGTTTTTTTGGATTGTTGGCGACAGGTCGATATTCAAAACTCAGAGTCTGATAAGAATCTTGGCCTCCAATAAAGTAAATAATTCCTTCAGGTGTCGAGATAGTTTTGACAGTTCTTGGAATTTGAACTTCTTTTGGGAAAGGAACTTTGATAAGAGTATTATTGAAGATTAATTTAGAGCCCTGAGGATGACTGGGGAATTTGAGATTGAGGCAGATGCGAGGAAGGTTGTAAAGATGCAAGTTTCTTTCAGAGGGGTTGTAGAAATGGAGACACTTGAGGCTTGAGCCAATTTCATGGTTAAAGAAATCTTCTGTATCAATTTCAAAAGATTTGAAATTGTAAGACTTGCTGAGGAAGGATTCATAGTTGATATTTTTGGAGATATTTTGGACGGAATTTTCTATTTTGAAAGCAGAAGGAGTTTCAATTTTGACCATTTCTTTGACGACTTCGATCAAGAATGCATTGGGTTGTTGTTTATTTTGGAAAAGATTATAATCCATTTTTTGAATAAGGGGGTTTTTGGGAGGATTTATTGTGGTTTCCCTGACCTTTCGGATGAGGTATCTTGCATAATTGTATCGATTAGTAAACTCGTTTGTTTTATTTTGCTTGAGATCAAACTTAAAGATGTTGTCGGTTTCTGGAACATTAAAAACAGAAAAGAGCTCGTTTAGCTTGAGATTATGATTATATGCAAACAAATTCAAATCCTGATTTGAAGCGAGCTCTGTTGATTGTTTTTCAATATCCAAAAAGCTGGGTGTGTTCTTGAGGGAATTGACATATTCAAGGAATTTTTGAGAACTTGCTTTGGCAAATTGGATATTTTGAGCAAAAGCATCAAATTCATTTGAAAGAAGGACAGAGATATAGTCCCTGAGACTATAAACTTGAAAAGTGAAAATTTCAATGAGGTTTTGAGCTTTCATGGCAAAGTTTTGTATTTCTTCTTTTACGTGTTGTGCAATCTCTTCCTTTAATTCGTCTGCACTTTCCATAAAATTTTCTATGACGTTGATATTTAAAGAGTTTGCTCCAGATTTTGTTTTCAAGTCCAGGTATTTATTGCTATAATACTCTCCAATTTCTTGAATGGGTAGCATGACTGTGCCTTCTTCTAATATTTTCGACACTTCATCAAATCCTGAAAGGCTTGAAACATTTAGATTTGGGCTGGTCTGTACGCAGTGTTCACATTTAAAGAGCGGTAGTTTCCCCTGCTCAATTGGGAAGGGGATAAAGTATTTAAAAGTTTGTGTTGGATGGAGTGGACATGGAAATCTTTGTTCAAAAGTGACAAAAGGGTTAAGTTCTGGTTTTGGAGTCTTATTCTGAGAGTTTTGGGGAGTACTTGGAGTGGTTTTTCTTCCCATAAAGCTGGCAATGCCAGCGAGAGCAGATTTCTTTGGAGCGCTCATTATGTTCAGATTTTATCAATAAAAATACAAATATGGAAACCTTTAATTCTTTATAGCAAGATTAAACTGCCAGTGTGACGAAATTGATTACCTACTCAGAAAATACCAAAAATAGCTAATGATTTTGGTGTTGGGATAATTATTAAAATCTCACAATTCGGTGGACGAAGAATAATTGAACCCTGTGATGAAGTGGGAGAGAGAGGGGAAAAACAAGAGAGAGAGTGGAAAAAACAAGAGAGAGAGTGAAAAAAAAACAATACTGTATATTTTGATTCCTTGTGAGAAATTGACTGCGGCAGAGATCTATTTCTAGTCAGGCCAATATTTAGCAGACAATTCTCAATTTAAATAAAGCCCGCCTTCGGTTAGTTTTTTCCCGTTTTGATAAGAGCATTTCTCGAATACCACATTCATGGCTTTGACATTGATGTGGGGAGAATGAGCAAAAACTTGAGAAAAAACCTGATGAAAATTATTTGGTTTAATGAGGTTTCGCCGAATTAAATTTTCTCCTTGATAAGTTTAATTTGAAACGAAACCGGCTGAGCCGAGCCTTTTTTGTTGAATTTTTTCGATTTCGTAATAGGTGGTATAATTATACGCACATATATCTGTTCTCAAAAAGAATGATAATACAAACGCTTTGAAAAAATATTATTTCTATGTGGAGAAAAAATACAAATAATTCTTATTCTGGATATGAAATTGATTTTAGGCATTATTTTCAGGAACAGGAGGAAGAGCTGAACTGGAAAGTTGTTCTTGATTAATTTGTTGTTCTTGTAATTGGCCAACACTCTCCAAGCCGTTATTATTTTCATTTTCACTTGAGGTTGGGATTTGAATATATTCAATTTTCTGCATTAACATTAGAGTTC
>Ga0182738_1005792_pt1 | contig 13054 bp, 11 predicted proteins | sample eDN5th30CBELigMG_FD_128876 | JGI IMG/M metagenome (GOLD analysis project Ga0182738, IMG submission 128876) | Enriched Miracle-Growth compost microbial communities from Emeryville, California, USA - eDNA 5th pass 30_C BE-Lig MG (version 2)... ...
GGCGATCTCCCGTTGAACGGCACTGGCGCGCGCTTTGGCGTAATCGGACAGGTGGGGCTGGTCGTGCTGCTCCCACTGCCGGGGAACAGGGCGCGAAGGCGCAGTCGCCGAAAGCAGGGCAACCGGATCGACTGGCCGCCCCTGCCGGCGAACCTCGAAATGCAGGTGGGGGCCGGTCGAACGCCCCGTCGACCCGATACGGCCGACTATTGCCCCCTGCCCGACCTGCGACCCGGGCCTGACCAGCAACTGGTCGAGGTGCGCGTACCGCGTGCGCATCCCGCCGCCATGATCGATCTCGATCATGCGTCCATATCCTCCCGCGTATCCCGCAAATGTCACCGTGCCCCCCGCCGACGCCAAAACCGGCGATCCCGCAGCGCCCGGTATGTCGATGCCCGCGTGGAAACGTTGCCCGCCGTCGACAGGATCGGGCCGCACTCCGTAGCGCGAGGAAAGCCGGGGCAGCGCCCGCTTGACCGCCGCCGCACCAGGGGCCGGCTGTTCAGCCACGGGCCGCGCAGGTTCCGCTGACTTCGCCACCATGCGCTCCCGAAAAGCGGTGCCGTTGGGCAGCTCCGCGCGCGCCGTATCCGCCACGAAAAGCGGCAGGAGGATGAACACGGAGGTCAAGGCGAGCTTGGGCGGCATTCTGTCGTTAGACGGAGCCCCCATCCCCATCCCGCAACGGTTTTCGAAAAATTTTTAAGGGCAGATTTTCCTTACGGCATCAGCCCGAAAGCTCCGTCTCGCCAGTGCCACTCGGATGCCAGCGAAGGGAGTTTTGACGATGAATGCAATGGAACGGGCCATGCTCGATATGCTCAAGCGGGGCCGCGAGGAATTCGGCGTCGTCGCTGTAAAGGCGGAGTTCGAAGCGGAAGGCACGCGCCCTGACGAGCTGTTGCGGCTGCTCGAACTGGCGCACCGGGCCGATCTCGGCGTCGCGCTCAAGATCGGCGGCTGCGAAGCGGTGTCGGACCTGCTCGCCGCGCAGCTCTATGGCGCGAACTACATCATCGCGCCGATGGTCGAGACGCCTTACGCGTTGCGCAAGTTCGTCGACGCGCGGGCCAAGACCTGGGGCGAGAACGCGCACAACGCGAAGTTCCTGTTCAACCTCGAAACGCAGACGACGCTCGATAACCTCGAGGACATGCTCCCGATCGCGTCCGCCCATCTGGATGGGATCGTGTTCGGCCGGGTGGACTTCACCCTATCTCGCGGAATGCCGCGCGGCGCGATCAATGCCCGGCAGATCACCAACTCGGTTCTGCTGGTAGCCCATGCCTGTGCCGAGCAGGACCTGGAACTGGTCGTCGGCGGCTCTGTCGCCGTGGAAGCTGCGCCTGCCTTGCGCGAAATCCGCAACGTGCGGCTCGATCGGTTCGAGACGCGCAAGGTCGTGTTCGACGGCGCGGCTGCTGAGTCCGTGCGGTTCGAGGAAGGTGTCGCCAACGCAGTCGCGTTCGAGCTCGCGTGGCTCAAGGCGAAGGCCGAGTACTACGGTAACATCGCGAACGAGGACATGCCGCGCATCCGCATGATGGAAGAGCGCAGCATGCACGCCGCCAAGGCCCGTATCGCATCGCTGGCCGCCTGACCGACGATGCCGTTCGCCTCGGAAGTCTCCACGCTCATGCGCTCTGTCGCGGAAGCGGCCGTCATGCCGCGCTTCCGGCGGCTGGCCACGCATGAGGTGATGGAGAAGTCCCCCGGAGAGCTTGTCACTGCCGCCGACCTCGAGGCGGAGCGACGCCTCACCGATGGTCTGTCCGCCTTATGTCCCGAGGCGCGGATCATCGGTGAGGAAGCCGCGGCGGGAAACCCGCGGCTGCTCGACGGTGTCAGCGAAGGGCTGCTCTGGCTGATCGACCCGGTCGACGGCACGGGCAACTTCGCCGCCGGGCGCGAGCCTTTCGGCATGATGGTCGCGCTCGTGGAAAGCGGCGTGACGCTGGCCGGCTGGATACTCGCGCCGACGTCCGGACGGCTGTGCCATGCCGAGCAGGGCAGAGGCGCCAGCATAAACGGCAGGCGCATCACCGCTCCGGCCGATCTGCGGGACAGGCCGAAGGCGGCACTCGGGACGCACTTCCTTACAGCCGACCGCCGGGATCGGGTGCACGCGGTTGCCGAACGCGCGCTAGACGTGCGGCCCGTCCCGCGCTGCGCGGCCGAGAGCTACGCCCGGCTCGCCTTGGGCAAGGACGATGTCGCGCTGTTCCAGCGCACCCTGCCGTGGGACCACGCCGCCGGGGTCCTGTTCCTGCGCGAGGCGGGGGGCAAGGTCACCGACTGGCGCCGCGACGACTGGCGGGTCGGCACTGCCGGAACCGGCATCCTCGCCGGAGCGACCGGGCTTGCATGGCAGGCCGGCGCCGACGCCCTTCTCACGCCAGAGGCCGGCCTGATCGAGCTGGAGAACTGCCTCTCATGACCCGTCATTCGGCGCGCCTGCTGACCGTGGGGCTCGCCACCGCGTTGATCGCGGGCGGCCCGGTTGCGGCGCAACTTGCATCGCCAGTGGCGACGCAACCATCCCAGCCAGATTCAAGTTTCGGCGTCGCCCAAGCGGGTGCGGCAGAAGTGCCGTCCGCGACGATCGCACCGTTCGAGCCTGTGAACATCGACCCGTTCCCGCCGGGTTCACAGGCCAGGACGGCCGATCGGGCGAAAGTCGAGGAGACGAAGCGCCCGGACCAGGCCCCGATCAGCGAGTTCGAGGGCTTCGTCTCCACCCTTGCCGGCAAGCCCCTGCGCCGCTTCGGCGCGGAACTGCTGCTGCCCTCCGCGCGGGACTTCACCTCGCCACCCACTGCCACGATCCCGCCGGATTACCGCCTGAACCCCGGCGACCGGGTGAACCTCTCGCTCGCAGGCTCGGTGCAGGCCACGGACCTGCGCCTGACGATCGACAGCGAAGGGCGCATCTTCATTCCGAAGATCGGCCCCGTCGTCGTGGGCGGGCTGCGCTATGGCGACTTGCGCCAGACGATCGCCGAGGCGGTCTCGCGCCAGTATCGCAGCTTCGACGTGGACGTGATGGTGGCCGAGCTTCACGGCGTGACCGTGTTCGTCACCGGCTTCGCGGCGACGCCCGGTTCCTACACCGTCAGCAGCCTTTCGACGCTGGTGAATGCAGTGCTCGCCGCTGGCGGCCCCGCGCCCGGCGGCAGCTTCCGGTCGATCCAGTTGCGCCGCAACGGGCAACTGGTCTCCGATTTCGACCTCTACGACCTCCTGCTCAAAGGGGACCGCAGCGGCGATGTCGTCGTGCAGAACGGCGACGTGATCTACATCGCCCCCGCCGGCGAGCAGGTGGCGGTGACCGGCAGCGTGAACCGCGAGGCGATCTTCGAGCTCGCCCCCAACGAGACCCTCGCCAATGCGGTGCTCTACGCAGGCGGCGTCAACACGCTGGCAGACCGGACGCGCCTGATGGTGCTCGATCCGCTGGGCGACGCCGACACCGGCTGGAGGCAACTCACCGCAGCCGAGGCGGAAGCGACGGTCGCCAAACGCGGCAGCATCATCCGCGTGCTGTCCAACGCGGGCATCGCGCGCCCGGTGCAGCAGCAGTCCGTCCATGTCACGATCAGCGGTGAAGTCGCGCGTCCGGGGCATTACTTCTTCGCCCCCGGCGTCACGCTCCAGCAGGTGCTGGCCGAAGCCGGCGGCATGACGGCGAACGCGTTCCCTTACGCCAGCGTCATCACGCGCGAGAGCGTCAAGCGCCAGCAACGCGAAAGCTTCGACCGAGCGATCCGCGACATGGAAACACTGCTGACCGCCCAACCGCTCACTTCGGCCAACCGCGCCGAGCTGACCAACCCGGCGAACATGGCGATGATCCAGTCGGTCGTCGAACAGATGAAGCAGCGCGAACCCACCGGGCGCCTGGTGTTCGACCTGCCGGTAACCTCGCGCACGCTCCCGGAGGACCTGGTCCTCGAAAACAACGACACGATCTTCGTCCCGCCCCGGCCGGTAACGGTTGGCGTGTTCGGCGCAGTTCCGACCCCTGCTTCGTTCGCATACGCGGAAGGGCGCCGGATCAAGGACTTCGTCGAGCTGGCCGGCGGCGTGCAGAAGCTGGGCGACAAGAGCGAGGTCTTCGTCGTCCGCGCGAACGGCACGGTCCTGTCGAAAGGCCGCGCCACCCTCAACGCCCCCGCCCTACCCGGCGACCTGATCTACGTACCCGTAGACGCGAACCGCGGCGAGTTCTGGGCGCGGCTGCGCGACATCACGAGCAGCCTGTTCGGCGGCGGACTGGCCGCGGCCTCGGTCTACGCGCTGGTCAAATGAGCACGTGGGTCCGCATCCGTAACGCGGCAGTCGAGACTGCGCGCGACACGCGGCGACGGCGGCTCGCTTATGGCGGGGCCTGCCTCCTGCTCGCCGTGCTGTGCGTGTTCCCGCAGCCTTACGTCGCGCGCACCAAGATCGTGCCGCAGGATACTTCCAGCCTCGGCATCAGCACGCTGACCGGCGCTTACGGAGCCCAGTTCCAGGGCTTCGCGGCGCTGCTCGGCGGCGGGAAGCAGCCTATCGACATGTACCTCGCCATCGCGCGCGGAACGGAAGTGACCGACGCGGTGATCGGCAAGCTGCGGCTGGCGGACCCCAAGGACCCCGTCGACATGCGCGACGCCCGTGCGGCGCTGAAGCGCAAGGTCGACATCCATTCGCTGACGGGCGGGATCATCGAGGTCGAGACCCGAATGTTCGACGGTGAACGGGCGCAGGCGCTCACCGCCGCCTATGCCTCGGCGATCAACGACCGGATCGTCACGCTCGGTCACGACCGCGTGAACCGCAAGCGCGGGATCGTCGAGGAGCGCTTCAAGGAAGCCGCCGCTCGCGTGAACGAGGCCGAGACCCGGCTCGACGCTTTCCGGCGGGAGAACAACCTCGCCGCGCCCGAAGCGCAGCTCGGTTCCGAACTGTCGCTGCGCGCCGGGCTGCAGGCACAGCTGCAGGCAAAGAACGTGGAACTGCAGACCCTCGGCCGGTTCCTCGGCCCCGAGAACCCGCGCCTGCAGGCGCTGCAATCGGAAGTCGCCTCTCTGCGGGCGCAGATCGCGCGCACCGCCCGTCCCGACACCGCGGCTTCCGGCCCGAACGTGGCGGGCGTGTCGCGGGTCATGGGCGAATACTTCAACCGCTACCGCGACTACCGCTTCGCGCAGGCCCTCTACGAAGCATACGCGCGAGCGTCCGAGGAAGTCGCGGTCGAGGCGCTCGCCGGCGAAACGGCGGCCGACGTGCAGGTGATCGAGGCCGCGCGGCTCGATGCGGACCGCAAGTACAACATCCCGGCGGTGGCGTTGCTGGCGCTCGTCCTGCTGCTGGCCGCCTTCACCGAGATCTACGCACCGGCCACCGGGATCGACCTCGGCCTTGGACGGAGGAGGCCCGCGCAATGAGCCGCCCCGAACTGTCCATCGTGATCCCCTGCTTCAATGAAGTGGAGAACGTGCGTGCCATCTGCGGCGCCGTCACCGAGCAGGCGAGCAAGGTCGCGGGCTCCCACGAAATCGTGCTGATCGACAATCATTCGACCGACGGCACGCGCGAGTTGATCCGCCAGATCTGCGCGGAGGATCCGCGCATCCGGGCCATCTTCAACAACCGCGACTACGGCCAGATGCGGTCACCGACATACGGACTCTACCAGGCGACCGGGCGCGCGGTGATCGGCATGGGAGCGGACTTCCAGGATCCGCCGTCGATGATCCCCGCGCTGGTCGATCAATGGCGGGCCGGCGCGCAAGTCGTCCTCGCCCAGCGCCGCACCGAGCGGGCATCCTGGCTGCTGACGATCGTGCGGCGGCTGGGGTACGCCTTCCTCGCCCGTTTCGGCGACTACCCCGTCATCCCCGGCGCCACCGGCTTCGGCCTGTTCGACCGCAAGGTGCTTGACGTCCTCTCCGGATGGAACGAGCCGGAACCGTTTTTCCGCGGAATGGTGATCGAGAGCGGGTTCCGGCTGGCAGTCGTGCCCTATGACCGACCCGGCCGGGTCGCTGGCGAGAGCAAGAACGGCTTCCGTCAGCTTACCGCCTTTGCGCTGTCGGCGCTTGCCGGATCGGCGCGGACACTGCTGCGGTTTCCGCTGCTCGCGGCGGCCTGCGCGTTGTTCGTCACCTTTGTGCTCGCAGTGAGTGCGCTGATCGCGGCCCTGAGCGGGAAGCCGAGCGCGACGATCGGTTGGCTCACGCTGGGCGTCGGCGGGTTCGGAATGATCATGCTCGCACTCGGCCTCATCTCCGAGCAATTGCGGCTGGTCGCGGAGCGAAGCCGCAATGTGCCGCTGGTCATCGAAGAGGAGCGGATCAACTTCGGTGCCGCTGCGAAGTCATGAACGGCCGCCACGGTGTCGCGCCGCTGGTCGTCGAGGCCGGGCTGGCGCTTGCCGTGATCGTCAGCCTCGGCTGGACCGCATCGTTCTTCGTTGCGACCGGCCACCTCCCGCAGCCGTTCGTGTTCGACACCAACGACACTTTCATGGACTGGTTCAACACCGCGTATTGGGCCAACAATCCCGGCGCCTATGACGTGTGGCGGAGCATCTATCCGCCCCTGTCGTTCCTCTTCCTCGACCTTTTCAGCCTGCCGGGCTGCTACCTGCAATCGCCCTTTTACGCCCGCGATTGCGACACGCTTGGCCGGACGACCATCGCCGCATTCTACCTGATCGACGTTGCGATCGTGTGGCTGGCGCTCCGTCGCGCTGACCGCCGCACCGCGCCGATGCGTACTGTCGCGCTGGGCCTCGGGCTGCCGCTGCTGTTCACGCTCGAACGCGGCAACCTGATCCTCGTGTGCTTCGCGGCCTTCGCGCTGGCCCACGGTCCGCTGCTGACCTCGCCCGGCTGGCGCGCATTAGCTTCGGCGGTGACGATCAACTTCAAGCCCTACCTCGTGCTGCCAGTGCTGGGGCTGGCCCTGAAGCGTGACTGGCGCGCGCTCGAGCTCGCCGGGCTAGCGACGGTCGCGCTCTACCTCGCTTCGCTCGCCCTGATGGGAAGCGGGACGCCGAGCGAACTCGTCAGCAACACTGCGAACTGGGTCGTCTTCCAGGGCGGCCAGGTGTGGAACGAGGTCAACTATTCCACCAGCTACGCGCCGCTGCTCACGATCCGCGAGAGCCAGATCCCGCTCCTCCAGTTCGTGTCCTCACGCACGGCGGAGCGGATCGAGTTCGCGGTGCCGTTGCTGATCCGGTGCACGCAAGCCCTGACGCTGGCCGCGCTTGCCGCGGCATGGCTCCAGCCGAAGGCGCTCCCCGCCACGCGCATCGGTGCGCTGGTCCTCGGCGCCTATCTCGTGACGCAATCGCCCGGCGGCTACACCCAGCTGTTCCTGCTGTTCCTCGTGTTCCTCGAGCCGTTTCGCCGGCCCGGCCCGGTGGTCGCGGTCATCTGCGCCTACCTGCTTTGCCTCGTAGGCGACGTGCCGCTCGCCTCGATCCTGCAGCTCACCGGGGCGAGCTGGTTGGGCGAGCGCACCGTCACTGCCTCGTTCGGGCTGACCTGGGGCCACTTCCTGCGGCCGGGGCTGATCGTGCTGATCGTCTGGGCCCTGTCGCTCGACACCATCGCCCGGGCCGCCCGCGCCCATGCCCACCACCGCCCGAACCTTGGACTGGCCCCCGCATGATTCCCGAACAGGACCTCCTGGCGATGGACGCCGCGCTCGCGCCATTGTGGCCGAGCCTGTCAGGTGCGCACGTCTTCATGACCGGCGGCACGGGCGTGATCGGCCGCTGGATGCTGGAAGCCTTCGCCCGTTCCGGATGCGATGCGAGGATCACGGTGCTCAGCCGCGATCCCGCCGCGTTCGTCCGCAAGGCCCCACACCTCGCAGGCCGCTGCGACTTCGTGCTTGGCGACGTGCAGACATTCGCGGCGCCGCTGATCGGGTTCACCCACGTGATCCACGGCGCAACCGATGCCAGCGCCGACCTCAATGCCCGGGACCCGCGGCGCATGTTCGACACGATCGTCGGCGGCACCCGGCGGGTGCTCGACTTCGCGATGGAGACCGGCGCCCGGCGCTTCCTGTTCATGAGCTCCGGCGCGGTCTACGGGGCGCAGCCGGCCAACGTGCTCCGCGTGCCGGAGGACTGGCACGGCGGACCCGATCCGCGCGACCCGCTTTCGGCCTACGGCGAAGGCAAGCGGGCGGCGGAAGCCCTCTGCGCCATCTACGGCAAGCAGTTCGGGCTGGAGGTCACGACCGCACGCATCTTCGCGCTGCTCGGTCCCCTGCTTCCGCTCGACACCCATTTCGCGGCGGGCAACTTCATCCGCGATGCAATGGCGGGCCGGACAATCCGGGTCGAAGGCTCCGGACAGGCGGTCCGCTCCTACCTTTACCTCGGCGATGTCGCCGTCTGGCTCTGGTCGGTGCTTCTCGGTGCCCGTTCCGGCACGACCTACAACGTCGGCTCCGAGGAGGTCGTTTCGATCGCGCAACTGGCCCATCGCACGGCCGAAGTGCTCGGGAGCCCCGGCGTCGAGATCCTCGGCAAGCCGGACCCCGGCTGGAACCCCGGCCGCTACGTACCCTCGAACGCCGCGATCCGCCGCGATCTCGGCCTGACCCCCACAGTACCCCTCGACGAAGCGATCCGGCGCACGGCGCTCGCCAACGGATGGACCCCATGACCAAAGTGAAGCTCTCAGACTGGGTGGCCAACAAGCTGGCCGACCAGGGCATCCGCGATGTGTTCATGCTCACGGGCGGCGGAGCCATGCACCTCAATCATTCGCTCGGCACGCATCCGCGCCTGAAGACCACCTTTACGCACCACGAGCAGGCGCTCGCGATGGCAGCCGAGGCCTACTACCGCCTCACGAACCGGCTGGCAGTGGTGAACGTGACCTCCGGCCCCGGCGGCACCAACGCTATTACCGGGGTCTACGGAGCCTATGTGGACTCCATCGGAATGCTGGTGATCTCCGGTCAGGTGAAGACCGAGACGACGGTCCGCTACACCGGCCTGCCGCTGCGCCAGTACGGGGACCAGGAGCTCGATATCGAGGAACTGGTCCGACCGGTCACCAAGTACGCCACGATGGTGACGGACCCGGCGACGATTCGGTATCATATTGAAAAGGCGCTCTATCTGGCGACGAGCGGCCGTCCCGGTCCGGTGTGGCTGGACATCCCGCTCGACGTGCAGGCGTCGCTCATCGATCCCGACGAACTGCCCGGCTTCGACCCGGCGGAGATCGACGAGCCCTGGCGCGAGACCGACCTGGCGGAAGCTGCGAAGGCGATCCTCGACAAGCTGCAGGCGGCCGAGCGCCCTGTCATATTCGCTGGCGGCGGAGTACGCCTGAGCGGCGCCCATGATGCATTCCTCAAGCTGATCGAGAAGCTCGGCGTCCCGGTCGTCACCGGCTGGAACGCACACGATACGTTGTGGAACGACCACCCGCTCTATTGCGGCCGCCCCGGCACTGTCGGCGATCGCGGCGGCAACATGGTGACGCAGAGCGCCGACCTGCTGCTGGTGCTCGGCAGCCGGCTCAACATCCGGCAGGTGAGCTACAACTGGAAAAGCTTTGCGCGCGAGGCGTTCAAGATCTGGGTCGACATCGATCCGATCGAGCTGCGCAAGCCCTCGGTCACTCCGGACATGCCGGTCGTTGCCAATCTCGCGGACCTGATCCCAGCCCTGCTCGCCGCCAAGTACCCCGGCCCGACCGATGGTCACTGTGAGTGGCTGGAATGGTCGAAGGAGCGCGTGCGCCGCTTTCCTACCGTGCTGCCCGAGTATCGCGACCATGGCCCGCGCAACCATCCCTACGTCGCGCTAGGCGAGCTGTTCGGCCAGCTGGACGACAACGACATCGTCGTGACCGGCAACGGCAGCGCCTGCGTGGTCGGTTTCCAGACCGCACATATCAGGCGCGGCCAGCGGCTCTGGACCAACTCCGGCTGCGCGACGATGGGCTACGACCTGCCCGCCGCGATCGGCGTGTGCACCGCGACCGGCGGCCACCAACGGGTGATCTGCATCGCCGGAGATGGCAGCATCATGATGAACCTGCAGGAGATGCAGACCATCGCGGGATATGGCCTGCCGGTGAAGGTCTTCCTGATCAACAACTCCGGCTACGTCTCGATCTTCCAGACCCACCGCAATTTCTTCAACGGCGTGGAAGTCGGCGGGGGGCCCAAGAGCAACCTGACGTTCCCGCATTTCGGCCGCATCGCCGCGGCCTTCGGCTTCGCCTATCAGCGCTCCGAGAGCCACAACGACCTTGCGGCCGCGGTCTCTGCCACGCTGGCTGCGGACGGCCCTGCCCTGTGCGAGATCGTTGTCGACGAGAACGTGTCGTTCGCGCCGAAGCTCGGCGCCAAGGTCCACCCGGACGGGCGCATAACGTCGCCCGCGCTCGAAGACCTTTCGCCGTTCCTTCCGCGAGAGGTGCTGCAGGAGAACATGCGGATTCCGCTGATGGAGGAACAGTGAGCGCGATCGCCGCCCTCACCGCGCGTCGCCCCGTCCGCTTCCTCATCGCGGGCGGGGCGAACACCGCACTGGGGCTGACGTTCTTCCCGGCGCTGGTGTGGAGCGTGCCCTGGTTCCGGACGCATTACCTGGTGGCCCTCGCCATTTCGCAGGTGGTGTGCCTGCTGTTCGCATTCGCCACGCACAAGCTCGGCGTGTTCCGCACGCGCGGGCGATGGCTGCGCGAATTCGGCGTATTCGCGAGCTACTACCTGTTCAACTACGCCGCGAATTGGGCGGCGCTGCCGCTACTGGTCGACGTTGCCGGGGCGCCGCTGATCCCTGCGCAGCTAGGCGTCACCCTGGTGCTGATCGTCGGCAGCTGGTTCTGGCACAGCCGCGTGACCTTCCGCGCCTGACTATTCTCAGGCGGCGGCGCGCGCCGGATCGGCCCGATCTGCGTTCGTGTAGCGGGCGATCTGCTCAAGGGAGGTCTCGCGCGCATTGGCTCCCTTCCCCACCGCCTTGTGCCATTCCACGATCCACTGGAGCGCAGTTTCGAGCGAGAGGCGCGGCTGCCAGCCGAGCATCGCACGGGCCTTCGAGGAATCGAGCCGCAGCAACCCAGCTTCGTGAAGCTGCGGGCCGCGCGTCTGCTGGACACTCCCACCCTGGCCCCACAGGCGCGCCATCTGGTCCACGATCCACGACACCGGGCGCGCATCGTCCTCCGACGGCCCGAAGTTCCAGCCATCCGCGAATGTGCGGTCGCCCCAGAGCAGGCGCTCGGCGAGCAGGATATATCCGCCCAGTGCCTCAAGCACGTGCTGCCAGGGACGCACGGAACCGGGTGAGCGGATCAGCGGAGCAGCGCCTGCCTCGAATGCCCGCACGAGGTCCGGCACCAGCCGGTCGGTCGCCCAGTCGCCTCCACCGATGACGTTACCTGCCCGCGCCGTCGCCAGCGCGGGACCGTCTTCGGAGAAGAACGAGCGCCGCCATGCTGAGGCGACGAGTTCCGCGCAGCCCTTGCTGCTGCTGTACGGGTCGTACCCGCCCATCGGATCATTCTCGCGATAGGGCCAGATCCACTCGCGGTTCTCGTAACACTTGTCGCTGGTGACGCAGACGATCGCCTGCACGCCGGGCATACAGCGTGCCGCGTCGAGCACGTGAACCGTGCCCATGACGTTGGTGGCGTAAGTCTCGACCGGCTCGTCATAGGAGAGCCGGACGAGCGGCTGGGCGGCGAGGTGGAAGATCACTTCCGGACGTGCGAAGTCCATCGCCGCCTCGACCGCGCGCAGGTCGCGAACATCGCCCTCGATGTGATGGATGAGCTCCGCAAGCCGTGCTGCTTCGAACAGGCTCGGGTTTGTCGGGGCCGGCAAGGCGAACCCGGTCACCTCCGCGCCCATCGCGTGCAGCCACAGGCTCAGCCAGCTGCCCTTGAACCCGGTATGCCCGGTTACGAGCACCCGGCGCCCTGCCCATGGCGCGCTCACCAGCGTTTCCATGGCGCTGTTCCGGTGTTCCATAATTCCTCCAGGAAGAGCTTGTCGCGCAGCGTATCCATCGGCTGCCAGAACCCTTGGTGCCGGTAGCCCATCAGCTCGCCGCTGCGCGCGAGCTGCTCGAGCGGGCCCGTTTCCCAGACAGTGTCTGGCCCATCGACGAGGTCGAGAACGGACGGGTCGGCGACGAAGAACCCGCCGTTGATCTGTCCACCATCGCCGGCGGGCTTCTCGCGGAAGTCCGTCACCCGTGCGCCGTCGAACTCGAGCGCGCCGAACCGGCCGGGCGGGGTTACCGAGGTGATCGTCGCGCGGCGCCCATGGCGTTTGTGGAAGTCGACCAGCGCACCAATGTCGATGTCGGCTACGCCGTCGCCGTAAGTGAAGCAGAATGGTTCGCCGGGATCGAGGTAATCGCGCACAGCTGCCAGCCGCCCGCCGGTCATGGTGTTGGCACCGGTTTCGACCAAAGTAATGCGCCACGGCTCGGTGCGGGCGCGGTGCACCTCCATCCCGTTGCCGTTCCTCAGGTCGATCGTGATGTCGGATGTGTGCAGGAAGTAGTTCGCGAAGAACTCCTTGATCACATACCCCTTGTAGCCAAGGCAGATCACGAAGTCGTTCAAGCCGCTCGCGGCGTAGATCTTCATGATGTGCCACAGGATCGGCATTCCTCCGATCTCGACCATCGGCTTGGGCCGGACGGATGTTTCTTCGCCCAGCCGGCTTCCGAGTCCGCCTGCCAGAATTACGGTTCGCATCGGTCCTCCGCGTCATGCATTCGAGATCATGACGACGACGCCCCGCCCATACCGTAACCGCACATGGGCGAAGTGGCCCGAGCGGCTTGCTCTGCTCGCTGTGCTGGCGGGGGCGACATGGCTCCGGCTCGATGGTGTCGACTTCGGCCTCCCCGCCCTGAACGATCCGGACGAACCGCTGTTCATGATGACGGCGTTCGACATGCTGCGAAACGGGACGCCCAATCCGGGCTGGTTCGGCCATCCAGGCACGATCACGCTTTATTGCCTCGCGCTGGTGATCGCGGCGGTCGGCGTGGTCGGCA
>Ga0182738_1005793_pt1 | contig 13053 bp, 7 predicted proteins | sample eDN5th30CBELigMG_FD_128876 | JGI IMG/M metagenome (GOLD analysis project Ga0182738, IMG submission 128876) | Enriched Miracle-Growth compost microbial communities from Emeryville, California, USA - eDNA 5th pass 30_C BE-Lig MG (version 2)... ...
TCAGAAAGTCCTTGGTATTCGATCTTGAGGTTAGCATGTTGTCTTTCAACGGGCTTCAAGTTGAGGTAGTTCTTTTCCATTTGGACGAATCTCTCCTTCCATTCTTCAACTTCGTCAGCCTTGTCAATCAACAAACCGTTGAGCTTTTCGACTTCGGTAGCCAAGAGAGCAATCTTGTTTTGTAAGACTCTCATTTCGCTGACATCTCTTTCGAGAGTCAAGATTCTTTGACGATAGTTGTTGATATCGTCGTTTTGCTGATCGATAGTTCTGTTGAGTCTTTCGTTTTCAGTGGCAATCAAGGCGAGTTTTTCTTCAAGATCTCTGCATCTGTCCTTGAAGTTTTCAAGGTCAACAGAGGTGGCGTGAAGGAGGGAGGTGATTCTGTCGTTTTCGCCAATGAGGAGAACAATCTTCTTTTGTAATTGTTCGTTTTGAGCATCAACATTGCCGTATTCGACAAGCCTGACCTTCAATTCGCTGATTTCTCTATTCTTGGCAGCAACTAAATCGTTGAGTCTGCTGACTTCACCGACCAAGTGGTTGATTTGCTTTTCGAGTTCATCGATCCTGAGGAGAGCCTTTTCAAGTTCGATGGCCTTCTTCTTTAATTCGGCGTTTTCTCTGTACTTTTCAGAAAGTTGGTTGTTCAATCTTTCATTTTCAAGACCCAATTGAGTGTTTCTGTTTTCAAGGTCAGCAATGACAATCTTGAGCTTTTCGAGTTCTCTGATGTCTCTGTTGAGGCGGTCGATTTCTTGTAATTTTTCACCGAGCAAGTCGTTCAAGTGGCAGTTGTCTTGAGCGAGGTGGTCAAGCTTTTGTTCCAATTCGATGATGGCAAGTTGGTTTCTTTCCAATTCGACGCACTTGTCTCTCCATTCAGCGTTTTCTCTTCTGAGATCGCTGATGATGGCGCTAAGTCTGTCGTTTTCAGAGTTGAGGACTTGGACCTTGATGGTGAGTTCATTGGCCAAGGCTTCAGTTCTTTCAAGAGCGACGATTCTTTCTCTGAGTCTTTCAATTTCTCTCAATCTGTCACCCAAGACTTGGTTCAAAGAGTCTCTTTCGTTGCTGACTTGGTTCAACTTGTTTTCAAGTTCAACAACTCTAGCTCTGACATATTGAAGATCTCTGATTTCAGCACCCAAACTTTCAATGTCATGGAGGTTTTGGTTGATGATTTCATTGAGGTGTTGGTTATCCTTGGCGAGGAGCTCAACCTTAGCTTGAAGGTCAACGCAATCCTTTTCAAGGCCAGCGTTGGCAACTCTGAGGTTGTCAATATTTCTGAGCTTTTCAGCAAGAGTGGAGGAGAGTCTGCTGTTTTCAACAGAAAGGAGCTCGACCTTGTTTTCTAATTCTCTGATGATTTGGTTGGCTCTGTCGAGTTCATCAGACTTATTTCTGAGGGCTCTTTCAAGATCTTCAATCTTGTTTCTAAGAGCAGCGATTTCTCTGGTTTTTTCAATGATGACTTCGTTCATGTGATCATTATCGCGAGCAATAAGTTCAATCTTGTGTTGGAGTTCATCAATGCTGGCTTGGTTTCTTTCAAGTTCAGCATATCTGGCAGTCCAGCCTTCGATGTCGTGGGCTTGATCGACAATGATTTGGTTGAGCTTGTCGTTTTCAACACAGATGACTTCGATCTTTTCTTCAAGAGTGGGGATAATTCTGAGGTTGGATTCGAGTTCAGCATTCTTCAAGACTAATTCGTCGATTCTCTTTTGTCTATCTCTCAAAACATTGTTGAGATCATCGATTCTATTGTTGGCTTCTCTGAGCTTGTTTTCCAAGTCTTCAGCTCTGAATTTCTGCTTTTCCATTTCATAGAACTTGACCTTCCAGTCTTCAACTTCTCTGATCTTATCAGTGATGATATTGTTGAGTCTTTCATTTTCAACAACAATAAGTTGGAGCTTGTGTTCAAGTTCTTCCTTGTCAGCAACAATTTCTTCGAGTTGTCTGCATCTTGCCTTCCAGTCATCGATTTCTCTGAGCTTTTCAGTGACCAAGACGTGGAGAGTATCGTTATCTCTGCTCAAGTTGTCAACTCTGTTATTAAGATCGTTGTTGGCTCCCTTAGTTTTGGCAACCTCAACGTTGAGGTTGTTGTTATGGCCTTCAACTTCAACGCATCTACTTCTCCATCCATCACTTTCTTTTCTCTTTTCATCGATATCTCTTTGGAGTCTTTCCTTTTCAGTGAGTAACAAGGTGACCTTGACTTGGACATCGGTGAGTTCCTTTTGAACAGGTTGTAAATCCAAGTACTTCTTCTGCCAGTGTTCAACTTCAGCTTCCTTGGCTTGAACGACATTTTGGAGGTGTTCACTATCGGTAATGAGGATAGCGACTTTACCTTCCAAGTCAGAGATGGTAACATAGAGACCTTCAAGTTCACTGATCTTTCTCAAGTTGGCTTCTCTTTCTCTGGTCATAGAGTCAATGATACCTCTGAGTCTTTCGTTATCGAGGTTGGAGGCTTCTAATTGCTTCTTGGTTCTTTCCAAGTCAGAAACCTTTCCTTGGAGTTCACCATTGATGGTTCTCCAGGTGTCGATTTCCTTGGCTTGGTCGTTGATAGTGTTGGTAAGTCTTTCGTTTTCAGAGATGATAAGGATGACTTTTTCTTCTAATTCGTTGTGCTTCTTCTTCCAGGCTTCGATATCCTTTCTCTTGTTGTCGATTTCCTTGAGCTTGTCACCGAGGACGGAGTTGAGACGTTCAACTTCAGCGGTCATCAAGAAGATCTTGTCTTGTAATTCAGGGATTTGAGAGTTTTCCTTTTCAAGTTCGAAGACGCGAGCTTGGAGGTTGTCAATGTGGTTGAGCTTGTTGAGGAGTTCCTTGTTGAGGCCTTCAACAGTGGCTTGGAGGTTTTGGCTTTGTTTTTGGAAGTGGCTGCTCTTGGCAAGATTGGTTTCATTTTCAACAATTCTGCTCTTGTAGAGATCATTTTGTTGAGTTTGATCTTCCAATCTTTGACGATATCTCTCATTATCTCCAATTAACAAGTTAACCTTGGATTCAAGTTCAAGGTGTCTGAGCTTCCATTGGTCAGCTTCAGCAGTCTTGAGGTTCAATTGGCTGGTAAGTCTTTCGATTTCAGTGGCGAAGAGGATGATTTGGTCTTGGGCTTCATCTAATTTGACAGACTTTCTTTCAGCTTCGACATTTCTGGCATAGAGGGCTCCAGTCTCCTTTCTGAGAGCAGCAGCAACACCATTGAGGCGTTCGTTTTCAGTAGTTAAGAGAGAGACGCGAGTCTTGAGTTCTAATTCATTTTGCTTAGCAGCATCACCTTCTTTAATTTGAGAGAAGAGAAGGCGGTTTTGTTCTTCGAGTTGATTAGCTCTTCTTTCATAGATCTCAGCCTTGCCTGTGTTGATGCGCATAGAGGCGACTTCACCCAAGAGTTGAGAGTTGGATGTTTGAAGACGTTCTATTTCAGCACAAAGGACGACTTGTTGAACAGATTGATCAACATTTCTAACAGGGCTAAGGCTATGTTCTTTGCGGGATTGTTGTTGGTCAATGATTTGAGATGAGTATGTGGAGTTAGGTCTTGTGTGTCGATACATACCTGAGGATTTGTAAAATTTTTTAATTGAGATTTACTATGTAAAAAGCTTTAAACCCTTAATATAATCTACAAGAATATAACGTTTTGATTTAGGACTTAATTCAAGAAATAGTCCATTAGGGACTAAATATAATAACAAAGTCCTCGGGTTGTGCTGAGTGGATGTCTGAGGATTATGAAATGGCTTTGTTCGTTTGTTACCAATGAAAAATGATCATTGGAATTTGAAAGGCCCCAAAATTAAAAAGATTTCCAGAAGGAAAAATGGTTCAAAAAATTGGATTGAGTATAAATTTTTTTTTTGTCTTGTAAAATGTGAAATAGAATCAAGAAAATCGGCATAAAAATTTTTTTATTCCAACAAAAATAATTCTTGACGTATTGACGAATTTCAAGGATTCAAACAAAACGTTTCAGTCTGATTTTGGGAGAAGTATTTTTTATTGACTCTCTGGGATTTGAGAGAAGAAAAGAAAAAAAAGGAGGAGGACTCTCCCTCGCAATACTGATAAATACGGTTTTTCAAGTTCATTTGCTAGCTCCAATTGAAGATATTGTCAATTGAAACAGGTTACGAAAATCTCATGAGAGACTAATTGTTTATATGAAGTAAGCAGAGATAAAAAAAATTAATTGGTGTGTGGATTGAGAAAAGAGAAGAGTTTTTAGAGTTTTTTGAAACTAATTATGATAATTATTATATGAAAAAAATTTGGAATCGGAATAAAAAAGATTTTTCTGAGTCATTATCCTGAAACCATGAATAATTTTATTTGGATTGATTATCTTGGTAGCTATTATTTTGATACACAAAAAAGTTTGCCTCTTTAATTTTTTCTAATCAGACTGAGACTTGTGTAATTCTTCAATTGCTGAGAGAGACTTGGATGCAGGCTCATAACAAAGAGACATTTTGAGCTTGATAAATAATGAACAATTTTTTTTTTGAATCGTGAGAAAATCTAGTTAGTTCTAGGCAAGCTTAGCAGGGAAATTAAAAGGAAAACAAATCCCTTTGCTGGTATTTTCTAATAAAAAATCCGGAGTTCAAGTAATACTGGGAAAAATCTTTAAAAAAATACAGTGAAGGTTTAATTCGCAAAGCACAATTTCTTTTAGACCTTTGAATTAATTTATTTCCCTGTCCCACACTCTCCAAAATTTCCTCTTTGTTTCTTCAGAGCTCTCTGCTGAACCTAATTTTGGCGACAATGACAGTAATTGAGAAAATAAATTTTCAGTCAATTATTTTTAATTTCACTTCAAGTAACACTTTTGAGCTGGGGATCTTGAAAGAGACATTGAAGTTTTAACCTTTAATACCTCTCTAGTCTAGTCATCTTCATGAAAAAGAGAATCAGACGAACAGACAAAGGCTAACAAATTTAGGAAGATTTTTCCCCTAAATCAATCCGGCATTTGAAATTAAACTTTAGAGTTAATCAAAAGGCAAGATGAGAGTTTGAAGTTTAAATATATTTGAAGTAAAAGGACCTTTTCGATTTAATTTGATAATATATAGTTTGAATTTATGTCGAAATTAGCTTTGCCTGTCGGTGGTAGCAAGGTCGTAGACAACTATGTCTTGATGAATGTCCTCGGATCCGGCCAATTCGGAGATGTCTACAAGGCCAAGAGAATGGACAAGGAAGAATTTTATGCAGTAAAAGCGATTAGCAAGGATAAACTGGATAATGTCCCACGCCTTCACGAGATGACCAAGGACGAAGTGGAAATTTTGTCCAAGATCAAGAATCCCAACGTCATCAGACTGTATGAGACTCTAAAAACCGCAAATAATTTGTATATCGTTTATGAGTTGTGCAATGGAGGCACTCTTGAGGAACTTCTCGATAAGAAGAAATTTCTTCCTGAGAAAGAAGCCTTTCAAATTTTCCGCCAGTTGCTCAGCGGCTGCAAACCTATTGTGAAACAGAATATCCTCCATAGAGATTTGAAGCCTTCCAATATTCTTTTCCATGATGGGATTGTAAAAATCGCGGATTTTGGATTTTGTAAGACTCTGACGAATTCTAATGAAGTCACTGAGACAATGGTCGGATCTCCCATTTACATGGCTCCTGAGGTTCTTAGAGGATATCCTTATAGCATGAAAGCCGATATTTATTCATTGGGAGTCGTTCTTTACGAGATGTTGTATGGTGTAGCTCCATTTGAAGATGTCAATATTCCAGGTTTACTCAACAAAATAAAGTACGGGAGAATAGTTTTCCACAACTACAACCCAGTCTCTGCTTCTACCGAGTACTTGTTAAAGAGAATGTTGGAGTCTAATGACACCAAGAGGATCGAATGGGATGAATTATTTGACTATTTCTACATTGATCAAGAAGCCGAAAATGGTGAAAAGAAGCCTGATAATACGTTGGTTGGAACTTCTATCAAGCAAACCAGCGCAATTGGCATTAAGAAGCCTGAAGATGCTAAATACAATGACGATGTCAAGAACGTTTACAAGCCAATTGTGGAAGTAAAGGACTTGAAGAGTGTATTAGGAAGATTTATGAGAGACTGCAAGGTATTGAGAGATAAGATGGTCTTTTTATGGAGAACCTTTAATCAAGGGTGTGAGAACCTGGTGAACGACCAATCCCACATCATAAACTATCTTACATTGAAGAAGATTGAGAAGTTCTCGGCTGATGCCACACAAACTTTACAAAATAAGCATGGAGTCTTTAGCAAAGATGAGTTTACATTTTTGAAAGGCGAATTGGATTACACAAGAATCTTCACGATTTTATCGAATGAAGTTTCAAGCTTTGAGGATACAATAAGCACTTATAAAGCGTATATTCAGACTCTTCCTCAAGGAAAGGGCTCTGATGATGAAGTTGTGATTGATGGTGTGTTTAATGACGAGCTGTATAAGAAGAAGGTTGTAGCATATATTGAGTCAATAAAGCCAAAAATGACGAATGGTTTGAATAGTGAAGCTGGATCAAGTTCAAAGTTGGCATTGCATGTGAATTTGCTTTTGGACAGTGTTATAATTGATGCCGTCTATGAGAATTTCTTCGATGTGAAGGTTCCATTCAATGATCAAGTTTATTTGCAGAACTTATTCCAAATGGATGAAAAGGAATTGGGCGAATTTGCTGAAAAGAAATTGAAGCATCTCGGATAAAAATAGAGATTGACTTGAAAAATTTGTGTGTGAGAGAGAGCATATTTGAAATTTTTTCTTATTTCTATGATTAACTAAATATTAATTAATTGACTTGGTCAAAGGTATTTGAAAATAGAAATAAAGATGAAGAGTACTATTATACATACAATTGTATCAAGGTTTACACTCTTCATATAATAGAATGTATTTATGTGTATTATTCCCATTTAATTCTAACATAATAAAACACCTCACATGACTATGCAAAGAAATCTGTGTATTTGTACATAAGCATTCTGATAATAACGTTAGATTCAACAAATTCAATATGTGCAGTTTTTCCAATAAAATTATCAAATGTCCTAGGGAAATATTAAAGGGGTGATCAGAAGTATTCTGAGTTACTTTTCTGGAATATTGAAATTTACATCAATTCTGTAGATATAAGGTACTTGAAGATCTGAAAGAATATTTTTTGCCATTTTTATTAAGACTGGTCCTCTCCTTTTGAAAATTTTGTTTAAGAATCTCGAAAGAAAATCTCAGAGTACTTGGTTCCTTTGAGAGCTTTTTTGGGGATTTGGATCCGAGTTGACTCGAACGGAACATAAGAATCCTGATACGAGCCAATTAAGACGACATGTTTAAACCAACAAAGACCCTAAGTTGAATTAAAATGCTTCATTCGTCCTCAAGTTTAAATAAAATACCTTGCTTTGAGAAAGTTTATACAGGTAAGTATTTTCCAATTTACTATGATCAGTCATTGCCAATTCGCTTAGACAACGACTTTTCTTCCATTTTTTCAGAAACCATAATCCGGTTTCGACAAGCTTATTTGAATGATACATATATCCAAGATGAGGAGTGCAGAAAGTCATGAATAAATGCATCTTTGAAGAGTATTTTTCGAGATGAGGTAAAGCAGCTCTGACAATAAGTCCTCCAAGTGAATATCCAATAAAGCTTAGTCTAATTATTTTGAGTTGAATAATTGGTTTCAAATAAAAATTTTGAACCTGCTGATTTTTCCTTGAAGTGCTCCTTCGATATAGTCTTCAACTTCGATGGCAAGCCTGAGTCCCATTGAAGAGATTTCCTCTGTAGTGCGGTTTTCATTACAGCGTGCACAAAGAAAGATGGTGTTTGGATAAAGATATTTGAGATTATTTCGAAGAGAATGTAAATCAAAAGAGTTTCCTTCAAAACCATGTGATAGAACGATCAGATGTTTTCCTCCAACATAGTTGGTTTTGGTGTATGTATCTGTGATCTTTTTGTACATCGTATTGATTTCATCTGAATCTGAGGCCTTTGATTTGATGCAAATTTCTTCGATGATAATTGGTTGTTTTTCAAGAGACGGAAACATCTTTAAATCTTCAACTGAGAGATGTTTATAAGGTGTATTTTGATAAATATTTTTTCTCAAGTCTTTTGCAATTTGGTGATGCTGAGACCCGATTTTTGAATCACAGATTGACATTAAATTTGGAGATTTTGTGATTTTTTGAAAGAAATTTCCATTCCACCTTTCTCGAATTTTTGTATTGTAATTTTCTTTCAGAATTTCCGTGAAAGTCGTTGGAGTATCAAACATCATACTCATAATGAGATTCCACTTGAATGAAATATTATGTATAATAGCAGAAAGTTCCTTGAAAAAGGTGAATGATAAGTAATTTTAAAGGGTTTTCATACTCGAAGAATTATTTCAACAGCTAATTCCCAATCATTTTCTTGAAAGATCTCTTCTTTTTCTTTTTCAGAAAGCAAAGGTATAATCTCATGTATCAAGTCATCATTGCAACTTTGCTTGAAACTTTCAAGAAGAATTCTGTCTGCTGCTATTGAATCCAGATCATCATGTGACCCTTGTATTTTTTCTTCATCCTTCCTGGTAAGAGTATTGATACTGTCCAGGTTTATTTGATGGAAAGCTTTGAGTCTCTTGTATGTTCGAACCAAAAACCTGACAAAATTGTTGTGAAATTCTTTCAAGAATTCGATTCCATCTTTCAAATCTCAAAACAAGGAGATGAGTTTGGGAGTTACCTTGTTTCTTTAAATTGAAGTAGTGTTTGAAGTCAATGATTGATTTTTCACTTTCATCATTAATTTTTGACTTGATACCTCGGGAGATATTGTTGAGATGGAAACAAAACAATTTATACCAATTAATGTAGAATGGATGGTGGTATGAAGAATTGATGAGAGGTTTTCTCCAAATAGCAAAGGCACATATTCATGAACCCCTACAATTGTAAAAAGTTATTCTCCCTTATCAAATCAAGAAAATTACCAAAATGAGCATCTTTAATGATCGCTTTGAATTCTGAAACACAATTGAATAATATGGCATCTTCATCTTCAGTCTGCAAATCTTATTATTTTTCCTCCAAAAATACTCATCTGATTACTTTTTCGTGACTCTGGTCTCGGATACTTGCATGCATTAATTCAGCTTTAAGATGGAAGAGTGGAGTTTTAAAGTCCTTTGTGAGAGGAAACTCACAGGTAAATTGACAGAATTCATCAATTTTAATCTCTTCATTTGTACATCTTAAGAAGAATGTGCTTGTAACGTAGCTTGAACTTTTATCCATAAGGTGCGGGTCAATTATCGATGTTTGCCCTTTGCTTAGCATTTTAAAAGTTCTGTTTATATCAAAGTATGGCTTTGCATTCACTTGCTTTTGCAATCATTAGAAAAAGGAGGGAATAATTCCTCTTACTTGGCCTTGGTTTTCATAATAGATTGAAAGGTTGACGTGATATAAACCGTTGTGAAGAAGACTGATATTTGTGAAACCTTTAATATGGATACCAAATTGAATTATTCCATTTAAAGGCATGATGTCTTGTCGGGAAAGCAGGGAGGGTTTGGTACTGCAAGTAAAATTTTAATTTGAGAAGCCAAATTTAGATGTACGTAGAATTTCTCATCTCAAAATATTCAAAAAAAAACTCTTTGAAATAGAGAGAGCTCAATATGATTTTTTTTCTTTTGAAAAGTTTGATGTGGCGAATTAGACGGGGATACCAAATAGAGAGGGAGAGTATACAAAATACATCAAAATTTGTTATAGATGAAGGTCACGAGCAATAAACTTATTCTAAATAGAAGCGTTGTTTTCTGGCGGCTTTAAAAACTCTGTAAGGGACAGTTGAATAGCCTGGAACGTGTAATGATTGTGTGAAAATGTTGAAATTATTCGCTTCAAGTCTATCAAGGAAATATTCAGCTTCAACCTATCGAAATGTCAGAAAAGGTTATCTTGATGAGGTATTACGCAATGTAAGAATGCTCTGAAGGCATTAGGAGGGAGTTCAGCACCAGCTTCTTTAGCAACTTCCAAGTGCTTTTTAGCATGAGAAGCAACTCTATCAAAAATTATTTTGGAGCATAAGAAGTTGTCTTACTCAAGAATGACATCGAAAAGTTCATCTTTAGGTTTTCCTTCAACTCTATTCCACAAGTTTCTCACGCTGACATTATGCTACAAAGAAAACTAAGGTAAATTTCAGAAGTAATAGGCGACTTTTCTCATGATATCATCAGGCATAAAGAGTTTATATTTCTTAAGACTGAAAGGAACTTTCTTGATGAAATCAATCATACCAAGAGATTTGCCTAATTTTCAATAAGCTGTTGTTATTCTCAATTTCTTCAATTACCTGCATGTTCAGCGACAGTTTGGACAGCTGGATTTTTAAGGTCAATTTGCAAGAGTTTTAAAATGATGAGGAAAAGTGTAGTTCTATTGAGTTCGGCAACGGTTTCAAATTGCAAGAGATCAGCACATTCAGGAGAGTTGATTTCATATCTCTATAACTCAAGGTCAACATAAGTACCAATAGACTTCAATACTTTAGCATTTATGAGCTGTAAAAAGAGACTTTTTGGTAATGGATTATTCTTGCAAGTGTTATGTAAGGCGATAGCGACGGGTTCTTTGATGGGATGATCCTATACTCATAAAGACGCTGAAATAATGGACTGATTACATCAAAGATCTTTTCAACAGAGTCAGCCCAGAACTCGATTTTTCCTAATCCAAGAGCAGTTTCTCTAGTATTTTCGACAGCACGAGATAATTCATGGTAGAACCAATAGATATTCATGTAGTCAGCTCTCACTTGAGAAGGGACATAATTGGCAGAGACGTAAGTGGTCCAATCGAATTTTCTGAAGAAAATGATTTAAAAGAAAGATGAGATTAATACCTAATGTTGGATTTTATGTAATCTTGAGCGACATTGAGATCATAGATGGTTCTTCTGTTTGGTTCGGCAGTTTCAGGGGCTTTAGGGTCAGGATTGCTTTGTTCAGAAAAGCATTTGCGAACGCAGGAACGAAGATCCAAAGGATATCTGCGAAATTTAAAACAAGTTTTACTCAACATAAAATTAAAAAATACTCTGATTTTACATCCCTAACTTTGAGACGATATTTTTGAAGTTGTTGGAAAAAGGCAATTTATCAAAGAGAACATACAAATTAGATTATCTAATAAACTTATTGATGAAATTTTGTGCAAAGTCTCCAGTTAAATCTATGAAGGTTTGTTCTCCATTTTGCAAATTTTTGACTTTAACCTTTTGTTCTTTCAACTCATCTGGACCCAGGAGAATAACGTAATCAAAGTTTTTCTACATTGAAAGAGTCAGAAAGGATATTCCATTTTCTTACCTTATCGAAGAATTGCATTTGTTTGTCGATTTTATTGATATGATATGTAGCTTCAAAGGTGATTTTTTCTTGTTCACTAAATAATCTAGGGATTTCTACAGCTTTTAATTTCAATGCCTCATTAACTTCATCCCCAGCTGCTTTATCTCTAATAAAGGCAATTCCAACCTTCTTATACTCTTTTTCACTTTTTCTCCAATCGTCATTCTCATCCAATAAAAGTATCAATCTTTCTATTCCTGCTGCAAACCTGATTCAGAATCAGTAATTTTTTTCAAATAATTTCATTACCCAATAGCAGGAACTTGATCCTTGGTGAGCTTTGAGCCTTTTAATTGTCCTATAAGAAGATCATATCTTCCACCACCTAACAATGTGTCTTTGGTTTTTTCTTCATCTTCTCCTGTGTATTTAATCTCAAAGCATAACTCTGTATAATAATCAAGTCCTCTCACAAGATTGGGATTTTCAACGTAATTTATTTTCAAAGCATCCAAGCTTCTTTTAATCTTTTCATATGATGCCTTAGATGAAGCTGTCAAGTAATCTATGAGCTTAGGACAGTCATTCAAGAGTTCAATATCTTGTTTTTCTTTGGAGTCTAATATTCTCAAAGGATTATTTTGAAGACGGATTTTGCTGAGATCTGAGAGCCTGCTCATGATCTTATCTTGATTGAAATAGTCTTTCAAAGCTTGACTGTACTTGGTACGGGATTCAACATCACCCAGGGTATTTATTTCTATCTCTTTGATTCTAAAGAAAATGACTGAAAAAGTCTTACTTTATAAAAATTTTTCTTTTTCTTTAAAGAGCTCATTAAAGAATCGGTCATTGCCAATAATTCAACATCGGAAAATGTATCGGCAGAACCAATATTCTCGACTCCAAGTTGATAAAATTGTCTCAATCTTCCTTTTTGTGGTTTCTCGTATCTGTACATAGGTCCACAATAAAAATATTTTTTGGGTAAGGTTGTTGCTCCCATACCCTTTTCTATAAACATTCTTGCTATACCAGCTGTGCCTTCTGGTCTCAAGACTAGTTTTCTTTCTGAAAGATCTTGAAAACGATACATCTCCTGTTTGAAATTAATATGATTTATGAGAATTAGGGTTACTTTTTGGATAATTTCACTTGTTTCGCCTAAAGATCTCTGGAAAAGCTCTTCATGTTCAAGAATATTTCCCAGAATTTCTTGGTAACCATATTTTTTGAAAATCTGGACAGATTTTCTTCTGATAAAATCAAACTTTTGCATATCTCTTTGAGAAAATTAGAGAAGTGAACAATGTCAATTATAATTATTACTCGTCAACCATATCTTTCATTCCTCTGACACTTTGAATGGAACTAAATCCTAAAAAGGACTTGGTATTTAATGCATGAAACTTTCTGAGAGATAAACTGATCATGAAATTTTTTGGATATGATTTTGGATTTGGATTAAAAATATTATTTTTCATTCAAGAGTCTGAGGGATATAAATTGATTCAATGGTGTTTGGATCTTAACTTCTATTTTTTAAAAGGATTGCAAGAACAGGTTGGTCTACTTGTGAAATGATTGATTTGACTGAAAAATAATTTTGAATGGATATATTATTTATGGTCGTTATATTTTCAAAGCAAAGCAAAGCAA
>Ga0182738_1005794_pt1 | contig 13053 bp, 12 predicted proteins | sample eDN5th30CBELigMG_FD_128876 | JGI IMG/M metagenome (GOLD analysis project Ga0182738, IMG submission 128876) | Enriched Miracle-Growth compost microbial communities from Emeryville, California, USA - eDNA 5th pass 30_C BE-Lig MG (version 2)... ...
AGGCGATTGAGCGCGGGCCGGGGCAGGTCCCGGTCGCCACGCCAGCGCCCCCACGCGAGCGCTCATGCCTCCCCGGCGCGCCGCGCCTGAGGCGCAATGGCGACGATCAGGCAAGGCTGTGGTAACGCGCGCCGCGGAAATCCGCCTTCGACCAGGGCCGCGAAGCTTGGTTTTTCGGCAGGATTGTGATATGAATGTCACGTAGTCGGCATTCGTCTCGGTCTGCCCCACCCATCCCGTCAGGTTCGCTCCGCCGGGAACTAGCCCATAAGTTCGATCGCTGCGTACTCGGATCGCCGAGGAGTGATCACCGCGGCCCGAGACGTCACCGGATCGACTGTCAACGCGAGAGCGCGTGAGGCGTGGAGAGCTGAGGGGACCCCCGCCGTGTCGGGCGGGTGCCGGGCGGCAGACCCCGGATCGGCCCTGAGGCTCTCCTCCCCTCTGCGCGAGGAGTGACGAACAGCATGACTGCCAGCAAGAAGACAGGCCAGCGCAACGGCTTCAAGACGAACGAGTACATCGTCTATCCGGCCCACGGCGTGGGGCAGATCGTCGCCTTCGAGGAGCAGGAGATCGCCGGGCTCAAGCTGGAACTGTTCGTCATCAGCTTCGAGAAGGACAAGATGACGCTGCGCGTGCCGCTGGGCAAGGCGGCCGCCGTGGGCATGCGCAAGCTGGCCGATGCCGAGACGGTGGACAAGGCGCTCGAGACCATCAAGGGCCGCGCGCGCGTCAAGCGTACGATGTGGAGCCGCCGCGCCCAGGAATACGAGGCGAAGATCAATTCCGGCGATCTCATCGCCATCGCCGAGGTGGTGCGCGACCTGCACCGCGGCGAAACCCAGCCGGAGCAGTCCTATTCCGAGCGCCAGCTCTACGAGGCCGCGCTCGATCGCATGGCCCGCGAGATCGGCGCGGTTGCCAAGCTCACCGAGACCGAAGCCGTGCGCCGCATCGAGGAGGCGCTGAACAAGAGCCCGCGCCGCAATCCCGGCCGGGGCGCCGAAGCCGCCGAGGATCTCGGAGAGGAAGCCCAGGACGAGGCGGCCTGACGCCTCCGGCGGCGATCTTTTCTTCGCGACAAAAAGGCCCGGGCTCGCCCCGGGCCTTTTCTTTTTCCCCCGCCGCGCCAGATTGTCCGGACCATCGCGCGCCTTCGCCCGAACCAATCGGCCTCGTTCGTCGTTAGGCTCCCATAGGGCCTCAGGGAAACGGGAGCGCTGCGATGCCAGAGATCGGCTCGGCCCGGCGGAGTTTCGTCAGGAGCGCGATGAACGCGCCCTATCTGGAGCGCGGCGAGGAGCACGATCTCGCCGTGCGCTGGCGCGAAGCCGACGACCAGGATGCGCTGCACCGACTGACGCAGTCCCATATGCGCCTCGTCATCGCCATCGCCGCCCGCTTCCGCCATTTCGGCCTGCCGATGTCCGACCTCATCCAGGAAGGGCATGTCGGCCTGCTCGAAGCCGCCAGCCGCTTCGAGCCCGAACGCAACGTGCGCTTCTCAACCTATGCGACTTGGTGGATCCGGGCCTCGATCCAGGACTACATCCTCCGCAACTGGTCGATTGTCCGCGGCGGCACGTCTTCGACCCAGAAGGCGCTGTTCTTCAATCTGCGCCGGCTCCGCGCGCGCCTGTCGCAAGGACCCGCCAACCGCACCGACGCCGAGATGCACGCCGAGATCGCCGCCGCGATCGGCGTTTCCCCGGCGGACGTGGCGCTGATGGATGCGCGCCTCTCCGGGCCCGACGCCTCGCTCAACGCGCCGGTGGGCGAGAGCGACGGCACGGGTAGCGACAGGGTCGATTTCCTCGTCTCCGACGAGCCCCTGCCGGACGAGGCGGTGTCCGACGCGATCGACGGGGAGCGCAAGCTGGCTTGGCTACGCTCGGCGCTGAAATGCCTCAACCCGCGCGAGCTCGACATCTTGCGCGAGCGGCGGCTCAAGGACGACGGAGCCACGCTCGAAGCGATCGGCCGGACGCTCGGGATTTCCAAGGAGCGGGTGCGCCAGATCGAGAGCCGCGCGCTCGAGAAGCTGAAGGCGACGCTGCTGCGCGACCACCCCGAGGTCGCCGTCTTCAACTGAGGCGGGCCCCGGCTCAGCCGATCGCGCCGGCGTGGTAGGACAGCGCCGGGGCGATGCGGCGGATCAGGGTGTAGATCCGCAGCATCGGGTCGAAGATCTCGGCATGCTCCCGGCCATAGGTGCGCCGGGACTCCGGACGATAGCTCGCCGGCTCGCCGAAATCCTGGCTCTCGAACTCGGTGTCCCGCGCGTTCGGGAAGATCCGTTTCAGATAGGCCACCACCGCCTCCACATCGAGATGGAGGATGCGGCGGATCATGTCCTCGACGGTGGTGCCGAGCTGCGGGCTGAACTCCGGCACGCGCGTGGCGAGCAGCCACAGCCGGTGGATCAGCGCGACGCGGATCGCGTGCAGAATCGCCCGCTCCTCCTGCGCGGTCGTCCCCTCCCCCACCACGTCGTCCGGCTCCGCCTCCGGCAGCGCGCCGTCGAGCAGCAGGCGGTCGCGAAAGAGCGTGCGGTAGATGCGCTTCAGCCGGTCGTGGAGCGCGATGGCTTCCAGATGCGCCGACAGGGCCCGGCACGCCTCGGCGCGCTCGCCCCCGCCGGGCTCTGCGGTTGCCGCCGCCGCGGCTTCGTCGAGCCATAGCGCGGGGTCGAGAACCGCCACATAAGCCGCCATCGCCTGCGGGTCGCTGTAGTCCGCCGCCGCGCTCGCCATCGCCAGCGCGCGGCGGAAGCGCGGGGAGGTCCGCAGCATCTGCGCGAACAGTTCGGGGTCCTTGGCGCTCGCCGCGCCGAGCCCGGAGACGACGTTCGCCATCAGCCCGAGCTGTTGCAGGATGGCGTTGTTGGGGATGGCGCGCAGCTGCGAGGGATGGGTGAGCTCGACCGGCGCGGCGCTCATGTCGGACTGCCGCTTCACCGGCCTCGAGCCGGCGCGCTCCACCATGTTCTGTCCGAAGGCGCCGAGCAGGGCGGCGTAGTCGGGATCGTCCACGATGGTGCCGAAAACGCGGGCGACGGTACCGAAGAACTCGTTGGCGAAATCGGGCAGCGCGTAAACCGGATCGTCCGGCTCCGCCCGGTTGGGGTCCAGCCTGTCCTCCATCGCCGCCCGCAGCACCGCGGACGCCGCGTGCGGGTGCATGAACCAGAGATAGCCGTCCCCGCCGTGAAAGCTCGCCTCGTCCTTCACGGCGATTCCGCGGCGGGCGAACTCGGCGCGCGACGCCCACGGCGCGAGATAGGCGAAGCGATCGGCGAGGCTCTCGGGATGGGCGCCGCGGCCGATCGACTCGCCGTGCGTGTTGAACAGGATCAGCCGGACATGGGCGAGGCCGTGCTTTTCCAGCGTCGCCGCCAGCCTGAGGCGCAGCCGCTCGATGAGGAAGGTCGCAGCCATCTGGCCGAGATAGCGCCCGGAGTCGGAGAAGCCGAACTGGACGGCGACGCGGCCGAGCCGCTCGACATAGGCCTTGAAATGCGGGCTGCGCAGCGCCTCGTCGAGCACCTGCTCGCCGTGTTCGAGGGCATAGGTGGTCTCGAGCAGCGGGGAGATCTCCACCTTGTCCTCGATGCCGAACAGGCGCGCGAAATAGAGCGCGGCGAGCAGGGTAAAGCCGGACTCGGTCTCCGCGATCAGGAAGCGCACCGGCGTCTCGGAATCGACGTGCTTCAGCATCGCCGCGACCACCATGAACAGGCGGCGCGCCGACGCCCCCTCGGCGAGGATCGAAGCATAGGAGAAGGTCTCGGGGTCGAGACGGTCGAGCCGCTCGTTGATGGCTTTGAGGAAGCTGCGGCGGCGGGTCGGGTCGCCCGGCGCGGTGTCGAGCTCGACGATGCCGCGGATGGCGTTGTGAATCTGCGAGGCGTTGAGGCGCACATGGGTGTGGGCGAGGCCGAGCCCGTGGCCCCTCATCGAGGCGGCGAGCACGAGGAGCGAAGTCGTCAGCGGCTCGATGCCCGGCGCGGCGAGGGCCTCCTCGACGAGGCCGCAGAGCTCGGCGGTGTCGGTGAGCGCGGTTCCCGCCTCGCGCACCATCAGGCGCGCAAAGCCCGCGACCTCGGCCGGGCTCGAGCCTTCCGAGAGGGCCGACACGGCCGCGTGCTGCTGCTCGACGGTGTCGCGGGCGCGGGCGAGGCGCAGGCGGAGCCTTTCGAGCGGCAGGCCCGCCGCCCCGCCGCCGGCGAGGCGCAGCGCGGCGACCGCCGTCTCCCAGCGCCGCAGTTGCGCCAGCTTGATGAGAAGGCGCTTGCCCAGCGTGTCGCGCCAGGTGATGTCGCTGCGCCCGTCGAGGTCGTAGCCCACCCAGGTCGCGAGCGTGACGAGGTTGGGCCGAACGCGGGTCCAGGCGTCGGGATAGAGCCGCCGCGCTTCCTCCAGGATCGCCCGGTTCATGGCGTCGAGCGCGGCATGGGCGTGGCCGAGCGCTTCCATCGACCAGCGGTGCTCGACGTCGAGGGAGAGATTGGGGGGCGGCCGGTGCTCGACGGCGGAGGCGCGGCCAAGATGCGCCGCCTCGCCCTCGGGACCGAGCGGCACGCCGGAGGCATCGGCCCCGCAGGCGAGCTCGGCGAGAAGGCGCGAGACGTCTTGCGGCACGGAGAAGGTCGGATGCGCCGTGAGCACGATGCCGAAGCGCGGCGTGGCGAGCTCGGCGGCCAAAGCCTCGATCGGTAGGAGCTCGCCGTCTTCGCCACGGGCGAGGCGCGCGGCGAGCGCCGCCGACCGGGCGGCGTTGCGCTCGGGATCAAGCGCGCCGAGATAGCGGCGGGCCTGCGCCGCCCGCCGCGCGAACGCGGTCACGGTGAGGCGCTGAACCGCGTCCTCCAGGTCGGCGAAGTCGGCCGTCCCACCGCCGAGGTCGCGGGCGAGGCGGAAGGCGAGCGCGAGCACCGGGCTGACCCAGGGCTCGCCGTCCCCGCCGGCGCGGCTGCGATAGCGCGCGAGAAGCTCATCCAGAAGCGCCCCAGCGCGGCCCCGCCCCTCGCGCCTGTCGAACAACCGGCGGTCCGGTGGGAGCGGCCGGTCTGCGGCGGCATCGAGCAGCGCGGCGGCGATGGCGACGAGACCGCTGTCGCCGTTCCCCGCTGTCGGAGTGCTGCGGTGGCTGGGGTCACGGGCGTGCATGGGCCATCGGAAACAAGCGTTACACCAGGATGGCGCGGCGCGCGCAGCGGCTCAACGCGGGCACTGCCCCGGGATGCGGCTCAGGGGCGCGGCGCAGCGGGCCTTCCGACCTCCGGCGAACGGCTACTTGCCGGCCTTGCCTTGGGGGTCATGGGTGTGGTGGCGGTCGTTCTCGCCGCCCCCGCCCGAGACGTTGCTGTAGCCCTCCCCGGTCCGGTCGTAGGGCGGGACGCCGCGCGGCTTCGACTTTTCGGGATGCTTGGCGTTCTCGTGGCTCGCGCCCGGGCCGCCGACCCGCTCGGTATTGGGGTGCTTGTCCGGCATGGCGCTCACCGATCCTGCTGGTAGCCCTGGTGGGTGGTATTCTGCTTGATGTTGCCCTGGCGATCCTGCTCCTCGAGATTGTCGGGAACGGCGCCGCGGTTCGGGCGCGCTTCGGACGCCGGGCGTGCGGTCGCCCGGGGGTCCTTCGGACTGCGGTTGCCGGGGGGCACGGGTGGCATGCGGCTCATGAGGGCTCCTCCGTTTCTCGTGAAGGGAGAACCGCCGAGCCCGCCCCGCCGTTCCGGCCCGCGCGGGCGGGGACAGGAACGGGCAGCAGAAAAAAGGCCGAAGCAGAACCTCGGCCTTTGCTGAGTTGGGAGGGAACAAGACCGAAGAAGCGTCCAAGGAGGTATTCAGGACCGCTTCAAGATCATCCTACCATCCTCTGCCGATACCGGGGATGGCGAAAATATCACAGTGACCATGCAACTATTCGTCATCCGGCCGTCCAGTGTCGGTGATCGAGATCCAGCAGGAAGCGCCCGGGCGCCGCGGCGAAGGCGGCGAGGCCGACCAGCGCCGCGTGCGGGTGGGTGATGACGGCCGTGGCAATGGAGGCGAGCAGCGCCTCGTGCGGAGGCTTGGTCTCGAACGCCGCGCGGAACGCCGCGGCCGGCATCAGGGGCGCGAGCTTGGCGGGAATGCCGCCGCCGATATAGACCCCGCCGCGGGCGAGGAAGACCAGCGCCAGGTCGCCGGCGACGCGGCCCAGCCAGGTGGTGAAGAGCGCCACCGCCTCCTGCGCGCGCGGCTCGCCGGCCTTCGCGGCGCGCGTCACCGATTCGGGATGGTCCCAGGCGGGCGCCACCCCGTCGGCCATCGCGAGGGCGCGATAGAGGCGTAGCAGCCCCGCCCCGGAGATCAGCGTCTCCGCGGAGACGCGCGCGGCGGGCCGCTCGATATGCGACCAGATCGCGAGTTCGCGCTCGGTTTCGGGGGCCAGCGTCACGTGCCCGCCCTCCCCGCCGACCGGGACCCAGCGCCCCGCGACGTCGAGCAGCCCCGCCGCGCCGAGCCCCGTGCCCGGACCGACGACCACCTTGGCCCCTCGTTCCGGCGGCAGGCCGGCGCCGAGCGGCAGCAGGTCGCCGGCCCCCAGGCTCGGCAGCGCCAGCGAGAGCGCCTCGAAATCGTTGAAGAGAGTCATACCGGCGAGCCCGAACCTCGCCACGAGCGCGGGAGGCACCACGTCCCACGGGCAGTTCGTCAGCACGATGCGGTCGCCGCGGACCGGCCCGGCCACCGCGAACACGAAACCGGCAGGGCGCAGCGTGGTGACAGGCAGCACGTCGGCCTCGATCGCCGCGGCGAGCGAAGGCCGGGTCCGGGTCTCCACCTCGGCGAGCAGCCGATAAGGCTCACCGGGCGCTGCAATCACCGCGAACCGGGCATTGGTGCCCCCGATGTCGGCGATCAGGACGGGAAAAGCGAGATCTGTCGTCATCGCGTCGGTCCGGCTGGTCCCAGCAGAGTCGCGTCGGCGAGCCCGGTCCGAAAGCCGCTGTCGCGGCCTCGAGACCATGTTCGAAGCCGTCGACAACGCCGGGGCGGCCGCCGCGGTTCGTCGCCGCCCGGAATCGCGCGGGCGGTGCGGCCGGCGCGGCGGACTACTCGACCACCAGCTTGACGAGGCTGCCGGCGCGCGGCTGCTGGCCGGGGGCGAGCCCGTTCAGCGTACGAAACAGCTCCGCCGGCCTGTCGAGCCCCGGCGCCATCGACTGCGCGAGCTGCTCGGCGGTCTGCCCCGGCGCGACAGTCACGATATGGAGGCGGAGCGGGTGGAGGTTCTCCCGCTCGGCCGGCGAGAGCGCACGGAAGCTGCTGACCGTCGACGTGAAGGCCTGCTCGAAGGCGGCGGTGGGGCGGCGCGTCGCGAACAGGAAGCGGTAGGTGGCGTTCCCCAGCCGCACCACGGCGATGCGGTAGCTGTAGCCGCCCGTCGCTGCGGAAGCGAAGGCGGCCGGCGCGCCGCCGACCGCGCCCGCCTCGACGCTCGACGAAATCAGCCCGTTGATCCAGCCCGAGCGGATATAGCCGACGAGGTCGGCCATCGCCGGCAGGTCGACGCCGTCGAACCGCATCGCGCTGCCGTCGCGCCCGGTGGCGAGCACGGCGTCCGCCGTGTTCTCGAGGGCGAAGCCTTCCGGCACGGTGAAGGCGAGGCCAAGCTCGGAATGGAGGAACTGGCGCCCGCGAATGAAGCCTTCCACGGCGTCGTCGCCGAACATCAGGCCTTCGAGATGGGTCAGATAGGTGTCGGCGCCTTGCGCGGACGCGGGCCGGAGCGAGGCGGCCAGCGCCTCCGCCGCGGCGATCCGCGCCGGCGTGGTGGGGTGGGAGGAGAGGAAATCGCCTTCGCTGTCGGACAGGTCCGTCGCGGTCTGGTAGGCCGCGAAGCGCCCCATCGAGGTCAGAAAGCGCACGGCGCCGTAGGGATCGTAGCCCGCCGCAGCGATGGCCTCGATGCCGATCCGGTCGGCCTCGCGCTCCTGCGCCTGGGAGAACTGGGCGAGTTGCAGGCGCGCTGAGTCGAGCGTCGCCTCCGCCTCTTCGGGGTCCTGCAGCACGTCGGTGGCGACGCGGTTGAGGATTGCCGCCGTTTCCGCCTGCTGCTGGCGAGCGCTGGCGTGATTGGCGACGATGTGGGCCATCTCGTGCGCGATCACCGCGGCGAGCTCGGCCGAATCGTTGGCCAGCGCCAGCAGGCCGCGCGTCACATAGACATAGCCCCCGGGCAGCGCGAAGGCGTTGACCGCGGGCGAGTTGAGGATGGTGATCCGGTAGCTCGGCCCGCCGGGTCCGATCAGCCGACCCACGGCCTGGGCGACCGCCATCTCGGCGTCGGGATCGGAATAGGCGCCGCCATAGGCGGCGAGGATGTTCGGGTGTTCGCGCTGGGCGACCGCGACGTCCTCGGGGTCGGCGTTGGTCGCCAGGGACGGCCCGGCCGTTATGGTGCCGGTGCCGGCGACGGGCATTGCCCCGCCGAACGAGCCGCAGCCCGCAAGGAGCACCGAGGCGGCGACGGCGAGGCCCGCAAGGCGGGTTCTTACGCGGAGAATGCCCGACATGAAGCTCCGGTCCACCAGGACCGGCCGAAGGCTCCGGCCGGTCGATCAGCGAGCGGGCCCCCGCTCCGAGGGGCGCCGCCCAACGGCGTCACCCTTCCAGAATCTCGAGCGCCCAGGTTGCGTCGAGCTCGAGATAGCCGCCGTCGCGGGCGACCATCCAGCCTCGGACGCGAACGCGCCGGCGAGCCAGCGCCTCCGGGTCGATGCCGTCGGAACGAAACTCCGCGACCAGCGGCTCGGGGACGAGCACCGTGAAATCCGTCGACCAGTTCTCGCCGAAATTCAGGTAGAGGCGCCCGCGGCTCTCGCCGACGGAAACGATCCGCCCCTCCACGATGACCATATCGGGCGCCCGATTGGCAAGGTCGGGGTCGTCGGCACGGAGCAGCCCGTGGCCATTCTGCCACAGCCCGCGCCCGGCCGCCCGAGCCGCCGACTCCGCGGCGCGAAAGGCCTCGCGGCATCCGGACTCCAGGCCGGGCGCCGCGGCGGCGAGCCCCGCCGCGACCAGGGAGAGGGCGAGGTCGCCGTCCGCGGCCACGACGATCGCCGGCACGCGGCCGTGGCGGTCCGCCTCCGCCGCCGTGGGTGCGATCCGGACCGTCTCGCCGACAAGGGCCAGGAGGCGCTGCTCGATCGCGGGAACGAGGTCCGTCGCCGCCCCGGGGATCATAAGCCCGGCGAGCGCGACGCGCGTGCCGTCTTCGACGATGAGCCCGAGCCCCGGCCCTGCGGCCGCGACGCGCCCGGCGGCCCCGAGCGGGCCACCGCAGGCCGCCGCTGCGGGCGTCTCGGATTGCGCCAGAATGGGCGGGGCGAGCACGGCGAGAACCGTCAACACCGCGCCCGACCCCATGCCGCCGCCCATTCCGCCTCCCCCGAGGGGCGAGCATGACGGGAGCATCCTGCGGCGGCAACTCCGGAATTTCCAGAGCCTTGGGTGTCGCGCGGCGGAAGGCCTTGCGGAAGGGGCTGCGGAGCGACTAGAAGGGACCGACGTCCGCGTAGCTCAGCAGGATAGAGCACAGGATTCCTAAACGGCAATTGGGCGCTGCGTGCGGAAACGGCGCAGTGAATCCGCTCAAAGTCGGGGAAAGCTCGGCGCCGCTGGCGCCTGCCGATCCCGAGCCAAGCCGGGAGCAGTCCCGGACGGTGTAGAGACTGGACGGGCGGCGCCTAAGGGTGGGTTCACCTAGGGCGAAGGGACAGTCCAGACCACGAACGCCCGCGCCTTCCCGGCACCGGCGGCGGCGAAAGCCGAAGTGGTATGAATCCTGGGGTCGTGGGTTCGAATCCCGCCGCGGACACCATCCGTCTTTCGCCGACAGACGCTCGCCCGAAGCGAGGACGCGGGCGCCGAGGCGCCCGCGCGCAAAGGATCAGCCGCCGCCTGCCGGCGCGGCCGCCGCTTCGCCGCCGATCTGCTCGCCGGCCGGCGTGAGCAGGAACCACACCCCGCCCCGCTCCTGGCCGGTGGTGTCGCCCGGCATCATGTCCATCGCATAGTAATAGAGCGGCCAGCCGTTATAGGTGACCTGCATCACGCCATCGACCTCGATGGTGCCGAGGAGGGCGGCGTCGGCGTCGCCGCTCGCGGTGGGCATGTCCGTGGTGGTGACGCGCGGCCAGGCCTGGAGGCAGCCGCCGGTGCAGGCGCTCACCGCGGCCGTGCCGTCGGTGCCTTGCGTGTCGCGCGTGAACAGGTAGAGCGCCATGCCCTCGCCGTCGACGAGATAGGCGCCGTATTCGTCGCTCTGGGCCGTGCCGATCTCCGCCGAAGCAGGCGCCTGCGCCACCGCCGCGGACCCGATGGCGAACGCCACGACGGCCGCCGCTCCTCCGACAATCGCCCTGATGGTCATGGATACCTCCCGCTCGCGCGGGCGCCGCACGAAGATGAGGCATCCCGCGACGCGGAGGAGACGCCCGCCTCTGTCCGGCGTCCAGTCACAGCTTCGCGAGCGTCGTTCCGACAGGGGCCCCGGACTTCAAGAGTTCGTCATCGGCCCCAAGGCATCGACAGCGGCGGCCGCAGCCGATATCCTTGCCGCCGCGGCGTCGCGTTTTCGGGGGAAGCGTAAATGTACGGCAGAACACTGCTCCTCGCCTCGGCTGTCATCGTCGGAACGGTGACGGCGGCCTATGCCGACATGACCGGCCATTATGTCGGCACGGGCGACGCCGAGGGGACCAATCTCGACCTCGTCCAGACCGGCACCAGCCTCAGCGGCACGCTGTCGGGCGCCGATGTCGGCACGCTCAGCGGCAAGGTCTCCGGCGATACCGCCACCGGCACGCTGAACCTGCCCAATGTGGCGGTGGTCGACTTCCGCCTCGCCTGGACCGCGGCTGGGATCGAGTTCACGCTGGTCGGCCCCGGCGGCACGCAGGGCTTCCATTTCCAGGCGGCCGGAGCCGGGCAGAACCAGAACGGGCCCGCCGCGACCGACGTCGTGTATTATGTCGGCATCGACGGCCAGCCCGTCGGGCCCTTGACGCTCGAAGAGCTCGAGGCCCGGATCGTGGCCGGGGACGTCGACGCAGACAATCTCGTCTGGAAGACCGGCGCCGCAGACTGGGCCGCCGCGAATACCTATCCCGAGCTCGAGGAGGCGCTGACCCCGGCGCCGCCCCCCGGCCCGCCGCCGCTGCCGCCCGAGAGCGGCAACCCGCCCCCGCTGCCGCCCGAGACCCTCGACAGCGTCTCCCCCGGGGAGAGCCCCGTCGCCGAAGCGCTGCGCGACGTGGTGGTGCAGTTCGTGGACGCCAATGCCCCCGAGGACGCGCCCGGCGACGCCAAGGCCGGGCTCGTCGCCTGCATCATGACCGAGCTCGAAGTCCTGACGCCGCAGGACATGCAGATGCTCGTGGATACCGACTTCCAGCCCGCGGACGCGGACGTCGACCGGTTCGAAACGCAGTATCCCGAGATGATGGACGGCCTCGACGCCTGCATGGACGCGGCCGAAGAGTCGCTGAGGGCCGGCGGGACCAACCGCACCGAGGTCGGCTTCAACGGCCACACCATCATCGTCGAAGGCGGCGGCGACCAGACAGTCGAAAGCACGCCGGACGGCCAGCGCATCGTCGTCGGCGAGCACGACATCCTGGTCACGGCCGATCGGCTGACCATCGACGACGAGAGCGCGCCGCTCCCGGCCGACTACACGGAACTGATGGTCGTGGTGAACGACGACGGCACGTTCACCGTGACCATCGACGGCATGGAACTGCAGCCCGAACCCTGAGCCGCGCGCAGGCATCCGCGCGCTTCGGGCCACGCATCGTCCAGCAGGGAGTCCCGCGCCCAATGCCGATCCGCCTTGCCGCGCGGGCCGCGGCTTTCGCGGCCGTGACCCTCGTCGCGGCCGCCGGTCCCGCCCTCGCCGAAACCGTCGAGCGCACCGGGACGTTCGGCGGCCTCGACCTCAGCTACCGGGTGGCGCTGCCCGACGCGTACGATCCGGCCGCTTCCTATCCGACGATCCTGCACTTCGCCGGCGGCGGGCAGACCGAGCGGATCGTCACCGGGAGCCTCGCCAGCGACTGGGAGAGCGGCGCCGCCGAACGCGGCTATGTGGTCGTCGCGCCGATCGCCCCTGACGGCCGCCTGTTCTTCCAGGACGGCGACGCCGTGTTCCCCGAGTTCCTCGACTTCATCCTGTCGGAATACCACCCCGCCGGGGGCAGGCTCCACGTCACCGGCCACTCGAACGGCGGGCTCAGCGCCTTCCATGTCGCCTCGCTCTACCCGGACTATTTCGTCTCGGTGACCGGCTATCCCGGCTATCTCTACGCCGCGGGCGCGGACGAGGCGGCCGCGCTCGCCCCGCTCTGCATCTTCATGCATGTCGGGGAGGAGGACCCGAGCTGGCTCGCGGCGATGCAGCGCCAGGCGGACCAGTTCCGCGGCTTCGGCTACCGAGTGGCGTTCTCCGTCGAGCCCGGACAGATTCACAGGCTCGACGTGACGCGCGACGGTCTCTCCGAGCGGCTGTGGGCGGAGATCGAGAGCTCTGCGGACGGCTGCGGCTGAGCCCGCGACCGGGCCAAGCATGCCGTCCGCGGCCCGCGCGTCAGCGGGGCTCCCCGATCCCCCGGCGCAGCGCCTCGATGAGGCAGCGCTCCACCTCGCCTTGCGAGAACGGCTTCTGCACGGTGGGCATGCCCTTCCACTCGTCGGGCAGGCCCGCGGGGCCATAGCCGGTGGCGAACACGAAAGGGATGCCGCGCTGACGCAGCACCTCAGCGACCGGGAACACCGGCCGCCCCGCCACGTTGACGTCGAGAATCGCGACGTCGACCTCCGCCGAGCCGGCCCGGGTCACGCCGTCCTCGATCCGGGAGACGCAGGCCGCCACCTGGCAGCCGATTTCGCCGAGCATGTCCTCGAGCAACATCGCCACCAGCGCCTCGTCCTCCACCACGAGGATGCGCTTGCCGTCGAGCGGCTTCTCCGGGTTCATCGTCCCTGCTCCTGCGCGAGC
>Ga0182738_1005795_pt1 | contig 13051 bp, 9 predicted proteins | sample eDN5th30CBELigMG_FD_128876 | JGI IMG/M metagenome (GOLD analysis project Ga0182738, IMG submission 128876) | Enriched Miracle-Growth compost microbial communities from Emeryville, California, USA - eDNA 5th pass 30_C BE-Lig MG (version 2)... ...
CAGCGTCCGACTGAGCGTTGCGACAGCCGCGAAGTTATCGTTATGCGTATCCCACCCGCCGAGCGTGACCTCGACGAACGGAACCCCTCGCTCAACGAGCCGCCGGGCCATCAGGCATCCCTGGCCGAAGGCGGATTTTCCATAGGCGCCACGAAGCCGGGACGACTCCTCCTCCAATTGGAAGGCTCGAGCCGACTCGGGCCTCATCACGCGCAGGGCCTGAGCGGCGGCCTCGCGCTGGACCGCGAGGACCGCGCCCTGGTGACTTCCTCGGAAATCGCGATCCACCAGGTCGATCAGCTTCAACCGTTCGGCAAAGGCTCGCTCGCTGATGTCCAAGGGGCGCGTCAGGTCGGGCACGGCCAGGTCTTCGATGGGTCCATTGTCGGAGCCCACCATCAACGGGGTGAAGCGGGGCCCAAGGAATCCAGAAGCATACCCCAAAGCCTCGGCCTGCCCGCCGGGCGGGGCAATGCTAACGTAACCCGGAAGGTCCGACTCCTCGTTCCTTAGCTCCTTTGCGACCAGGGCCCCCAGGCCAGGGAACTGAATGGCCCCCCGCGGTATGTTCCCAGTGCGTGCCAGGTGGCTGGCTCGGGTGTGATCCCCCTCCTTGGTGGACATCGAGCGGACGATCGCCACATCCTCGGCCAGTCGTGCCACCGTGGGCAGATGCTCGCTGATACGTAAACCCGGGACGGCCGTTTCGATGGGCCGGAATGGTCCGCCGTTGTCATGCCCTGGCTTAAGATCCCACAGGTCGATCGTGCTCGGTCCGCCGTTCAGCCAGAGCATGACGCAAGACCTCGCTCGTTCGGGATGAGCGGCCGCGTCGGCGGCGAATGCCCGGAACCAACCCGAAGACACGAGCCCCAGTCCTGTCGCAACGCCAGAGCGGAGCATCTCGCGGCGATGAACCCGCATTTCGATTTCTCCCGAAACGGAGGCCGTTCAATGGTTGGAGTTGAATTCCGACGCGTTGATCAAGGCCCAGAAAAGATCGCTCAGCGGCTGGGTCCGCCCTTTACCTGGAGCTTTCTCGGCAAGATAGGAGGCGAGCGTTTTTCGCTCGTCCGCGCTTGGCATTCGCCCGAACGCGGCCAGGAACAAAACCTCGATCCGTCCCGCGTCGTCGAAGAAGGGGGATTCCACCAGCGTCCGCAGAAGTGGGCTTCGCCCAGGATGGGTGAGCTCGGCCACGAGGTTGCCATTGTAGAGGACGAGGGTTTGAGGAACCGACCGCTCGGCGAGTGCGGGGCGGGCAGCGCGATATCGGGACGCGAATCGAGCGCGCTCGGATCTCACCCCGGTGGCCACCTCTGAAAGGGACCGCCCCGAAGCCGTGATCAAGCTATCGTAAAGCTGTTCGCCGCTCAGCGCGCGAACCGGCATCCGAACAAACGGGTCCGCGGTACCCATGCCAACGTTAAGCTCTTGAGCGTCAACGGCGCTGGTGCGCTGATACGCCTGAGTGAGGACCAACGCACGTATCAAGGTCTTCAGGTCGAAGCGCTCATCGGCAAAGGCTCGCGCCAACGCGTCGAGCAATTCGGCATGGTAACCGGGATTGTCAGGCGAGAGGTCATCCAAAGGCTCCACCAAGCCGGTCGCGAAGAACTGGGCCCATACCCGATTGACCGCGTTGCGGGCGAAGTAGGGATTGTCTCGACTCGTTACCCAGGAGGCCAGCAGGGCGCGGCCCGACGTTTCATCGGGGGGCCCGGACCAATCAACGGATTCACCGGTCGGTAGTTTCGCCGAAACGGTGCGCGTCGTCCCCTCGATCGGCATTTTCAACGGAGAAGGGGCAAAGAAGGCCGCGGTCTGCCAGAAGTCATCACGCGTCCAGCGAGCAAAAGGATGGTCGTGGCACTGGGCACAATCCAGGTTCAAGCCCAGGAAGACCCGAGTGGTGTTGGCGGCCAGGTTCTCCGGCTTGAACTGGGCCGCCTCGAGGAACGCGCGAGGCGGCTGAGGTTGGCCCGGCCTGGGAGGCAGGAGCGACGTGGTGAGTTGGTCGGAGACCAGCCGATCATAGGGTGTGTTCCGAATCAAGCCTTCGCGCAACCAGGCCTCGAGCCCATCAACCAGCTCGGCATAGGTGGCCGTATCCGCCTGGGGAATCCAGGCCATGCGCCAGACGGTGGCGAAGTGCCGGGCATGTTCCGGACTGGCCAGGAGCCGGTCCACGAGTCGAGCTCGCTTTCTCCCCGTTTGATCGTCAAGAAAGGCGCGGACCTCGGCGACCGTCGGAATCCGCCCGATCAAATCGAGCGAAACCCTGCGCAGGTACTCGGCATCGTTCGCGCGAGGGGCCGGCTCGAGCCCACTCGTCTTCAGACGGCTCTCCACGTAACGATCGACGAGCGCCTTGATCGATTCAGTTCGAGCAGGCTCAACGGATCGAGCAGGGGGGGTGTGGAAAAAGAAGATCGAGGCGAGAGTCACGAAGGAGGCCCATCCCAGAACCCAGGCTCCCCGAGCTCGACGCGCTTTCCACCCCAGAGCACGTTCCGCGTTTCGAGAGTCCGACGAGCGCGTGCCCCTGTTGCCCTCGCTCAGGCAAGGCTTAACTCCAACCCCTTTCCAGGCAGGCTTTGGAACGAGATGAGACATGGGCTGTGCGACAGGAACGCCAGGCTGGCGCATGACCTTTGGCCCCTCCGTCAAGAAATCAAATTTAGTCAGCCTTATTGTTCTGATATTTTTTCACAAGAACATGTCTGGGATATTCCCAGCGGCCGATATGGTCGTGAACCCAGTCGTAGTAGAACCGTACGCCGCGATCGCTTGGGCTGACGCCGTGGCCCCCCATCTCGGCATGAGGCGAGGTGCCACTCCGGTTGGAGATCCCTTGGATGAACGCCGCATGGAACATGAGCACCGCGTTGGGTGCTTCCTGGTAGCGCCGGCAGTCCGCGAAGATGAACTCGAGATGTCCTTCGTTGAAAACGCCGTCGTCTTCGTAACTATCCTGCTTTTGGCTTTCCACGTTGACCACGAAGCCCGACGAGGGAATCTCCATCTGTTTCTGGATAATTCTCACTTCCATTCCGGGGTATTGGTCGGTGGTTCGTGACTTTTCGTAGGGGCACACGCCCACCTCGATCGCGGGAGCGACGGCCTTGAACCAGCGTGTCAGGGTTGCCTTTTTCTCCTCACCGCCAGGCTCGCGGAACAAGGGCTGATCCATCCGCGCGGTATGGTCGTACTCGTGAGCGATATCCACGAACACATTCCGAAGCTTTCGCGACTCGAGGAATCGGGCCGCTTCTTCCGTCGCCTTGCGAACCGCGCCTTCTCCCTCCAGTTGCTGGTCCTTACGAGGCGAGAAGAGGCCAACCATGACCACCATGCCTCTCTTGTCGGCCTCGCGCACGAGCCACTCGAGCCGACGGGCCACGTCGGACTTGAGCGTCCCATCGCGTCCGAACCCATTCAACCCGGCATCCTCGTCGGGATATCCCCCATTGGAGCCCTGGATATAAAAGCCGATCAGGTTGATCCCGTGCGCGGTCATGTTATCGAGAGCGCGAACGTGCCTCTCGGTCACGGTCCAGCTATGCAGGGCATTGCCACACCGGATCCCCCACAGATCAACCTCCTTGCCCCCCAGAAACGCGCGATCGCCCCGGATCTCGAACTCACGACAAGGCGTGGGGACCGGCTCATCCGCTTGCAATCGCGGTTCGGCAAGACCGGCCAGTACCAACAAGATCGCACAAACTCTCATAAATCGGCCTCTTAAATTTCTTGAATCTTTGAGTCTATGACTTTTGTCTCATTCTAAAGGAGCCATTCCACTCGTTCAAGGATTGAGTCGGAATTCGGAGCCCTTGCACGCGCCAAGCCGAGCTCGACTGATGGATCTCCAGGAGGAATGGCCAGCGATTCCCACCGAGATCAAATCCTCATTTTCCTATGCGACCAACCGTAACACGATCCCATTAATTGTAACACTATCACCCCTTCGACCCGATTCCTAGGATCACCTCGCCTCGTCCTCAGAATTGCGGGATGGATGGGTCCTGTTCTTTTCAACAGGTCACTTTCGTAGATCACTTTGGTTTTTCCATGTTCGAATCGTGCGGAGGGGTCCGAGAATTGCGAGCGTAGGCTGGATGGACTCGAGGAGGCGTCGGACCTGAGGGGGTCCTTTGCGCGCCTGCTCGAGGTTATGCACGGCTTAACCGTTGAGGAGACAACTTATGGATCGCCGAGAAATGCTGGGAGTGGTCGGTGCCAGCGCGATCGGGCTAACCGCGATGTCGGCCAAGGCCGACGATAAGTCCTCGAGTGGAAGCTGTTGCGAGCTCGATTCCGTCCATGAATCCTGCTACAAGGCCTGCTCCGAGTGTGCGAAGGCATGCAACATGACCTTCCACCATTGCTACATGGAGGTGGCCGAAGGGAAGAAGGAACATGCCAGAGCGCTTCACCTCGCCTCTGACTGCGCAGCGTTCTGCACACTCTCGGCCGCCATGATCGCCAAGCACAGCAGCTTGATGGCCTATTCCTGTGAAGCGTGCGCCGAGGCATGCAAGGCCACCGCGGCCGAGGTTGGACGTTTTGATTCCACCGAAATGAAAGCCGCGGCCAAGATGCTACTCGATTGTGAAAAATCGTGCCGCGAGATGGTCGCTCACATGAAAAAGGCCTAAGCCAAGTCGGCGCACGCCTTGCCTCCCCGGAGGCAGAGAGATGGGCGAGCGGCCCAAACGACACACAGCTTTAGCAATCGGTCTAGACACGACGGAAGCACGAGCGGGTGAAGGAATCGGTTTAATCAAGGGAACGTCAAGAGCCAACCGTGTAATATCCTCACAAACCGATTCGCTCGCTCGTGCTTCGTGATTTCACACGCTCGTAATGCAAGCGTTTCAACGATAATACTATTTCGTTTACATGAAATTCAATATCTAAATACAAATAAAATGCATTCACTCGCTTGCGCTTCGGGCTTGTAAATTGAATTTCTCGTGGAAATGCGTCGTATTTCGAGTCCGGAACTCGATCGATTAAGGCAAGGGGGCATCCTCTCCTTGCATTTTTTTTTGCTGGCATCCCCGGCGGGGGCGGGGCATCCTGGACGGGGTTGGCTGACATGTTCCTCAATTCGGGAGAGAACCCCGTGACCTTCAGGTTCGCATTGGCCCTGACCGTTGGACTGATCTTACCACCCTGGCCGATCTCGACGGCGTCCGCGGCGGAATTCCCTTTGTTTCGAACGCAAGAGCTCGACCCCCACGTGGGGAATGTCTGTTACGCGGTGAGCGCGAACGACGTGAACGGCGATGGGAAGCTCGACGTGGTGGCCGTAACCGAGGACGCGGTCGTCTGGTTCGCCAACCCCACCTGGGAGAAGCGCGTCATCATCCAAGGGGCGACCGAGAAGGATAACGTCTGCTTGCAAGGGCATGACATTGACGGGGACGGCAAGCTCGACTTCGCGCTCGGAGCCGCCTGGCGGCCCTCCGACACGAAGGGGGGGGGAACCTTGCAGTGGCTCCGCCGCCAGGGGGAGTCGAACGCCCCCTGGCAGGTGATCCCGATCGGCTCCGAGCCCACGCTGCATCGCATCCGCTGGGGCGACGTGCAAGGGACGGGCAAGAAGCAGCTTCTGGTGGCTCCGCTGCAAGGGCGAGGGACCAAGGGGCCGAACTGGGGCGAAGGGCAAGGGGTTCGGATCCAGGTTTACACGGTTCCCGCGCATCCCGAGAAAGATCCCTGGCCAATGGAAGTGGCCGACAGCTCGCTCCACACGGTTCATAACCTTCAGCCCATCGACTTCGATGGGGACGGCCGGGACGAGATCCTGGCGGCGTCCTGGGAAGGGGTCTTCTTGCTCGACCGAGACCAAGGCGGGAAGTGGTCGAAGACCAAGCTGGGGACGGGAAACCAGGAGGCCTCGCCGAACAAGGGGGCGAGCGAGATCAAGCTGGGCCGACTGGCCAACGGCAAGCGTTACATCGCCACGATCGAACCCTGGCACGGGTTTCAGGTCGTTGTTTACACCGAGCCAAAAGCCGGTAAGGGGCTCTGGGAGCGCCAGGTGATTGACGAGCCCCTTCAGTGGGGGCACGCCGTCTGGTGCTCGGACCTGGACGGAGACGGAGACCAGGAGCTCATCATCGGCCAGCGCGACCGGAGCAAGGATCCGAAACGTGCCCCCGCCGGCCCCGGCGTGCTCGTCTACGATCCCGAACCCGGCTTGAATCCGCTCACGTTCTCAAGGCACGTGATCGAGAACGGCGGCGTCGGCACCGAGGACCTGGTCTCGGCCGACCTCGACGACGACGGACGAGACGAGATCATCGCGGGGGGGCGATCCACCCACAACGTCCGCATCTACTGGAATCTCTCCACCAAGAAATAACAATCACTTATGAAAGCCATTGTCATTACCAAGCCGGGCGGGACCGAGTCGCTGGAGCTCCTCGAGGTGGAACGGCCAGAGCCTCGAGGGGAGCAGGTGCGGGTCCGCGTCCGCGCCTCGGGCCTGAACCGGGCCGACCTGATGCAGGCCAGGGGAAGTTACCCCGCGCCTCCCGGTGTCCCTTCCAACATCCCCGGCCTGGAGTTCGCGGGCGAGGTTGACGCCCTTGGGCCCGACGTGACCGGTCCGCTTCGGATCGGCGACCGGGTCTTCGGCATCGTGGGAGGGGGGGGCCAGGCGGAGTACGTCCTCTGCCACGAGCGGATGGCCGTGCCGATCCCCTCGAATCTCGACTTCGAGCAGGCCGCCGCGGTCCCCGAGGTTTTTCTCACCGCGCACGACGCGCTTGAGACTCAAGGGGGGATCAAACCGGGCCAGCGCGTGTTGATCCACGCCGTGGGCAGTGGCGTTGGCTCGGCCGCGCTCCAGATCGCCCACACGATGGGTTGCCAGGTCTTCGGGACGTCCCGAACCGCCGAGAAGTTGGAGCTGGCCAAGGAGCTCGGACTCGACGTGGGAATCCACTCGAACACCGAGGATTTCGCGGAGGCGATTCTTCGAGAGACGGGAGGGGAGGGGGTTCACGTGGTGATCGACCACATCGGCGCCCCGGTCCTGGAGGGAAACCTCAACGCCCTGAGCACCCAGGGGGTACTGGTGGTCGTGGGGCTGCTCGGTGGGGGAAGCGCGTCGGTCGACTTGCTCCAACTTCTGCGCAAACGGATCAGGCTGGTGGGGACCACGCTCCGGGCTCGCCCCTTGGAAGAGAAGATCGCCGTGACGCAATGCTTCGCCGAGCGGGTCGTCCCCTGGCTAGCGCGTGGCCTGGTTCGTCCGATCGTCGATCGCGTCTTTGGCCTGGACGACTTCCGAGCCGCCCAGGCCCGCCTCGAATCCAACCGAGGTTTCGGGAAGGTCATCCTCCGGTTCTAGCAGGCGTCCGTCATCCGTCTTCAGCCGGCCGTCCTGGATCTCGAGCACCAGGTCGGCCGGCGTGATGAACCGGCGGTCGTGCGTGACCACCACCAGCGTGGTCTGGCGCTGACTTTGGAGCCGGCGGAGGATCCGGTAGATCTCGTCCCCCGTCTTCGAGTCGAGCTCGCCGGTCGGCTCGTCACCGAGCACCAGGATTGGGTCCTTGATCAGTGCCCGGGCAATCGCCACGCGCTGCTGCTCGCCTCCCGACATCTGGTAAGGGCGATGGTCGAGCCGGTCGCCCAGCCCCACCTCGCGCAAGAGCGACTCGGCACGCGCCCGCAAGTCCGGCGTCAACCCGCGCGGCAGGAAGGGGATGAGCACGTTCTCCACGGCCGTCAGGTTGCTGATCAGGTTGAACGACTGAAAGATGAACCCGACCCGGTCGCGGCGGTAGGCGTTCTGCTCCGCCTCGCTCATCGTGGTCAGGTTGTCTCCATCGACCACGATCGACCCCGAGGTGGGCCGGTCGAGCGCACCGAGCAGGTAGAGCAGGGTGCTCTTCCCCGAACCCGAAGGCCCCACGATAAACGCGAAGCGGCCCTTGGGAACCTGGCAGCGAACCCCGCGGAGGGCTTCGACAACTCGGTCTCCACTTCGATACGACTTATGCAGATCCACCACGTCAATCATCGGTCGTTCACCTTGCCCGCCAAATCCGACCTGATCCATCAGTGCGACCCAACTCGGATCGCATCCATCGGCACCAGCCGGGCTGCCCGCCAGGCGGGATAGAGTCCGCCAAGCGTGCCCGTAACGACCGACAACGAAATTCCCAGCAGGTAGAGCCAAGGGGGAATGGACAGGCGAACGCCTTCGGTAAGGAACTGATTCGCCGCCAACGTCCCCAACCAGGCCAGGAGGCACCCGACCACCCCGGAAAGCAGCCCCAGGTAGGCGCTTTCGAGTGTCACTAACTTGAGAATATGCCCTTGCGACCAACCGTTGGTCCGCAACACGCTGAACTCCACGAAGCGTTCGGTCGTGCTCATCAGCATGGTATTGATGATTCCCACCACGCCGACCACAAGCGCGAGGCTGATGGTCATCATCAGGAACTTGTCGAGCTGGCCCATGATCGACTCGAAGGTCGCCATGAATTCGGTCATGCTCCGGGCGTCCACCCGAGGCATGCTCGATTCGATCGCTTCTGAAATCCGGTCGTTGTCGCCTGGGTCCCGAGCCTCGACATAGAAGCTGGAAACCATGTCCTTCGACACGCCCATGAGCTGGCGAGCCGAGTCAATATCCATGATGATCACGCCATCGAGGAGCATCGACCCAGTGTCGTAGATCCCGATAATCTGAAACGGCTTGCCGCCGATGTCGAGCGAGTCTCCCACCCCTCTCGGCTTGCCGTCAGCCTTCAGGAAGTCCCTGGACAGCTTACGGCTGATAACGATGTGGGGCTTGTTCACATCGCTGGGGAGGAGGAATCGGCCTTCCCCCTTCCGGTTCTTCATGGCGCGAGGATAGACCGCACTCTTTAGCGATTGGTGGGCCAGGATATCCTGCCCCTGAATCACCGGCTGGTCGAACAAGTTGCCCGGGCCTCCACCCGTCTTCAGCTTTGAGATGATCGACATCCCTTCGACACTGGGCGCGATCCTCCAGAGCTCGGGTGCGACCACTCGCACCCCCTTGATGCTCCTCAGCTTATCGCCAACGGACGATTCCAGGTCGCTGAAGACGGGGCTCGGGGAGTTCTCGCGCAGAACCATCACCCCTTCGACCTGGTTCAGCGTATCCCCGACCATATCCCTCACGCCCTGCGACACGCTGAATAGCCCCATCACCCCAAGTATTGGGATCGAGAGACCAATGAGGGCGAGTATCGTCCGAAGCGGGCGCGTGAGAAGATTGCGCCAGGCAAAAGAACCCATCGGCTCCGTCCATCCCTTTCCAAACGTGAAGGCGAAGGCGAACCCAGAATCAACTCCCTACACCGCCATCCCAAGACCTGACCAAGTCAAACAGCAGGCCCAGGCGAAACGCGTACGATTCGCCTGGAAAGCGGTAAGAGATCGGTTGGCGAGGGCGCCCCAATGAACAGGCACCCTGGGCATTGCCACTCCAAGTTCCATCAAATCTAAGGATTATAGCGATTCTGTCCGCTGTTCCAATAGCACTCCACGGGCGTTCACTGAGCCAACGAGCCTGGCGAATCCAGGCTCCACGGTAAAGGGGACGCCCCTTCCCTTTGGATTGCTCGGAACACTGAGACCATCGCGAGATCGCCCGCGGGACGTCGGTAACGCACTCAAAGAAAAATATCGGCTTAGCTGGTGGGGATGACGAAAGCGCTCGGATACAATCCGCACCATCGTGGATGCAATTCCATTTCGCAAGGCCCTACCAAGCGACTCGAGAGTGGGTGTGACGCATGAACGGTCGAGTGATCAGGTGGCTCATCATGAACGCCGTCCTTGTTGGGGGAATCGCTTTCCCGGCAATGACCCAGGCTCAACCCACGTTCAAGAAACCGCCGAAATATGAGCCCTCGGCGCAGGAGCGCGAGCACATCAAGACGCGCTTGGCCGAGTTGGACAAGGCGATCGCGGCTCTGCCCAAACTGAGCGGATCTCGCCGGGAACTCCTGGCCGACGTGGTGGTTTACCAGAAGGCCGCTCGCTGGGCGCTCGACCTCAATGAGTTCTTCACCAAGAAGGAAGTCGCCGCCACATTAAAGGCCATCGACCGTGGCCTCGAGCGGGCCCATCAGCTCGCCCAGGGCAAAAGCCCCTGGGAATCGGCGACGGGCTCGTCGATTCGAGGGTACTTCTCCCGGGTCGACGGCTCGGTTCAGCCCTTCGCCGTGATCGTGCCCGAAGGCGTGATGAACCAGAAGCAAGGCGATGGCACCCCCCAGCGCATCCGGCTCGACGTGGTCTTGCACGGCCGAGGGGCCACCTTGACCGAGGTGAACTTCATCCAGTCGCACGACGGCAAGCCCACCCCGGCCGATCAGGAAAAGAAGATTGTCCTGCACGTCTTCGGCCGGACCAACAACGCCTACCGCTGGGCAGGCGAGACCGACGTTTTCGAGGCCATCGACGCGGTGAAGCGGAGGTTCGAGATCGACGAGCGTAGAGTCGTGCTCCGTGGTTTCTCCATGGGAGGGGCGGGGGCCTGGCACCTGGGATTGCACCACCCCAGCCTTTGGTCGTCCGTCGAGGCAGGCGCGGGCTTCTCTGAACCAAGAAGTACGCCCGGCTCAAGCCAGACACCCCTGAATACCAAATCAAAGGGTTGCACATCTATGATGCCGTGGATTACGCGGCCAATGCCTTCAACGTTCCCATGGTTGGGTACGGCGGCGAAAACGATCCCCAGCGCCAGGCGTCGATCAACATTGAAGAGGCCCTCAAGGAACTCGGCTATACCTTCAAGACCGAAGGGCTGTTGACCCGCGCGGAGAAGATCGACTTCTTGCGGGTGCTGGGGGCGAAGGTCGAGCACAAGGTTGACCCCGTCAGTGCGAAAATCCTCAAGGCGTTCCACGACGACCGGATCGCCGAGGGGGCCAGGCTCAACCCGAAGAAGATCAACTTCGTGACCTACACCTTGAAGTACAACCGGGCCGCCTGGCTCTCGGTCGAGCAGCTCGATGAGCACTACAAGCGGACCTCGGTTGAGGCGGAGATCGATGGAAATACGGTTGTGGTCGGCAAGACGGAGAATGTGAAAGTAATGGGCGTGGAGCGTCACGCGGCGGAATCGATCCGACTGGGCGACCAGGAGTTCCCGCTCGAAGGGGCTGTCCAGGGGCTGCTTCCCTCGGTCTACTTCAGCCTGGTCGACGATGAATGGAAGATGCTCGACTACGAATCCTCGCGTCTCTTCCAGGAGAATTCCCAACGCGAGAAGCGCAGGAACGTTCAAGGGCCGATCGACGACGCCTTCACCGGCCCCTTCCTCTGCGTCAAGGGGACGGGCAAACCCTGGAACGCCCACGTGCAGAAGTGGGCCGATGCGCGGCTCGACCAGTTCGCCAGGGACTGGAAGAAGTGGATGCGCGGAGAGCTTCGGATCAAGAAGGATACGGAGGTGACCGAGCAAGATATGGAGTCAAATCACCTAATCCTGTTCGGCGACCCGGGCTCCAACCAGTGGATCGCTCGTCTGCTGAACGACCTTCCCTTGCGCTGGAGCGAGGAGCAGATCGAGCTTGGGGGCCAGTTCCGAGCTGGCACCCACGTTCCCTTGCTGATCGCGCCGAACCCGCTCAACCCGCATCGGTACGTGGTGCTCAACAGCGGTCACACGTTCGGTTCGAAGGAGTTCACCGGGACCAACGCCTTGCTTTACCCGCACCTGGGAGACTACGCCGTGATTCAGGTTGAGGGCGAAGAGGGCCAAACGAAGGTCTCGGGCTACTTCAACGAGTCGTGGAAGCTCGAGCCCCAGAAAGCTCCTAGTACCGAGTAACACCAGCCTCATCCTACGTGAAGAGGGCTGGTTCACCCCGCTACCGGCCAGCCCTCGATACTCCGATGAGCCTGGAATGACGACGGCTGAACAGGCCGGCCTCATCGCGAGTCCTGCCCTTCCTGGAAGCTGAAGCAACTTCGTCCTCTTCGTCATCTCAAAATGCAAATGCGGGCGGGACGCCCGCGCTCCCAGGAAATCTTGCCACGAACACGGGCTTTCCTGGGAGCGCGCGTCTTCCCCCTTTTCGTTATCTCCCACAGCAGATCGAAGGCCATCATCCCTGGGAGCGCGGGCGTCCCGCCCGCATTTCGAGGATGAGGCCGGAGTAAATCCACCGGAGCTAACCAGAGGCTTCTCCCTGGGAGCGCGGGCGTCCCGCCCGCATTTCTTCGATTTTCCAAATGCGGGCGGGACGCCCGCGCTCCCAGGAAAAACCGAGAATAATCCGAGGTGAAATCCTCAAGGGGGGGAATCGCAAAAAGGCTGGCCCCACGGTTTAACGTGGGGCCAGCCTTTTGTTTAGGTTCCGCCTGTCGAACACCCGAGAACGGGTCTGACTTGGGGGATGATCTCCAATCAGCCAGCCCTTGGGTCACGAGTCGTTCAGCTCGACGCGTTGGACTCTCCGGCCGGCGAGTCGTTCGACTCGGGCGCGGGAGGAGTCGTCGGCTCGGCCGCGGTCGTGGGAGTCGGGGTCTGAGCTCCCTTGTCGTTCTCGTTCGCCGTGTTGGCGTTGGAATCCGCTCCGCCAGTCTGACTCGGCTCGTCCTCCACTCGTGCTTGCCAAAGCTGCTTGAGCTGGCCGAAGCTTCGCAACGGGACGCTCCCGGACAGGGCATCCTTTGAGAGGGGGGGCGGCGGCTGAAGTGGCTTGGAAGGCCGAGGCGTGGGGGTGGGTCGAGGCGATTGCTGAGCCCGCTCGAAGCGGCCGGCCCCAGCGCCTCGGGCGCCTCCTCGTCCTGGTCCCCCCTGTCCGCCGGTCCGGTAATTTCCGGTTGGTCGATGCGCGGCGGCCTCGTTCCGGCGCGAGCCCTGCGAACCTCCGCTCGACCCGGCACCAGCGCCAGCACCGGCTCCAGCCTGCTGGCCGGCTCCCTCTCGGCGAGGGCCTCGCCCGCCGCCTCGAGGCGCACCTTCCGTCGCTTCGCCCGCCCCTCGGCGGCCACCACCACCACCACCGCCGCCGCCGCCGCCGCCGGGCTGTCCGCC
>Ga0182738_1005796_pt1 | contig 13048 bp, 12 predicted proteins | sample eDN5th30CBELigMG_FD_128876 | JGI IMG/M metagenome (GOLD analysis project Ga0182738, IMG submission 128876) | Enriched Miracle-Growth compost microbial communities from Emeryville, California, USA - eDNA 5th pass 30_C BE-Lig MG (version 2)... ...
CAATACCTGGCCGGAGATCAAGGCCGCGCTGGAAAAGGCGGGCGCACGCTGATCATGGTGCGCGCCGTCCCCTTCCCCGCCGGATCGGTCTGACAGGGGCCGGTCATGCGCATCAGGCGGCTCAAGCTCAGTGGTTTCAAGAGCTTCGTAGAGCCTGCGGAACTGCGTATCGAGCCGGGACTGACGGGCGTGGTCGGGCCCAACGGGTGCGGCAAGTCCAACCTGCTGGAAGCGATCCGCTGGGTGATGGGCGAGAACTCGCCCAAGTCCATGCGCTCGGGTGGGATGGAAGACGTGATCTTCGCTGGCACGACGCAACGCCCGCCGCGCGATTTCGCGGAAGTCGTGCTCAGCGCCGTTACGGACGACGGGGAAGACCTCGAAGTTGTACGCCGGATCGAGCGTGGGGCAGGCAGTGCCTATCGCGTCAATGGGCGGGACGTACGCGCGAAGGACGTCGCGCTGACTTTCGCCGATGCGGCGACCGGCCCGCATTCGCCGGCGCTCGTCAGCCAAGGCAGGATCGCGGCGGTGATTGCCGCAAAGCCCGCCGAGCGGCGCGCGATGCTGGAAGAGGCGGCGGGGATCGCCGGTCTCCATGTCCGCCGCCGCGATGCCGAGAGCAAGCTGCGCCAGACCGAAGCCAACCTCGCACGGCTCGAGGACATCATGGCGGGGCTGGGCAGCCAGATCGCCACGCTTCGTCGTCAGGCAAAGCAGGCGGAGCGCTACAAGGAACTGGCGGCGAAGATCCAGCATGCCGAGGCGCGCCTGCTTTTCGCACGCTGGCGCGATGCCGCGGAGGCGGCCGACAAGGCCCGCGCGGAAGCTCGCGAGGCGGAGAACCGGGTCGCTACGGCCCAGGCGGCGGCTGCGGAAGCGTCCAAGGCACAGGCTGCGCTGGCTGCGAAACTCGAGGAATTGCGGGACGAGCTCGCGGACCGGCGTGACGATGCGAACGCCCATGGCCACCGCATGGCGGCGCTCTCCACCCAGCTTGAAGCGGCGGAGCAGCGGCTGGCCGACCTCGACCGCCAGAAGACGCGGCTGGAGGAGGACCGCAGCGATGCGGACCGGCTGACGAGCGATGCCGCCGAAGCCATCGCGCGGCTCGACCGCGAACTGACCGATGCCCAGACGACGCTTGCCGCCGAGGAAGCGCGGCGGCCGGAGTTCGTGCGGCGCGTCGAAGCAGCCGAACATGCAGCCCGGCAGGCGGAACTGGCGCTGGCCAAGGCGACGGCCGATCACGCGGGCGTCGAGGCCGAATGGCGCGTGGTCGAAGCGGAAGTTGCGCAGGCCGCGGCCCGGCTTGAACGGATCGATGCCGAGGAACGGCGGCGGCGCGATGCGCGAGAAGCGCTGACTTCGGGCGGCGACCCGCAGGTGGCGGTCGAGCAGGCGAAGCGCGCAGCGGAGCAGGCAGCAACGCGGCTTGCGGAACTGCGCGCGGGGCTTGAAGCGCGGCAAGGCGAGAAGGAACAGCTCAGCGCTCGCAGGGACGAGGCGGCGAACGCCCTATCGGCTGCGAGGGCCGAGCTTTCCGGGATCGAGCGCGAATTCAACGCCTTGCAGCGTGACCGGGAAGCGCGCGCGAAGCAGGCTTCGGGCAAGCACGGGATGCCGGTCGCGGTCGACAAGCTGCGCGCGGAACCGGGTTACGAGCGGGCACTGGCAGCAGTGCTCGGGCGCGATGCCAAGGCGCCGCTCGGCAAGCCCGCAGGCGATACCGAAGGGCGTTTCTGGACCGGTGGCGAAGCGCCGAAAGCCGTCCCCGACAGTCTCGCGGCCCATGTGCCGCAGTGCCCGCCCGAACTCGCCGCGCGACTGGCTCTGGTCCATGTCGTGGATGCGGATGACGGCCGCGCGCTGGCTCCGGGCGAGTGGCTGGTGACCATGAGCGGTGCCTTGCGTCGCTGGGACGGGTTCGTGGCGCGTGGCGAGGGCGCGGCGGAAGCGGCGCGGCTCGAAGCCGATAACCGTTTCGCGGAACTTGAGAAGCTTGTGCCGGAACGTCAGGCAGCGGCCAGCGAGGCTCAGCGCGGGCATGACGAGGCGGAAGCAGCGCTGTCTGCCCTGCGGACCGGTCTCGTGGCCGCGGAGCGTGAGGTGGCGCAGGCTGTCGATGCGGAGCGTGCCGCCCTGCGAGCCTTGGACCAGGCAGAACTCGACCGCGAACGCCACGCAAGCCGCCTCGCCGAGCTGGATGCCGCTGCGAACGACCTCGCGGAGCAGCGCCGGCAGGCCGAAGCGGAGAAGGTCGCCGCCGAGGAGCGGCGCGCTGGCCTGCCCGATCCGGAAGCCGGGCGCGCGGCGCTGGCAGCTTCCCAGGCATCAAGCGAGGGTGCGCGCAGCGCGTTGCAGACCGCTCAGGCGGCGCTTTCCGCGCACGACCAGCAGCTTGCGGTCGGGCGTGAGCGGGCGGCGGCGCGTGAGGCGGACATCAAGGGCTGGCGCGCCCGCGCTGGCGACGCCGAGCGGCGGCTTGCCGACATGGCGCACCGGCTGGAGGAAATCGAAACCGAACGCGCGGTGATCGCGGCCAAGCCTGCCTCGCTGATTGAGGAGATCGAACAGGGCGAGGCCGTACGTGAGCGGCTGGGGACGGCACTGGCTGAGGCCGAGGCGGCGGTTGCCACGGTGGGGCAGGAAGCCGCCGCTGTCGATCGCGCCGCTGCCGAAGCCAACGAAGCCTTGTCCGTCGCGCGTGAGGCTCGCGCTGGTGCAGTGGCTCGCGCCGAAAACGAGGAATCGCGCCGCGAGGAAATGGCGCGCGCTTCGGGCGAGCGGTTCCAGTGCTCCCCCCCGCTGCTGTGCGGCCGCTTCCAGTTCGAGGCGAACGAGGTCGCCCGGGCCGAGGAAGAGGCCGCGGTGCTCGAAAAACTGACCGCCGACCGTGAGCGGATCGGACCGGTCAACCTCGTCGCCGCGGATGAGCTGGCCAAGATGGAAAGCGAGCACGGTGCCAACGAGGCCGAGCAGGCCGAGCTGGCCGAGGCCGTGAACCGCCTGCGCGGGTCCATCGGCAACCTCAATCGCGAAGGGCGCGAACGGCTGCGCGCCGCGTTCGAGCAGGTCGACACCCACTTCCGCCGCCTGTTCACCCGCCTCTTCGAGGGCGGGCAGGCGCACCTCGCCCTGGTCGATTCGGACGATCCGCTGGAAGCCGGGCTCGAAATCTTCGCCCAGCCTCCGGGCAAGCGGCTGCAATCGCTGACCCTGCTTTCGGGTGGCGAGCAGGCGTTGACGGCAGTGGCATTGATCTTCGCGCTGTTCCTCACCAACCCTGCGCCGATCTGCGTGCTGGACGAAGTCGATGCGCCGCTGGACGACGCCAATATCGAGCGCTTCTGCGACCTGCTCGACCAGATGGTGACCGAGACCGAGACGCGCTACCTGATCGTCACCCACAACGCCGTGACGATGAGCCGCATGCATCGCCTGTTCGGCGTCACCATGATCGAGAAGGGCGTCAGCCGCCTCGTCAGCGTGGACCTTGGCGGTGCCGAGGAACTGCTCGCGGCGGAATAGCCGCCTGCGTTCGGCTCAACTCAGGACGTAGCGAGGCCCAACACCGCTCAGTGAAGCGCGGTCGTCGCGGTTCGACAGCCGGCATTTCTCGAGGCTCAGGCAACCGCATCCGATGCATTGGTCGAGCTGGTTGCGAGTGCGCGTGAGGAGCTGGATCTTGCGGTCGATCTCGGTCCGCATGGAGCGGCTGATCCGCTGCCAGTCACTGTGCGACGGGGTGCGGCCCTGCGGCAGCTTGGCCAGCTCGGTCTCGATCTCGTCCAGTCCGAGGCCAAGCTTTTGCGCGATCACGATGAAGCTCACGCGGCGGATATCGGAACGCAGGAAGCGCCGCTGGTTGCCCCGGCTGCGCAAGGATTTCAGCAATCCGCGATCTTCATAGAAGCGGATCGCGGAGACCGCGACGCCGGTGCGCCGGGCGACCTCCCCGATTGGAATTACGTCGTCCTTCGCAAGCGCCATTCCCGCTCTCCCCGCGGCAATCCCGGAACCTCAAGCTAACTTGAGTTTACCATCAGGCGCAAGCATTCTCTCAGGGGCAGGGTGCTGCCGCGAAGCAAATGGTTAATTTCCAGGGGCTTGGAAAAGGGACCTTACGTTCGGCCAAATGTTGTCAGAGTTCGGCGTTGACCAGCCAGTCGTGGAACAAGCGAACCGGCCGAAGTTCCAGCGCGCGGGGCCGACAGACGAACCAGTAGCTGTAAGGGCTCTCGATCGGCACGTCATAGAGCCGCGCCAGCCGGTCATCGCCTGACCGGACGAAGTGGTCATCGTGCATGATGGCGATGCCAAGACCCTGACCGGCCGCAGCAAGGATCAACTGGCCGGAATCGTAAAGGTCGATCGCCGCCGGCTCGAGCTGCTCCAGCCCGAGAGCCGCCTTCCATGCTGCGAAGCTTTCCGGCAGCTCGCTGTGAACCAGAAACGTCTGCTTCGACAACGCCTCGATATCGGGCGTGCTGCCAAGTTCTTCCGCGAGCTCCGGGCTGGCGATCGCGTAGAGCATGTTGTGATCGAGCCGGACGCTGTGAAACGCCGGATCGGGTTCGCTCGTCAGCAGGATCGCCGCGTCCAGCGTGTCGCCCACGCGCTGCTCCAGGTGCGGGCCCGTATCGATGTCGATGTGCAGGCGGGGGTGCAGTCGGCGAAGGGTCGGCAGCTTCGGGAACAGCCGCTGGCTGCCGAACAGCGGCCACACGCCAAGCCGCAGGCGCAGCAGCTCCACCCGGTCCGCCTGACCCTCCACGGCAAGCGCGAGCGCTTCCAGGTGCGGTTCGACCGCGTTGTAGAGCGCACGGCCCTCCTCGGTCAGCTGCATCGTCTGGTGGGCGCGGCTGAACAGCTTGCGCCCGATGAAGTCCTCAAGCGTCGCCAGCCGGCGCGAAAGCGCCGACGGGCTCAGCGCCAGTTCCTCCGCCGCAGCGCGGGCAGAGCCAAGCCGAACAACGCGGACGAACGCTTCGAGCGCGCGCAAGGGAGGGAGACGACGTACAGGCACGACGAAAGGGCTTCCAGATTATGGCAGGCGTGTCGAGGGTGAAAGTTGTGCGACGCGGCAGAGTCGGCAAGCCCTAGTCGCTCACTTCGACCTCCTGGGGCGGGTGAAGCCGCAATCGGGTGACGTGCGTTTCGTCCCCGGCGGTCACTTCGATCCTCCAGCCGCTCGAATGTTCGAGGATGGCGCCGACGTCCGGCACCTCGCCTGCAAGGATGAATGCGAGGCCGCCCAGCGTGTCCACGTGCTCGGTCACTTCGGCGAGGCGCGGATCGACTTTCTCGGCCACGTCCTCGAGCTCGGCCCTTGCATCGGCATCCCAAACGCCGTCGCCGATCGGCACGATCAATTCGGTCGGTGCGTCGTCGTGCTCGTCCTCGATCTCGCCGACGATTTCCTCGACGAGGTCCTCGATGGTGATGATGCCATCCGTGCCCGAATACTCGTCGACCACGATCGCGAGGTGGGTACGCTTGAGCCGCATGTCCGCGAGCACGTCGAGCGCGCCGCGCGCCTGTGGCACGTAGAGCGGCTGGCGCATCAGGGTGGTCCAGTCCTGCGGCGGCGAGCCCTTCGCGAGGTAGGGGAACACGTCCTTGATGTGGACCATGCCGATCACTTCGTCGAGCGTGTCGCGGTAAACCGGATAGCGGGAGTGGCCATGTTCCGCGAACAGGCCGACCAGGTCATCCCAGCTCGCATCGGCCGAAATGGCGATGATCTCGCCACGCGGGATCGCCACGTCGTCCGCATCGTGCTCGCTGAAATGGAGCAGGTTGCGGAGCATTTGCAGCTCGACTGGTGAAAGGTCCCCGTTCGATCGCCCGGGCACAGGAGGATGGTCCTCGACGTGTTCGTCGATGGCTTCCTCCAGCTGGGCGCGCAGGCTCTGCTCGCCAGAGCGTTCTTCAAACAGTTTCCGTAGGGAGGTCCAGAACCCGCCTCTACTACTGTCCGGATCTCCGTTGCCGGAGTCACTTACCGCTGGTGTCGCGGCTCTTGCCGAATCGGGCATAGCCCTTCAAAAGTCCCCTTCAGTTTCCGCCGCAATATGGGTCGGCGATCCCAATAAGTTCAAGCGCCTTAACTTCAAGCGCTTCCATGGCTTCGGCGTCTTCCGGTGAAATCTCGTGATCGTAGCCGGCAAGATGAAGAAATCCGTGCACCATGAGGTGCGCCGCGTGATGTTCGAGCGGAACGCCTTTTTCGGCCGCTTCCACGGCGCAAGTCTCATGGGCGAGGGCGATATCGCCCAGCAATTCTGGCGGACCATCGCTGTTTAAGGTCAGCAGGTCAGGCCGCTCCAGCATGGGGAACGACAACACGTTGGTCGGCTTGTCGCGCTGGCGCCACTCGCGGTTGAGCGCGTGAATCTCCTCGTCCGAGGTGAACAGGAGGCTGGCGGAAAGGCGCGGATTGCCAAGCTCGGGCGCGACCGAAGCGGCCGCGTCGGCAGCACGCCGGGCGAGATTCTCCCATTCGCCGGCCGGCCATGGGGATTCTATGTCTATGTCGAGGTCCATTGGGGTCTCGGGTCAGGGCTCGGCGTTCGGCCCTTCATAGGCCTCGACGATCCGCCCGACGATGGGGTGGCGCACCACGTCCGCGGCGGTGAAGCGGCTGACTGCAATGCCGTCCAGGCCTTCGAGGCGAGTGACCGCGTCATGCAGCCCGCTCATGTTCGCGCCGCCAGGGATATCGACCTGCCTGGGGTCGCCGCAGATGACCATGCGGCTGTTCATGCCGAAGCGGGTGAGGAACATCTTCATCTGTTCCCGCGTGGTGTTCTGCGCTTCGTCGAGGATGACGAAGGCATCTGCCAGAGTGCGGCCGCGCATGAAGGCAATGGGCGCGATCTCGATCTCGCCACTGGCGATGCGCCGCTCCACCTGTTCGGGCGGCATGCAGTCGTAAAGCGCGTCGTAGAGCGGGCGAAGGTATGGATCGACCTTCTCCTTCATGTCGCCCGGAAGGAAGCCGATCCGCTCGCCCGCCTCGACCGCGGGGCGGGAAAGGATCAGCCGCTGCACGCTGCCGGTAATGAGCTGGCTGACCGCCTGCGCAACCGCGAGATAGGTCTTGCCGGTGCCTGCGGGGCCCAATGCGAAGATGATGTCCTTCGACGCCAGCGCGCGCATGTAATCGACCTGCGCCGTCGAGCGCGGGGTGATCGTCTTCTTGCGGGTGCGGATCATGATCGGCGGCTGGCTGTCGCCGCCGGTGAGAATCCCATCGAAGGTCGGTTCGTTCGACATGGCGATCATGGCCTCGATCGCACCGGCATCGAGTTCCTGTCCGGACAATAGCCGCTGATGCATCGCCTTGAGCACATCCCGGGCGCGGGCGACGTCATCCTCGGCACCTTCGATCTGCACCTTGTTGCCGCGGGCGGAAATGAACACACCGAGGCGGTTTTCGAGCTGGACCAGGTTTGCGTCAAAGTTGCCGAACAATATGCCGAGCGTGGCCTGTTCGTCGAATTCGACTTCGGCCCGGGCGCGGCGGTGAGCCAAGCGTCGGTCTTCGGGCCTCTCGAGCGTCGCCTCGTCGGCGGCGCGATGTGTCTTTCGGGCCATGCGCTCCTTTCGCACTGTGTGCGCTTGCGAAAATAGGCGCTCTGTGACGGCAGGCAAGCGGCACGGCGGCCACTTGCGGTGGAAAGTCACCGTTTTATCGCGCTGACGCTTATACGCCGTCAGGCGCAGGCGGTTTCGAGCAGCCTCGCGTGGAGGGAATTGGGGCCTGCCTCGGCCAGTTCGACGCGAACCACGTCACCGATGGTCGCCTCGCCCTCGAAGTGCACCGATTGCAGCCACGGCGACTTGCCGAGCCACTGGCCCGGATGCCTGCCGCGCCGTTCGACGAGCACGTCGCAGGTCTTGCCCACGCTCTCTTCATTGAAGGCAAGCTGGTCGCGATTGAGCGCGGCCTGGAGGCGCTGCAGACGCTCGTCCATCACCTCGCGGGCGATCTGGTCTTCCATCGTTGCCGCGGGCGTGCCGGGGCGGGGCGAATACTTGAAACTGAACGCCTGCGCATAGCGGACGGCATCGACGAGTTGCAACGTCTCCTCGAACTCGGCGTCGGTCTCGCCCGGGAAGCCGACGATGAAGTCGCCGGAGAGGGCGATGTCCGGACGCGCTGCGCGGAAACGCTCGAGCACGCGAAGGTAGCTTTCCGCCGTGTGGCTGCGGTTCATCGCCTTGAGCACGCGGTCCGATCCGCTCTGCACCGGGAGATGGAGGAACGGCATCAGCTTCGGCACTTCGCCGTGGGCGGCGATCAGGCCGTCCGTCACGTCGTTCGGGTGGCTGGTGGTGTAGCGAATGCGCAGGAGATCGGGCAGCTCGGCGAGGGCGCGGATCAGGCCGTCGAGGCCGATTGCGCGGCCCTTGTCGTCTTCACCGGTCCAAGCGTTCACATTCTGGCCGAGCAGCGTGATCTCACGCGCGCCCGCTTCGACCAGGCGCTGTGCCTCCTCGATCAAGGCATTGAACGGACGAGAGATTTCGGCGCCGCGGGTATAAGGCACCACGCAATAGGTGCAGAACTTGTCGCACCCTTCCTGCACCGTCAGGAACGCGGTGGCGCCTGCCTTGCGGCGCGCGGGAAGCGCGGCGAACTTGGCATTGGCCGGCATGTCCGTATCGGTCGCGCGCTGGCCCTTGGTGGCTTGGTCGAGCAGTTCCGGCAGGCGGTGATAGGCCTGCGGTCCGACGACCATCGACACGGCGGGAGCGCGGGCCATGATTTCCTCGCCCTCGGCCTGGGCGACGCAACCGGCGACAGCGATCAGCGGGCTCGATCCATCCTCCCGGCGCAGGCGGCCGATGTCGGAATAGACCTTCTCCGCCGCCTTCTCACGGATGTGGCAGGTATTGAGCACCACGAGGTCCGCGTCCCCTCCCTCGGGCGCGGGAGTAATCCCGCGCTCGGCAAGGAGCTCGGCCATGCGCTCGCCGTCATAGACGTTCATCTGGCAGCCGAAGCTTTTGACCCGGAAGGTCTTCGGAGGGGCGGAAGTGGCCATCGCGGCGCGCCTCTAGGGCAAACCGCGCGCGGCGGGAAGGGCTGCTTCGATGCTGCGCTGGGCGGCAGCGGCGATCGCCTTGCGATTCTGGCGTTCCTCACCGGCCAGTGAGGGCATGAACCACAAGGTCAGGCGGATGGGGCGGATGCGGGAGAGAATTCGCACGAAGTTCCTCACGCCGTGTTCGTCACCTACCCACGCGATCTCGGGCGCCTCGTCGTAAGCGAGCAGCACTGGCTGGATCGGCGTGCCCTCTGGCAGCTTTTCCGCGGCTGAGAGCAGGGAGCTCTTGAACGGCAGGAGGTTTAGGCCATCGCTGGTCGTGCCTTCGGGGAAGATCGTCAGCACACCGGTTTCCTCGAACGCGATGCGGACCTGCTCGACCTGTTCGGCGACACTGGCCTTGTCATGCCGGGCGACGAACACCGTGTCGTTCATCTTGCACAAGTGCTTGATAAGCTGGACCGAGGCCAACCCGCTATGCGCGACGAAAGCTGTCCCGGACGCACGCGCGAGCGCGGGAATGTCGAGCCAGCTCACGTGGTTGGCGATCAGCAGCGCGCGCCGCTCGGGCTTCCCGCGCACGTCGATCCGCAGGCCTGCGATCACGCCGATCCCGCCGAGGAAAAGCCGGGGCCAGAAGCGCTCGCGCCGGAAAATCCGCCACAGGTAATAGGGCGGTACGCACGCCAGCAGCAGCGCAACCATCAGGACGATGCGGATTGCGACCAATGGCCAGGCAAGGGGGGATATCCCGCCGCTCGCCCCGCCTCCTTGCGAACTGTCAGTCGTCGTTTCGGTCTTCGCGGTCGATCCGGACGCCATAGAGTTCCATCCGGTGGTCGACGAGGCGGTAGCCGAGCTTCTCGGCGATCATCCGCTGCAGCGCCTCGAGCTCAGGGTCGACGAATTCCACGACCTTGCCGGTTTCGACGTCGATCAGGTGGTCGTGATGGGCTTCGGGCGCTGCCTCATAGCGCGCACGGCCGTCCCCGAAATCGTGGCGGTCGAGAATCCCCGCTTCCTCGAACAGGCGTACCGTGCGGTAGACAGTGGCGATCGAGATCTTGGGATCGATCCGCGCCGCGCGACGGTGGAGTTGCTCGACGTCGGGATGATCCTCACTCTCCGACAGGACGCGCGCGATCACGCGCCGCTGCTCAGTGATCCTGAGTCCGCGGTCAGCGCACAGCTGCTCGATGTCGATGGAATGTTGCAAGACGGCTCCAAAAGAAAACGCCCCGCGGTTGTAGAACCCCGGGGCGCTTTTTCAACCGTCGGAAGGCTTAGCCGTTCTTTTTGGGACGGCCGCGCTTCTGGCCGGGCTTGCGGCCGAGGCCGATCTTCTTGGCGAGGTCGCGGCGCTTCTCGGCATAGGCCGGTGCAACCATCGGGTAGTCCGAAGGCAGGTTCCAGCGGGCGCGATATTCGGCCGGGGTCATGCCGTGGTCGGTCATCAGGTGGCGCTTGAGCATCTTCATCTTCTTGCCGTCTTCGAGGCAGACGATGTGATCGCGCTTCACCGAGCTGCGAACCGAAACCGCCGGTTCAGGCGCTTCCGTGGTGGTGGTGCCTTCACCGCCCAGCGAAGCAAGTGCGCCGTAGATGCTCTGGATAAGCACCGGGACTTCCTCGACCGAAACGCTGTTGTTGCTGACGTGGGCGGCGACGATGTCCGACGTGAGCGTGATCAACGTTTCCTTCATGTCGGTTTCGATCTCGGCCATGGTTTCTTAGTTCCATCTAATTGGGGGGAGAGGCTCGGGCGATAAGGGCGTCTCCCGCTTGTTTCAATGGTATCTCAGAGGCGCCAGCTGGCAAGCGCGAGGAAGAGAGTAAAGTAGGCGCACGAACTGGCCGGTGAAGGAGGACAAGCAACCGCCCGTCCCCCTCCCCCAACCACCTGCTCTTCTGTCGAGGAAATATGCAGCAACGAACGCCGCTTGGACCGCTCAATGGTGGTCTGGTGGCACGGCCACCAAAAGCGCGCTAAGCGCGACGCTCGTATCGTAAAGCAATTCAATGGGCACCTGAGAGCCGGACTCTACCAGCTTTCGTCCTTGAATATAGTCCTTCACCGAATTGACACATTCAAGCGCCGTGACCTTACCGTCTTTCAGATAGACCATGGAAAACGATCCTTCCACAGGATCGCCGCGCAGAACCGCAACATCGTGATCCTCATGCAAGCCCACGGACTGCAATTTGAAATCGAACTGATCCGACCAAAACCAAGGTGTGTCGCTATACGGCTCCGCATTACCGCAGATATCCTTAGCAGCCACGACAGCCATTTGCGTGGCATTTTGCACGCTTTCTAGGCGAACGGTTCTGCCTCCGGCAGCCGGATTCTTGTGTCCTGCGCAATCACCAATCGCATAAACATGAGGCAGGCTAGTGCGGCAATATTCGTCGACACCCACGCCATTCGACGCGCTTGCTCCGGCAGCTACTAATGGACCGACGTTCGGGGTTATCCCGATACCGACAACCACCATGTCGCATGTTAGTGCTTCCCCCGAAGCGAGCCTAACAACCTTTCGCTGCCCAGAGCCGGGTTCGATAGCCACAACGCAGGTCGAGAGACGCAAATTCACACCACGCGCGCGATGCTGAATCTGCAGAAATTGTGAGACCTGTTTTCCGGAAACTCGAGACAAAACACGCTCGGCTGCCTCAAGCACAGTTACATGGCATCCCATGCTAGTGAGGACAGACGCGGCCTCTAGGCCGATATATCCCCCCCCCACTATGACCACATCTCGCGCTCCCGCGTTCAACGCAGAAACTATTCGGTCAACGTCCGCCTTCTCTCGAATATAATGGAGCCCATCCAGGTCACCTCCGAGACAGGCCAACCGGCGCGCCGTTCCTCCTGCAGACCAAATTAACTTCCGATAATGCAGCGCTCGCCCGTCATCGAGAATTACCTTAGCTGCATGCGGATCGACTCCCCTGACCTCACACCCCAGAACAAGATCGATCGCATGGTCTGTCCAGTACGACATTGGACGAACCAGAATCTTCTCAAACGAGACCTTCTGCGCCAGATAGTCTTTCGACAAGGGCGGGCGTTCATATGGAGCACCCCGTTCTTTGGAAATGATGGCTATTGTCCCGCCAAATCCATTTTGACGTAATGATATAGCGGCCGTCGCCCCACCGTGGCCGGAGCCAACTATAACCACATCATAAGATACGGGATTTACGCGGTTTCCCTGCTGCACGGGGCGTCTCGTTTTTCCTAAATCGGTACCGGCCACGCCTCCTGCAAAGGAGAGTGCACGAAGGATTGATTCCATCAATCCTTTAATCGCCGGCCTTTCTGCTCCACCACAGACGACTTGGACACATATACCATGCGGTCTTTGACCAGAACTTTGTATGCCTCCACCGGATCATAACACGGGGCCGCGATCGCTTTTCCCGTTCTTACACAGAAGCTGCCCTGATGCAGCGGGCAATAGAGCTGCCCTTCCTCGACAAACCCGTCCGAGAGGTGCGCATACGCATGGCTACAGATATCATTCAGCGCGAAGGCTTCATCACCGACCCTACAAAGGGCGATCGGCTCGCCTTCAATCTCCACACGGACAGGATAGTCGGGGTCGATATCCAGGATCGGCACGGTCGCGACCCAGACATCTCCATGCAAGACGATCTCGGACATCAGCACCCCTCACGCAGAATATGCATCGGTGGGGTCGCAAGATAATCCTTGCCCACCTTCTCCAGCAGATTCCGCAAATCAGGATCGCCGTCATTCTGAGCCAGCTCTGCGAGCTCAAAAACCCTATCGTTCGCAAAAGTAGGGGGCACCGCCTCTTGCGACATATAGAAACCTTTGGGGTCGTTTCCGTTTGCCACCGCCTTGATGCCCTGACGTACGAAACGGCGGAAGAGCGTTACACCGCGGTCGTGCGTACCAAGGTGTTCCAATGCAATCGGATTAATGGCCCCTTGGCTTGTCTGCGCATCATGGTCGCCGGGGA
>Ga0182738_1005797_pt1 | contig 13042 bp, 8 predicted proteins | sample eDN5th30CBELigMG_FD_128876 | JGI IMG/M metagenome (GOLD analysis project Ga0182738, IMG submission 128876) | Enriched Miracle-Growth compost microbial communities from Emeryville, California, USA - eDNA 5th pass 30_C BE-Lig MG (version 2)... ...
TAAAAAAACAAATAGGGCCAAAAAAATAAAAAAAATAGAAAAAGGAAAAAAAAAGAAAAAATAAGAAAAATTTAAAAAAAAAATTTTTCCTCTTTAAAAATTAAAATTTTTTTTTTTTTTTTTTTTTTTTTTTATTTTAAAAATTATTATTTTTTTTTTTTTTTTTTTTTCAAGTCTCTTTTTTCTTCACAAAATAACTCCTCAAGAAATGAGAGAGAAATCTGAGATTAAAATCCTTTTGAATCTCTAAATGTTTGAATTTAAATCTGATCAAAGTTTTCTTTAACTTGAAAGTGGAAAAAGTTAATAAATTTATTTTTGATTTCAGAGTCGCTCTTATGGAAGTCAATATGAATGGCTTGAGAATCTGAAAAGGTTATAATTGAGTAAACTTCCTTTCTCTTTGTGGTTCGCGTTGGAGTAAGAATAAATAATTAAACAATATAAAAGTGAACAGCTAGAGAAGTTGAGCTTCTCAAAACTAATTTTGACGAATTAAGTTCAAACAAAAAACAAATTGAAATGATTGAATTATTTTTTAATGAAAATCAAAATTATTTTATCTTTTCGAAATGCAAAGTTTTTCTTGATTAAAACAAAAATTTAAATAAAAATTATTTATTTATCTAATTAATCATTTAATGAAACTTAATTAAACCAAAAATCATTCAAAGACTCGAGGCCCTCAAGTTCATCATAAATCTTTAAGTTTTCTTAAATATACTAAAATTCTCTCAAATTAAAACAGTTTCTCTCGAAACTGTTTTTAATCCTAAACATTTTTCTCTTTTGAAATATCACACTTTGAGTCTCTTGTGGTTCTCTCTCAAATTCTCTAGACACAGATTTCTCTTTATAGTCTCTTTTTGGTTCTCAACTCCTCCAACTATTTCAAAGAAGCTTGGAGCTAAAATCTCACATATTTCCTTGAATCTTCTCCTTCTCTCTTTGGGTATTCTCCTAAATTTTCTTACCTTCAAAAATCTAACTGTTCCTTTTTAATCTCTTTGAATAATTCCTTTCATAATTCTCTTGGTTCACTCTTTAAGAAAAAAAAATCTCTTTATTTAAGCGTTACTCCATTTATAGAAAATACGAGAGAATTCCGCCACTTTCAACTTCTCTTGAAAAATATAATAAAGTGTATAAAAGTATGATTCTCCTGAAATTCATTAAATTTCCACGTTTTGTCCGTCCTCAGTTACTTTTCTGTAAATTTCTACCTGCTATAACATTTTACTCTCAACTTTGCTTGATTCTTTCTCTAGAAATTTTTTTGCGGAGTTCTAACGATATTGTTCTTGACCTGAGAGTCTTTTAGTAAATAACGGTTTTCAAAACTAATTGCTCATTTTCAGGAATCTCCTTCAGATCTTTGCCGCCGTTATTTTCAGAGTTTCACCCCTCAAGATAATTGTGCATTTTCAAGGACTCTTCAGGTAGTTAAAAAATAATAAAAAGTCTGAATAAAAAAATTCAAGAGTAAAATTTGTCAAAGAATGCAAAGGTTTCTAATGAAAGTTGGGACCTTTATTGGAGAAAAGCCCTTCCCTAGAAATCCCGTCCTGTTTTAATTCGAGCAAGCTGAGTTTTGAAAATTTCGACTCTTTTGACCTATTTTCAATAATAAAAGCCTTTTTGTTTTCAAAAATGAACAAGCTAATAAAAATCAATCATGAAAGCTATGATTTGCAAAATTTTTTATTTTATTATTCTTGACAATAAACATCATAAAAACAAAAACAATTCTTAAGATAAATCAATATCTCATCAATATCAACAAACAATTTTCTTACATTTGCCCAATCCTTTTCAAGAAATTCTATACATGAAAAAAAAAAAATCTTCTCATCATCATTTTTAGAATCCCATATAATTAATCTTTTCTTCAAGCTTGCAAGTCTTCTTTGCAACTTCCAACAAATCTTTCTTGACTTGTCCAGCTCTCTTTGCGTCTTGAATAATATCATTTCTAATCTCATAACAAAAAGCTTCTCTTCTAACAGGATAGTTTGCTCTCAAAATGCAATTCATCGCATTCAATATATTTCCATCATAAGGCTCATTTTGAGCAGATTTATATCCTATTATTTTCAATTCTTGGTCCACGCTTTCTCCAAGCTTCTCGCTATCTGTAAACAAGACTCCAACTTCTAATTCTCTTTCTTTTCCTTCATAAACAGGAGTCATTGAATGCACAGAAATGATCAAAGCAGGATCAATTTTTTCTGATACATCTCTTAAAGCAGTATAATAAGAAGTGTGATATTGATAAATTCTCTTCTGTTCTTCTTCTGCGCTCATATCTTTATTCAATTCAATCACTTTACCATCACCTTCTTTTCTGAAAAGAGTGTCTGAGGTGATATCTCTATTGACATCCACTAATAATCTACTATACAAGCTGTGAACTAACACACATTTTAGTTCAGAAGCTAAGTACATTGCAACATCTAATGCTGCTGGGTCCCAGGCCCAGTGCTCATTTGCAAAGTTTTCTCGATCAAATTCACTCCATTCATAGCCTTCTGGAAGTGTATTGGAAGCATGTTCACAAGTAATTACAATAGCGTTATTTGGGGCTTGCGAGTCTCTGTAATCAACGATCTTTGCGTTGGCGAAGTCGGTAAAAAGAGCTTTGGTTGCCATGTTTTGAAGTAGAGTGAGTGAGAGTGTTTTTTAATCTTGAATTATATCGGTATAAATCTTGGAGTGGGTATTTAAATAAGTTGTATCGGCAAATTTAGCCTTAAATTAATTGATTAATCAATCGGTTTAATTGTTCATTTTAATCCTTCCTTGTTTGGATTAGCCAAGAAAAGACTATGATAGAACATCAGAGTTTCTTTAGCGTTTCAAAAGATCAAGGTTTTCACTATGAGAATTTTTTTTGAGGAAACTAGAAATTTCTTGTTTGAAAATAATTAAAGAAGTTTTTTAAATAAATTGTTTTGGTTTAGTAACAAACAAGGCAAATCATCATGAGGCTTTTTAAATCAGACTGAAAGCAAAAGTTCTTTCGAACAATCGAAAAAAAAGACAAATGATTTTTCAGAGATATAAAACAATTTTGTCTGATACAAACATTATCTCTAAAAAAAGAAATGCTTTTCAAAAAAAATCGAGCAAAATTATTATTTCATCATTCTAGATTATCAATTAAATAATTTTCAGAATAGCAGTCAAGCAAGAAACTGGCAAATAATCACTCACCTCCAACAAACAAGTCTCTCTAATTGAAAAAAAAATAACTGTCTTTAGAAAGTCCCATATCAAAAGAGTCTCAAATAGCTATTTCACTAACCCTGATTCAGTATTTAAACCATCTCCTATCAGAATGGTTTTTTTCCTTATAATGATGGCATTTTCCCTTGACGAGACTTGAGAGAAAAAGCTTATTTTTACTATCTCATGATCTCTTTGTATTGCCTTTCGAAATCATCCACTGAGAAGCAGAATTTTATCATGAGGACTGAATTCTCATCATTAAATGGAGGAATATGAAAAATAAGGACTCCAAAACCTTCCCTGCTTTTTTGTGAAGAATTCAGAGAACTTTCTCTCTTCTACCTTTCTTCCAAGTTTCTTTTGCCAAATCTCTAAGAATCAAACAAGAAATCAATTGATTTTGATAAAAAATAGTTCTTCGAAAATATCTTCGAATCTTTTTTTTTTCATGCTGCAGAGATATCACGATATCACTCAAAAAAATACCAAAACGCTAGGGGCCTATTCAGAAACTCCTCAATTAACCAGACTCTCAATCAATCACCAATGTTTGGAAAAAAGGAGATATAAATTGTCACGAACAAATTTCTTCGACTTTCTTGAAGTCAAACTAATCTCTCCAGAAGTGAAAGACAACGCTTGAAAATTCAGTTTCTGCTGATTCAGAATTCTGATATACATGTCCAAAAGAATTTTGGAATATACTTTAAGAAAGGATTAATTTTTTTAAGCTATTATCTCACAATTGCATCTCTCACTTCTTTCTGTGGCTGGCATCAAAAGAAAAATCAAAACATAGCTTATCATTCTGAAAACAAGCTCTGTCTTTGTCGAGATGATCCAATTAAAAAGTTAATTTCTATCTCATGTTTTGATTGAAAATGCTCTCAGCCTGTCTTTGAATTGAGAAAAGCATTGGGACATCCAGAATGGATGAGTAAAAACCCTTATAAAAATTCACCAAAACAGAAAAAACCTGATTCTGAATTAATTAATTTGCTCCCAAATCCTTTGGCCATACTCTCTTCAAAAAAATTTTCTTCAATTTCTATTGAAACACGCTTCCTTCCAAATTCTGAAAAAGATTTTCGTCAGTTGATCTTCTTCAGCTTCATACTAGACCCAAAAACAACAGTCAAATGGAGATACTTCCAGTCAGTTAGGGTTTTAATAATTCGAAATAAAAAAATCCCATTTCATGAACTCGAATTCGTCAAAAAGCACCTTTGTTTTCTTAACTCTATTCCTTTTCAAGCTCAAGCCTTTTGCTTGAACACCGAAACAAATATGTGAGAACTGTATTCAATTTCATGTTTCTCAGAAGAATTCCTCATGGTCTCAGCTTGTTTTCGAAATAGCAGATCCATCTTTTGAGTTGAAAACACTTTTCCCTCCTCTCTCTTCTCCAAGCCTTTGTAAGGATTACACCTCTCCAACCAGTTTCCCTCCAAGCTCCTATCTATTTACCTCCAATTTCAAATAGAAACATTTCTAATTTTAACTATTTTCACATTCGAAATATTAAACCGGGTTTTTTTAATAAAAGCACACTATATTTGAGTTAACTAAGACTTTACAATTTAAAACTTTAGTTTGAGATTTTTACAACACGGGATCAATGAAATCAATCTCTACAACAGAAATCCCTCAATAGAACCATGTCTGAGTGGGATTTCCCTAATATTAGCCTGAAAAATTTTTCGAATTCAGGGTCAATTACTCTCCATTTATTAGAATCACCAGAACGTTTTTGAATGGCGCACTTATTTAATTCATTGCTTTACCAATAATAGTTGTGCATTTATATATTTGGATTAAAATTCCTTTTCTCAATACAATAATTGCTTTTTAAACCAATTTCTATTTCTTCAAAATCTCCAATGAACATGCTTGACATCAAAAGCACTTCCTCACAAACTGCCTCCATTATCATCCCTTCTCCCACTTTACCTGTCAACCAAACTCCTGCCGCTCAAAATCTCACCCAAATCAAGGACTACATCTTTGATTCCAAGTCTGTTCTTGGCAGAGGCTCCATGAGTGTTGTTTACAAAGGAGTTGACATGAGAACAAATGAAGTTGTCGGCATTAAAAAAATCTCCAAAAGAGCTCTCAATTCAGACTATCTCATCAACTCTTTGACCAACGAAATTGACATTCAGACCAAAATCAGACACGCCAATATTGTCTCTTTGAAAGATGTCATTAGAAGCACCAACAATATTTACCTTGTGCTTGAATATTGCAATTTTGGCAACCTTAGAGATTACCTTAAAGCCCGAGGCAAGTTGACTGAAAGTGAAATTAGAAATATCCTTTCACAAATTATCAAAGGCATGGATGGCCTCCTCCAAAATAATGTCCTCCATAGAGATATCAAGCCTGAAAACATTCTCGTTCATTCTGAAAGAGGAGTCTTTACTTACAAAATCTGCGATTTTGGCTTCTCAAAGAAACTCTCAGAGAAAAACCAACTTTCACAATCCTCCATTGGGTCTCCTCAATACATGGATTTCCAAAGACTTTCCAGTGAAGAATACAGCAGCAAGTCTGACGTATTTTCCTTGGGAATCATAACTTATGAGATGCTTTTTGGATGTCCTCCTTGGGCAGCAAGTAATTGGCATGACTTGAAGTGTGCCATGGTCAGTAAACCATTACAGTTCCCTGAAGCAAAATTCTCTAAAGATGTTGAAGATTTCCTTAAGAAAACTCTTGCTATCTGGGAGACTGACCGTGCTTCATGGGAAGATGTCCTTGCTCACCCATTTATTAAAAAGACCCTTTAGGGATGAATTTCATGCCAGGACTAACATTAGTTTGTTGGGATTTCGGACCTGCTTTTTTTCAGATTTATTCATGTAAAATTTTTCCTCTGCTTTTTTTAACAAAGTACTCACGTGTGATTTTCAGTAAAAAATGTATTGGATATTTTTTTAGGTTGTGTTTGTTTTGTGTAATTTTTTCTATGCATTACAATTCTTATTATTTGTAACTCTGTTCAATCATCATCATCATTATTGTCGTGTGAAGCAACTCCCAAACAAAATCTCACCCCTCATCTTAATCATACTATATGAGATGAAAACAGTTTCAATAATTATATTATTATTCGAAAATTAAACGTGTGTGTCAATGTATAATATTTTATTACAGAATGATCAATATATAAAATCTTCCAAATATCATGTGGGACCGACATCTTACCATACAAGAAAGCAGCAATTTAAATCATACAAGAAATGATAAATATCAAAACTAGCTTCTTATGTCAAAAAACCATGTCAAAAATTTTTAGCCGTTTCACTTTTTCTTTCCAAAGAGATTTTTAATACCCCACTTCTCTTTCTTTCCACTTGGATTCACGATATTCGATTCTATGCGAAATTAATCACTTCACTCCATGGAGATTTAGATAATTACCTGTTTCTGGACTTGAATCTCTTAAATCCTTTGGATCAACTGACACTATCTCTTCTATTTAAAACGTCAATAAAAAATCTCTCTTTTATAAATATATACCACGCCCGCCTCTTGTGGGACTCACTGAAGAATCATTTCTCATTGGAGATTGATCTGTTCGCATAGGAGATTGATCCGTTCTCATAGTATATTGATTCCTTTCCGGGCTTAAGGATTGTTGTGATTGCTGATCTTGTAATGTTCTTTTGGATGGTGGGCTTTGTACAGTGCTCATGGGATTTTGATGTAAAGACTTTTGTCCTGTTGAAATAGGAGCTAACTTTACTGCTCCTGGCTTGGTTTTAACTGGTGCTGGGGATCTTGAATTGTTCCTTTGATTTCCTCCTAGACTTTGTACTACTAAATAAACCAAATTATTATCATAAGTTTTCTCAATATGAACCTCTTTTTTTATCTCTTGGAGCGACAATCTTTTGGTTTTCGATTCTGAGAGATTTGAGCTTTTCTTGCAATAACTTGGGATCACTGGGGAGATCAAGGTAGATATAAAAGCCTTCAAGAGTTTCTTTATTAGTTCCGGCCAATGTTTGGTAAGTATCTTCGATTGCATTGTTTACGTTATTTTTGTCATAATTCTCAGACGTTTGCATGGCTCGAGCTTGATCTTGAGTTAAAATCATCTGTCCAAATTCTCTCTTTGCTGTATCCATGAACTCATTCATCAGATTAGAACCAACATTATTTCTTCCTCTAAATTGCTCAGCAAGGCGATTTAATATCGGCTGGGCCTTCACAGAAATTCTCAAAAGAGCTTGCAAGAAATCGTTGTAAGTAAGACCGATCTCCTTCTTATCTCTTGTTAAAGATCTAAAGATAAGTTTGAGCTGCTCTGAGGAAACCAATGAAGGGAAGATATTTAATTGAGCGCCCATTGTCATCAGCTCCTTAAACGTCAGAATTTCTCTTGTTGCGCTTTCTTTATAATGCTTGAAAACAGCACCAAGAGATTTCGCATGAGCGCTGTAGAAGGACTGAATTTGAGGAGATTCGTGCAGCCTAACAATTTCGGCATTAATCTGTCTTTCTTTCTCTCTTTTCTCCTTCTCTTTCTCAAGCGTAACTCCGACTTTTTGCTTCTTCAAATCAGCCTTCTTCCTTTCTTCTTCCTCTTTTTGGTTCTTGACAGTTTCTTGCTCGATTCTTTGAATCTTCTTATCCTCCAGTAAATGTTTCTATTAAAGAATTCTCATTAACATATTTTCACCCTGAGGCTTACCATATTTTCTGTTTGTCTTTTCAATGAAATAGCTTGTTGTTTTCTCGCTTCAACTTTCTTGAGAGCTTCTTCTTTCTCCATTTCTTCCTTTCTTTTATTCTCTTCTTCTTTTCTTTCACGATAATTATCTACCATTCTTTTCTTCCTTTCTAATTCTTTTCTCTTCTTTTCATCCTTTAATCTTTCAATCTCATCCTTATCTTCCTCTTCTTGTTTCCTTTCTTCTCTTGCCTTTGCTTCTTTCTCTTTCTTCTGTTCTGAGATCTCTCTCATCCTTGCTTGAACCTCCGCATTTCTTTTTCTTCTTCTTTCATCAAGTTCTTCTTGCTTTCTCTTCTCTTCTTCTGCCTTTTTCTGCTTCTCTTCCATTGCTTTATTCACAATCTTCTTTACTCCTCTTCCAAGTAGTCCATCAAATCTATCCACTGACACTTCTCTATTTGATCTATTTTCATGGTTGATTCTCTTCTTCTTATCAAAATCATTCGATTTTCCTCTACTCTCACTGAGCTCACTCTTATCTAGTCTTGCCCTTCCTCTATTCACTCCTCCAACCTCATGAACTGCTTGTGGAACAACCTTCACGTGCGTGTTAAATATCGCCTTTGATTCTATTATATGGAACCCAAATTGTTCATTCAAAATCTCATCTAATATCTCATAGGCCACTTTGAAACTTGGCTTTATTTGTAATCCTCTTGGCATGCTAAACTCATGATGTACATGATTCTCTATTGCTCTTCTATATCCTGGCGGCAACATCATATTTGGATTATCTTGAATCTGCCTATTAAGAGCTTCTAGCTCCATTTTATCCACATCACTTCCATGAGGTACATCGTCTGCCATTTGTTTATGCTCACCACGACCTTGTGCAGCCAAGTATATAACAAACATCAATTTCTTTAGACAATCCACGTAATTTGGATGTGCCTGGTCCAATGGAGGTTTCGCGTAAATGTATATACCCAGTTGAGTGATAAATTTAACAAAGCCTTCGAAATTATAAGGCGCGAAATCTTCACTATTCAGCAGCTTTGTGTTGACCAGCTTGAATAATTGAGCGGCTTCTTCTTTGCTGATAAAAGGATGAAGACCATTGTCCTTGATCATACGAAGCACGGCAACTTGGTTAATGGTGTTATATTGGACTCGAAGCTTATCAAAGGATTTTTCTCGTTGGAAAGCGGCTCCTGTCACGCAGTATTTGTTAAACAAGTACTTGAATTTCTTTATGTTTTGCTTGATGTAAATTGTTATTGTCTCTTTCTGGTAATACTCTTCTTCGTCAAGGTCCACGATCATGATATTTTCCAGGTCTTGCTTCCTTGATTTTGGAGCGATAATCAGCTTCTCTTTATTGTCTTCTTCCTTCAATAGATAATTATTTGTCTTTGGAACAACTCCCAACTCGGCTCCCCTTTGTTGAATCTTCTTCTTCAGTCCTTCCTTCACTTTCTCCTCCTTCAATTTCTTATACTCATCCAACATCTCCTGGGTCATCTTCTCTTCCTTTTTCTTCTTCTTTATATTCTCGATCTCCTCCATGGCTTTCATCAGTCTGATCTTATCTTTCGCACCTTGAGCCTTCTTCTTTAATTCATTCGCCTCCTGCGCTTTCTTCTTATTATGGCTTTGGAAATATCCTCCTTCAGAAACTCGACTTTCTTGATCAGCATTTGCAAGACTTAGACCTGCGCTCTTGGAAACCTCTTCGTTCCAAAGCTCTTTTTTACTGTCTCCATATCGATTATTTTCATAAGGAGTTCCGCTATTTGCCTTTTTACCAAATAATTCATCGTCATCATCAACTAATTTCAAAGGAGAAAGCTTTGTTGGTTCTGGAGTTTTCGTTTTTCTGTTGCTTTTAGCACTTTGAATGCTTTCGAGCTTTGGTTCAGAAGCCTTTACTGGAGATAGATCTTTTCCTTCTTGAGGAGGAGCGTCAGCTATAATATCAGCATTTGGAATCTTTTGGTGATCAATCATCTTCTTGTCAAGTGAGGGCTTGGTTTCTTCTTCGTAATCCTTGATAATTTCATCAGCATCTCCGAATAACGACAACAAAAACTTTATTCCTTTATTGTCATGTCTAGTCAATTGCTTAATTTGAGCATTCGTATATGCCAATAAAGTCTTGTATTTAGCGTTCAAAATGCTGGAATTCAAGTGAATAATGTCTCTTAGCACATTTATAGTCAGAGATCTTTTCTGGGCATTGAGAATTTCTTGCTCCATTTCTGGAGTAATATGCGTGGGGCCAACGTATAAGTCGTCTCTGTCTTCCATGTAAACAAACTTTTTGACGAAATTATCCTTGGTCTTCTTACGCTTCACGCTTGTATAGTACTTTGACAGAGCAAGCTTGGCAAATTCAAGCAAATATTCTTGCATTGTGTCTTCTTCAATAAATCTCTCGACAATCTTCACAAGAGGTGGGCCTGCCAAATACGCAAATGACACATTGTTAAGGTAAATTTTGGCCAAAACATCGAGCAATAAAATAGCTTGTTTAAGGGTAAGTTTTGGATGATTCGCCAAGACGTCCAAAGCATGTAGATCGAATAGATTCAATATATAAGTTGTTCCTTCAGAGACTTGGATTTGTTTGGCTAAAGGCTCCAACAACACACCAACAGGAATTGAAGAAAAGCTTTTAAAGATTGTGATAAAGTTGAGTAAAAGTTGTTCTCTCAAAACTTGGTCTTCATGGTTTTCGATCAAAGAAAATGTCAGAATTTTATAAACAATAGGGGCAAAGGGATTTCTTTCAGAAGCAAAGTTTTCCAAAAGTCTGAACAAGTAGGTGATTGATATCATCTTCAGTGAACTGAAATTATCTCTTATTCCCTTTTTCAACATCAAAAGAATTTGGTTTGCGAGTCCTTCTTGCTCTTCGATCTTGGTCGGATAGATTTCCCACAAGTCACACAAAAATGCTGAAGTATAAAGGTTAGCTAGAATACAAAACTTATTCTCTTACATAGGGAGGCGGATCTTAATTGAGGAGAAGCAGTACGATCGAGAGAATCGGCATTTTTCAGACTGATTTCAATAAAGAAATCCACTATTCCACTTGCAAGAAGCTATTTAAAAGTTCAACACATAACCCCTAACAAACTATCTTTACTTCATCCTTTGTGAATTTGGCTTCAGTCAAAGGCTTCAACATTAAAAGCATCGTTTGAATATACTCTAAAGGCTCCACAAAAATTCTCTTCAATTCAATAGTAAACAATTCCAACAAGTTAAATCTTCCAAATTGAGTTATTCCAGCCACAACATAAGGCCCATTATCTGGATGTCTTTTCAAGCATGCCATGAATGCATATAACCCTCCATTTTGTGCAGTAAACCATTCCCAAGCAACAGGCAATAATTCAACATTCGAAAAGTCAAATGCCAATTTTGATAAAAGTCTACAAGCCCATTGGGCCACTTCTTCGTTTTTACTATAAAGACCTGGTTTCAAGGCTTGTAGCATTGTTGGAACCGATCCAGTGCTTTCTTCTTTTATAATCAATTGAAGAACATGCTTGGCTTGGGCATACAGCTCTTTATACCAAAATACAACTGGTTCAAAGTTCCCCTTAATACCTTTGGCAACGACGTGTGCGAGATATTTGTTGCCATTTACCAACAGAGCCATTGACTATTACTCATTTAATCTCAATGTTTCGAAGAAAGAATTACTTGTTTGGAGTTGAGAGATAAAGCTTTTGATAAAGAGACAATAAGCAGCTCCATTATACCCACAGTGTCCTCGATTGGCGTATCAATATCTATATAATCGAGATTTACAGTACCCTGTTTAGCGTGTAAAGCTAATGAAATTAGTCCATAAATTCAAATAGAATATAATGCCTTTATATGTGTTTATTTGTTTGGTGTAATTAGGCGATCCTCCCATGACGTTCTCAGCGAGACCTTTATTGGGATATCGAAAGTTCAATTTATCAATCACATCATTTGAAGAATCGACGCTTGACGCTGTTGATCCTGGCTTCTCATTATTTCCACTCAGCTTTTCATAGTTTTAGCTTTGAATCAAAATACAATACCCTACCTTGTTGAATTTCATGATGAAGCGGTAGACCTCTTTGAGGACTTCAAGGATCATGTCCTCATCTCCTGCGATAATAAGAGCTTTAATATCAGCATCGACTCGATAATTCATTTTGGCCAAGGCTTCGACGACAATATTCCAGTTATATACTTTGGCTCCTGGCGTATTTGCATCCTTCATTTGTTTCAAATTTGGTGGAGTTTGTAAAGGAAGTTTGGAAACAGATTGAGCTTGGCGTTTCAAGATTCGAATAATTTTGATAAAAATCATTCCATTTTTGATGAGGTCGGCACTTCGACCATCAAGTTCAACTTTTGTATCAGCACGAACATGAGGTCTTTCTGGCCGAGGAAGGACTTGTGAATCAATAAGCCATTTAAAAATTTCGTAGTCTATTAGCATCGAATCTGGTTTAAGTTTTATCGGCTTTCTAATTTTTATTTACCAATGCCGTTGACAGAAAAACAAAAAATTCTGGAGAAAAATTTTTCTTTTTGTCAATTGAAGAACAAATTTACAAAAGAAGATTCTTTTGGTGAGAATGACAAGATTTAAAGATGATGGAGGAAGGATCGTTAGTACGAAATAGAGAGAGAAAAAGATTACTATTTGAGGAAAATGATGAATTAATAAGCATAATATATAAATGAAATTTAATTATTCAAAAATTTAAAGCAGTTACAAATATTTTAATTAAATACCGAGATACAAATCTCCTTGAAATTATCTTTCGAAAATCAATTCTCTCTCTATTAGCCATGACTCTAAATAAATGAATATCAAATCAATTTCTCCTTTCTCGATGTCTCCAATACTATTGTCATAAACACCAATATTTATCATGGGTATTAAGAGAGTCAGATGATAATATTTTTATTTGATAAAACTGTGAATTTTTGAGAATATGAAGGATTTTTCTTATAGCAAGACGAAAGAACAAAAGAGAAAGAGAAGAAAGGAATTTTTCCAAAAAAATTAAGAATTTCTTTTTTCACAATTTCAATTCGCCAAATAGTGAAGTTTTGCAAAATTTTTCTTTTCTCAAGGAA
>Ga0182738_1005798_pt1 | contig 13035 bp, 6 predicted proteins | sample eDN5th30CBELigMG_FD_128876 | JGI IMG/M metagenome (GOLD analysis project Ga0182738, IMG submission 128876) | Enriched Miracle-Growth compost microbial communities from Emeryville, California, USA - eDNA 5th pass 30_C BE-Lig MG (version 2)... ...
AATTTTGTTTGAAATTTTCACAATTCATTCGTTGTTTATCTTTGAGCCTCGTCTGAAAATCTATGAGTTTTAAAGCTCATTATCTTCAAAATAAATAGATATAAAGAGAGGGCTTCAAGAATTTTGAAGGGGAAAACTCGCAATTTGAACAAGCCAAAGAAATCAAAAAAATTAACTTGGGACCGAAAAAACCTCACGATAGAAGCTTCTAAGCTTTGCTATCTTCGAAAGACAAGGTGCGAGAAAGAGGTAGCTCGCCCAGAAAAATGAAAATTGTGGCCTATTTTAAAGATGTAGGAGAGATAAATTTTGAGGTTTATGGCTCCCTAAAAATAGGGTTTTTGAGGGTAATACTAAATTAAGGACTTGCAGGCAGTATTAAAATCTTAACTTAAATTTTATTGTGTTGAAAAAACATCCTCAAAAAGGATTTTTCTCTTTAATTTTAAAGGTGAAAAATTAAAGTCCGTGTCAAAGGGACGAGAATAACCATTTTCTTTTAGATCATTTTATCTGAGGAATGAATTCTTTTCCCAATCCTGCAGATATTTGAGATTTAAATTTTTTGGGTGTTTTCTCACCATAAATCATCCTCAAAGTTGAAAAATCACGGGGCTATCTAAAAGTGAAAGATTTTTAAAAGCATGCTTCTCATCGAAGTTTTATTGAGGCAAGGAGCATTTGAATGAAGGCAAAATGCGATATGGAAAATTCTGCTTCAGTCAGAGTTATTCAATTTTTTGGGAGAGAATACTTCTATGAGAGCATATTTTCAAAGTTCGACCACTTTCAAGGCGATATTTTGCCAAGTGATTGACTGAGAGAGCGGGGATCTGGATTAAAAAATGAAATGGTTGTTCATCTATGGGGAGTTTTAAATAAAATATTTTTGGAGGTATTTCAGGGCCTCTTTAGCAATGGCTCGAAAGAGACACCTTTCAGTTTCAGCTTCTCAAATGAAATGACTGTCCCTGAGATTTCAAGACCTGTAAAAAGAACTTTTTTGAATTCACGTTTTTAAGATCAAATAATTATTTGATTCAAGTTTTTAAAGTCTGAAATTTTTTCAATAAAAATTCGAGAAACCAAAATGTTTTGAAATGCAAGCTGAAAAGAAGCCTTGAATCTTTTGAAAGTTCAGGAACTTTATTCTTGATCCGTTGGGCTTTCTTTAAAGTGATGAATGAGGATGGAATAAACAAATTTGACCTGACCCTTCTCACAAAATTCCTTTCCTCGTCTGAGATAAACATTTGATTTCGTAAGCCTCCAAAGACGAAATTATTAATATTAAAACATTTTCCCCACAATTATGAAAAAAAAATTTAAACAGCTGTTTGGAATCCCTTTTATTGAGTTGTTTTATGCCTCCTTTAAAACGCATTTTTTTTTTTCTCATTCCTCTATTGGTAAATATATTGAAGAATACTCTGTTTTGAGTCCAGTCATTTGGTGGCAAGCGAAATTCTAAGGGTATTTCTTCAATTATGACATTTCTAAAAGAAAGAAATTTCTTCTTATTTTCAAACATTACGACCCTTTCTATACATTAAAAACAAGGATCTTGGAAGAAATTGCACCCTTCCAGAAGGATTCTTGCCAAGAAGAGAGAAACCCAATGCTTGAGTCGTGAAATCAGAGACTAGGAGTTGATAAACATGCATGATTAAAAATATAATTTTAGAAAATTATTTTTGTTGGAAATTTTTTTTATAAAAACTTTTCAAATTAAAAATTGATCCTTGAATCAAAATCAATGATCCAGAGACTGCCGAAGAGCATTTCAAAAAGATGGCCTTTCCAAGCTCCAAACCCCATCTTGATACAACATTTTCCAATCAAATCCGCTCAAGAAAATACAATTTGTCAAGACCTCTTTATTTTCACATAGCAACATTTTCCGCAGTTTCTGGGCTTCTTTCGAGCGAAAACATCACTCTGCGTCAGTCAAAGCATATTAAACCTTTGGCGCTAAAAACTCTCCTGTGTTAGTGAGGAATTTTTTCTTAAACATTTTCAAGGTTCTATCAGAATTTCAGATGAGAAGAAGTCTACTCTACTTTACAGAAAACTCTTTGAGCAAATTTTTCCCAAAACTGTTCCAAAAGTTATGGTTTTTCAAGGAAATTCCTCTTGGATACGAATTTATGAATAAGCCTCTCACCATGGGAAGAGGCCTAGCTTTGAGAGGTCACGCGAAACAATGGTTGAAATGCTAGTTTTTTAATTTATTTGGCTTCCAGAAATTTGTTTTTCAAAAAACCTTTCCGAGCTCAGTTTAAATGATGATTGAGTTTTAAAGAGTTTTTGGAAGCATATGAACTTGCCGCCTGCTCGAAGTTTTTTTTCCAAGTTATAAAAAACTCTCTTGATGTGAAACTTTAGAAGAAATAGTGTGATGAAATATTTCTAGGGGTGTTTGAAATTATTTTCTTCATGGCAGAATTTATGCAGAGAATGAAGAAAAAATGAGAGTTTCCATCACGAGAAGGGGAGAATATAGCAAAATAAATTTCAAAGGACACTTCAAAAATGATGAAAATCTGGCTTATCAAAGAAAGGCTTGATGAATTCATAAAATAATTTTTGTCCTCGAAAATGACGTCAGGAAGGAAAATTATAAAGTCAGTGAGATAAGGAGCGGCCAAATAAATCTGAGATGATTTCTTGGCCGGATATTTTTTTTTTGATAATGTATTTCACAATCGAAAAATCTTTAAATAGCCTCGAGAAAAAAACCTTTTTTGCTAATTAATTTTTCCACGTACACGTCCGTATTTAACTTGAGATGAACTCATACATCATCTTCTGTGTGATATTTGAATACCAAAAAGAGGTCTGATAGGGGTCAAGAAACAGACTGGAAAGGGGAATGAAATAGCAAAGTGAAGCTAAGCAAAATCCTATCATGAGCTAGAAAAAATGAGGCTGCTAAAAGCCCGCCTTTTTCTCAGTTTATAATAAAAAACAATAAGAACCCCAAAAAGGATGATCTTTTCTGTTTATTTTCGATGAAATCCTGTCTTTGATTCAGAATTTTGGCAAAGAAGAATGTATTGAGTGGAGTCTGAGGTAAAAATTCTAGGAAAAAAGTAAGGTTTTTGGACTGCATAGGAAGGATTTTCGGTAAGATCCTCTGGTTTGCCAAAGGAATCGACGCCTTTGAAAAAGCTTTGAGGCAGTAATGGTTAGATTGTCCTTTTTATGAAAAAGACATTCGATGAAAATAGTTTTTTGGCTCCTTCTTTTAATATTAAAAATCAAAGCTTTCAGTGATTTCAATTTTATTGATAAACTTCCTATTAAAAGGAATTTTTGTCTCAAGTTTAATATTAAAACTTGTCTTATTTCCGTCATACTTCAATTCTTTTCTCTTCCTGTACAGTCCGGATGTCCTTGTTTCGTGGATCATGTTCCTGTCAAGCACTTCTCTTCGATAAAGAAAGGTTCAAAGAGTGTCTAAAGAAGATCTTGTTAAATTGGCATCTTCCCAAAGAATGTACAATTCAAGGCTCTGGAAAGTCTTTTTTGGCCTGAAAAGGTCTAACAGAGGTCTCTCGATTGATTGAGAAGGGATAAAGTTGAGAAAAAGGGTCCTTGATGGCGCCAAATAAATATTTTTTTCAAAATAAAGAGCAATTGAATTTAAGGGTTTGAAAGGATTAGAAAGGGATGGATAGAGAATGAAGGCAAAGGCAAATTGATAGTTAGCATGTTAAAAATGAAATTTAGCTGCACACATTTTTGTCGGTCGAAAAATTTAATTTGAACTTTTCGAGAGTGAAATTCCTTTCTGCAGCGAGGGATTTCTCGAGAAGGATTTAAGTTTTGGACGAGAGAAGGTTTCGAAAGACCCTGAAGTCAGTTTCATGGAGAGCCTTGTGGCTGGGATAAGATGTATGGAAAATTATTGAGTTTTGTTTTTACTAGGATAAGTAGTGAGAAAATTTGAATTAATAAAAAAATATAAAGAATTGAATTAATAGGGCCCATAAGGCCCCAAGATTTCAAATCTTTTGAGAGAAAATCAGATGTATGAAGGGTATCAGGAGTTAGAGGATGAGTTCAAAGGTGAAAGGTAGGTTTTTGGAGCGATATGGAGGATTTATTATGTTTATGCATCAAAACAGTTTTTCATTAAAAAAATTTTGCTGTTGTTGCTGGAGAAAATAAACAAAAAGAGATATATAAAAAAACTTTAAGGCGGTAATTTTTTTGTTAGAGAGATAAAATTTAAATAATTCAATGGTATTTGGAAAATCTTTTTCATGATGATTGTGATTTAATCGAACTGATTAATTTTGAACTTGAACGAATGTATAACACTCATTTTATATTTTTATCAAATTCCGACAGCTGATATATTTAGGAAAAAACATTTCTTTTTTATAAACAATTAATTTCTATACTGCAAAATATACTAAAAAAATCCTTCTCTTCCTAATGAGAATCCTCAAACAAAAAGTCGCCAGAGCTCTTCAATACCACCAAAACCTGGTCGAATCCAAGAAAACCCAAGCCCTCTATTCCTTCCCAAGCTTTCCTGTGAACTCTTCACCTGTAAATTCCTCCCAAGGAGAAGCCTTAATGAAGCCTAAAGGCCGAAAGAGAGCCTGCATGGGCAACAATATCATGAAGAATTACTGCCGAGCCTTGGTAAACTTTGGGTTAAGTCCAATGGCAGAACCCTATTTGAAGTGTGAGGAGGAATTTCTTTCTCATGACGCCTTTAAGGCGATTCTCGAGGCTAAGAAGAAGAAGGTGAACTGTATAAAGACTTTGAGAGGTCTTTTACTCCAAGACGGAAGAGAATCTCGAGATATGAGAGCGTTCAAAACGATTTTTCAGAAGGTGTGCCTTGCGTTCTTAAAGTTCTTTTGTGTGAATTGGATCTTTAACAGCAAGGTTGCTGACAGAATGAAGCATTTAAAATACAGAGGAAAGATGCTTAGAAGAGTACAGAATCCTCAGTACTTTACTTATTTGGAGGATTTTGGAAAAAAAGAAAAGAGCAATTAGATCGAGTTTTTGTTGTAAATTTTTAATTTATATGAGAGAAATAATAGGGATTATTACTTTGAATGAGCTCACTGAACTGTATATCATAAGTCCAAATTTATAAAATTTTTCAAAGCTTTTTAAATAACTAACTGTTGTTGTATCTATGGATCGATTTTAATATTAAAATTGGAAAATTTGGAAAAATGTTTTCTCATAAGAAAATTATCAGTTCAAACTGACGATATGTATTTAATTTTTCGCCGTCATTTTAATGACACAAAAAGAATTTGACGAATGCTATTTATATAAAGCACTTGAGGTCTAAAATATTTACGATTTTCTATAATTCAATTGGACTCATTGAAAATCTTTTAAGTTTGAATTTTCTTTTTAAAAGAAAAAGCTTGAAGAGTCCAATCAGAAAGCTTTGAAGAAAAGTTTTTGGGAGAGATAAAAAAGAAGAGAAAACCTGAGTTTATGATAAACTGCAGATCCGAGCCATAAATAAAAGAAAAACTTTTTCTTTTAATAGAACAAAATAAATTAACAAGTTAATCAGTATTCATATGGGCAAACAATGCCGTTTCAACAACTTTTCACCATTTTCTAATCTGTCAAGGTGGGTCAGAAAAACTTAGGCCCAAAATTTCAACTAGAACTATACTCAGAATTGGATTTAGCTTGATTTTGAGACGATTTCTCATTTGAAGTAGCAGACTTTCAACTTATTATTACAGAGTGAAGTTGAACCGATTCTTTTTGACGAGAAATGGGGCAAAAAGTGAACTTTCATGGATGTTACACAAGAGAACAATCATCATTGAGAAGTGGAATGCTTTTCCTATCTCAAGATAGCTTATAAACATTTATCAGGTTTGTTGTTTTTCGTTGTTTGTTTATGAAGAGTTTAATCGCTGTTAACAAATTTTCAAGTTGTTCGGAAATGCAAGAGAAAAAATTTTTTTCTGATCTAGGAAGCTTGAAAGTTCTTGTTCTGCTTAAGGAGTCAGAATGAAGAGGTTTTGTGAGCTTTTCAAAGGAAAAAAGGAAAGATGGGTTGCAGATGTTTTTGTAAGAATTCAGAGGATAATTTAAAATTAATGAAAATAATAAATTTTCAAGTTTGTTTTCTAAAAACTATTTTAATCCTTTATTCCATAGCTATTTTTAAAATTGCTCTTATCTTAAACTTAATAAAATTTAATCTTAGGCTTTCTAAATGTCTCACTTGACCAATTAAAAGCCTCAGATTTTAACCACTCTTGTGCTATTTTTTGTTTAAAAATAGCAATACGTTAAATCTTAATTAAGCTCATATTTTTCGCTTCACCAGATTCTCTTTTGTTTTCTTTAAGATTTAAAATGTAGGACTTTTCTTAATGAACCACTTTGAAAGACAATCTTCATAGAAATATCTTGAGAAAGAAGAGCCTTCTCCACAGTTTTTCCATTTTGGGATAACTTATGTCTTCAATGCGTAAATTACTCAAGAATCAAGTCAATGTAGACTGATGATGTCCTCTGTGCCACCTAGCAAGATTGGGGGATTCTCATATGACTCAGACTTGTGAGAATGTATCACAGAGGTGAAGATCTGTTGTTTTTCTTGATTAGTGCAGAATTTTGTTGAGATTGAATTGAAAAAACAAGAAACTCTTTTAAAGTTTCTTCCTTTAAGAATTCAGAGAAGAGATTTGTCTTTGAGGACGAGTCGATGAGAAGAGAAGGAAGAAGTTTCAGATGATGCTTCATTGAATTATTTTTCCACAAAAAATGGAAAAAGAAGATTGGTTAAGTTGAAAAACAAAATCGAAAGATTTTGTTGTATTTATAAAAGGATTAACCTGTTTTTCTCGTTTGATGCGGATGAGAAGGCGAGAGGCTGGGAGTTAAGCGTGAGAATTTTAATAAAGAAGTTTGAGGTCTTAAATTTAAGAAGAAGTTGAAGAAAACGAGCCTATTATGTTTTCAAGGAAGATTCTCCATGTTCTAGTCAAAAACTGCTTAATAGAAGCAGAACTAGTGTGAAGTTCGAAGAGATTTTCGCTCACTCAAGATAACGAATTTAAGGTCATTTTAAAGTCAAAGGGTTGAATTTAGTTAGATTGCTTTAATTTTTGTGAGCAAATGTGTATTTTTATGTGTGCATGAAAGATCGGTATTGGCTTGAAATTGTGGTTTTGTAACAGTGATTTTGACTAAAAATCGTTGAGAAGAATGTTCTTTTTGTCCTTTCCGTTAAATTATTTTTCCTTGTGTGCGACGGTTATGGAGAAAAATTGATTCGACAACCGGCGAATGTATTTATCCAATCAGGATTGTTTTGTTTTGAGCACTAATTTTGGCCCTTAAATTCAGTCTTAACCACGAAATCTTGGAATGATTCTGTAATAGCAGGACTTCAAGGCTTCAGAGCTCAAAGACACAAAGAATAGAAAACAATTTAATTTCTTCGTTACAGAATCCAATCAACTTCTAAACCTTCTTTTCTCTTCATTAATTTCATCACAAAAACTTTCAAAAACTACCTTTTAAAAATGTCATTTTTGGAGACAAAAGGGAGAAACCTCTCGAATCAAAACAATGACGAGATCATTCTCTTTTACTTCTCAGACATTTCAGTCTCATTCATTTTCAAAATCAATTTTTAAAAGAAATCTCAGAAATCTTCAAAAGTGATAAGTGTATATCTCTATTATATCGTTTTCTCAAGAGATTCTCAACTCCCTTTCCCTCTTACCCCTCTTCGAACATCTAAGACAAGAGAATCTTCTTCTAGAAAATCAAAGTTATAAAAATACAGCGCTTTTGCAAAAATTTCTTCGAAACGCTCAACATTTCCCAAAAGCGTTTGAGAATAGAGATTCTATACATTTGAGATGAGTGGATTATCGTCACTGACAATGCCGGGCAAAGTAAACGGTGCAACTGTAAACGCAGTTTATTTGTCAAAAGCGCCTTGGGATTAATCAAAATTAACTATCAAGAGAAAGCTGGTCACACAGCTGTTGATGAAAAGTTGAAGTTTTGATGAACAGTTTTTTTCAGGACGAGGACGAATTTGATTAGTTTTTGTCAGTTAGAATAGAACGTAAAGGATATAAAGCACCAGAGTTTTGGCTAATTAGAACTTCTTGAGGTTTGAGATGAAGTACTGTTAATTTATCAATGAATTTTTCTGATTTCAAAGATTAGTTTGATCATAGTTTTATTTTGGTTCAACATAAAGCTGTTATGAATTAAAACTGTTGTTAATTTAAGAATTAATGATTCCAATTAATATCTTTGAATTTACCTGTGGGCTTGCGTCATTCCCTTTGAGATTCAAGCTCAAAACTCTCGATAAGACTGACTCTTTAGTCCCTCTTTTCCTTTGAGCTTTTACTCGTCATTGAACTTCTTGAAACAAGTCTTCTCATTCAAATAAGAAGGCTGAAAAACAAGAGGGGAAGCTATTTTTCGTTAAGCAGAGGTCTTGGTGAGGCTTTAGGAGGGCATGAAGTGAGAAAAGAGGAGGGAAAACCAGCTATAAGGTGAAAGTTGGTGTTGAAACGGAAAGGCATCAATGCGTATAAAAGATTACTTATTAAAAGAAAAATTAAAACTTTTCCAAAGAGACTAAAAAAAATTTTTGGCTTTGGGTTGCTTTATTTCTCCAAATGGTTAATTGAAATTCGACAATTTTCTTCTAATTTTAGTAGAAACGTTTTCTCTTCAATAAAAAAAGGCCTCACTTTTACATTCCGATTAGCCATGAATTTTTTTAGCCTCTGATACTCAAAGTCTTTTTCCCTGTTTGATAAACGAACTCATAATGACCGATTATATTTAATTTTCTATCATAAACCAAGCTTCTTCCATATGCAGGCCGTACTGAACCATCCTCTTCAGAATCCTGAGCTAGACCAACCTCAAGGCCTATTAACCATTGACGTTGAGCGAAAGCAAACTTTAGGTTTGAGAATACATTTAAGGGGCCGAGCTATTACCCGAGAATACGCGAACGCTATGGTACATTTTTGCCTTTCACCGCTGGCCTTCCCCTATTTGAGTGTTGAAGGAGAAACACAAGGGATTTCTTACAGCAATTTTGGAGAGATTTTACAGGAGAAATGGCAGAAGAAGAAGAGTTTGAGGAAGATGTTGGTGATAGAAGAAAGGGATTCGGTAAGAATGAGAGCGTGGAAGATTGTTTTCAAAAGCCTTTGTCAGGTTTTCTTGGAGAAGTTTTGCGTTGGATGGATTTTAGTGGGAAAGATGGCTGATAAGATGGCTTATTTTAAATATCGTGGAAAGATGTTGAGAATGCTGGAAACTCCTCAACGATTACGTGTCTAAAAAGGTTTTAATAAATTGTAATAGTCTTGATGAAGAAATCAAGACCCGAGTTGTTTTAATTAAGCGTTAGTTATGAAAAGTGATTTTATGTGATCTGACTTGTGAAAGTCAGGTTTGTGTTAATTTTATAATGGTTTTTTTCTGTTTGAGTAAATCAAGAAATTTTTTATAAGGTGAAGAGGTGGACAAATGTTTTGTGAGAATTTTTTTTGGAAATAAAATTTCTGTTATACTGTTTTTTGCTCAGATTAGGAGCAGTCAAGCCTCTAAAAATTGAAAAAATGTCATGAAAAGATTTCAAGGTACGAAAATTAATTCGAGTCCTTCAGTGATAAGGAAATAATTCTTTGAGCTTTGATAAACTAGAAATTTTCTTGAGAAGATTTGTCCCCTTATAAGAGAAATAACAATAGTTGTTCAGAGATTAGACCTGTTTTCCCCAGAAAAACTTGATATTTTAAGGGTCAAAGGGGGAAATTAAAGAGTTCAAAGGTTTAATAAGCCCATAGTAATTTTGGGTTTTTTGAATCATTTTCAACAAAATTTCTTCAAACCGAATTTTCAATTTCAGTTTTATTGTCAATTTGTTTTTTGCTTTCAATTTTCGGCTCCCTTTCAAAATCTTACCTGCTAGTTTGTTCAAGATTTCCCTTTCCTAACATAGGGAATCAATAGAATAGCTCTTTGAGACTGAAACCGAAAAGAAAAGAAGGCAATAGGCAATTTTTCTTGGTTGAAAAATTTGAATCTTGAAAGGGAAAGGAACTCTGGCGAGGCAAGGGGGTTATTGAGGGCTGATTAACTGAAAAATACTTTCTTTGTTCAATTTAACTGCATATTTGTCAAAGATTATTCTCGAAAAAAATAAAAGTTTTTGTCGAAGTTTGAGCATCATACATTCTCATCATGACGATAATAATTCTTATTGATCCTAAAAATGGATTTGTTTTTCTTTTCAAAAACTCCTTTATCTGTATCTATTGACTCGTAAACTGATTAATCTAATAAACCAACAAACCTTGTTCTTAACTTGCTTTTTATTGAGGAATTTCGGCTCCCGAAACCTTTAATAGATATCCTATGGCTCAGTTTCTAAGATTTCTTGTCATTTTTATGAAAAACAAAGAGAAAAGGAAGAAGAGAAGATAACTAAGTTTCTTGTTTCCATGATTTCAAAAAAAAACCCCATTTCAGTTTCTTCATATTAATATGGCTTATTTGGTGTTTGGAAAAGGCTAACCGAGAGATGTGAGGTCTAGTTAAAAGGAAACTGAGGCTTTGGGAGGCTGTGAAGAGATTTAAAGGTCATTGTAAAATCTTGTTTTTGCTTTAAATCTGCTCTATTATGAGAAAATAAATTTTTTAAAGCGAACTCAGAAAATCTGAAGGCATAATCTTTGAAAATAAAACTGTTTTAGCAGATGTAGAATATTCTGTCAAATCTGTTCAGAAAGAAGATGGCCTGAGTGTGAGAAATTCAGAGCCATCACTTTGAAGGGTAAAGTTGGCTTGAAGAAAAGTTAACCATGAAAAAATATATATGAGATGATTTGTATTTTCTGAAGAGGAGAACCTATTGAATTGGCTCGTTTCGTGAGCAAAAATATGTGTTTGGTCGACATGTTGATGTTGAAGGACGAAAGGTCAATCTTGCGATACTTCTTTTTGAATGATGAAGTCAAACTCAAAATCTCGATTGAAGGAATGATTTAATCTAAAGTAAGCTGAAGGAGTTTCAAATAAAAAAGGGTGCTTTGTGATTCAACTTTTTTCTGATAGAGTTTATCTTCAATTCTTTTTCATTGAGAAGAATGAAAGATGAGAGTTTGAGATGGGGGAATTCCGAATCTCAAGATTTCAATGGAATCAACATGTTCTGATGTAAAAGGAAAATTGATGAGCAGTTCATTGAGTTCAGTATTCAGAAAACAAGCATTAAAATTTAAGCAGCTAAAAATCATACAAAACTGCCCAAGCTAAAATTCTTACAATTTTGAGTCCAGAAATCAATATCTTGTTTCCACTGGTCTTTTCCCAGACCAAGCGTATCCTTGTCCTCACTGAGAAAGTCTCTCTTACTAAGAAAGTAAAGGTATCTTCGAGAGCTTTCTAAAAAAAATTAGAGCATGAGTTTTTGCCGAAAAAAGAGCTTTATTGATTTCATCAATTGCCAAAAAAGGCTCTTTGTCAATAAAAGTGAGCAGTAAGGACTTCCTTTGTTGAAGAGCGAGGACCAATAGGAGTTTGTTTTGCCATCTGTTGCGAAACTTGGTTCAGGAAATGAATTCAAGAAACAGCCAGAGGACTGATTTTAAATTATTTTCGTAGAGAAATCTGAATTTAGATGAAGAAAGGAGTTAATATACAAGAGAGGGATAAGAAGGAAGGGAGGTATGGGTTATGGGTTTGTTGGTGTTTGAAAAACCACAGAATCTTGGTCAGAAAAAATAATGGTTTTATAATTTGATGATTTGGAACAGAATTTTTTTTAGAAAAATAAAAACCAAAAAAGCAAATATGTTATATAAACTTTTTGAAAGTGAAGAAAAGACAACATGAATCATGAAAAAAAAAAATTTTTCAATCAAACAGAGCTGTTGCCATTTATTTTCAAACACCAGAAAATAATTTCTTAAAAGCTCCAAGTGGATCCCTCTGAGTTTAAAAATAATAAGAGAGAGAAATATAAAGTCTGTCAATTTGAAAATTTTTTTTAATTTCAGTTGAGATAAGAATTTTTATTGGAAAAGAGTGAGAAAGAATTTTAGGAGTTGTATTCTGAAAGCAGATGTCTTTGTTTTTAAAGATGTAGGAAAAATCCTTTGTATTTCTTTTCAAATAATTCCAGGACTTTTTCCACAGGAAAGCTCAAGACGGAACTCTCAAAGGGCTTTGAAAAAAACTCTCTCAGGAGTTGATTAATCTTTGAAGTGCCAACAAAATCTTTTATTATTTTTGTTCCAAAATTATTTTATTTATTATGAATTTCAAAAGAAGTTTTCTCACTTTTCTCTTTTATTTCCTGAAGAAACAGAGTCAATAACATACTTGAATTTATTGAAAAAAAAAGAATCACCTCAAAAATCGATGAGAGCCTTTTCTTCAGAAAGAAAATCATTTTTGTTTCGTGAATAAATTCATAATTTTTAAAGATGTTATTTCGAACTGATTTGTGAGAACAGACTTTGAATGAGGAGAATAGCGTGTGAAACACAAAATAAAGGTCTCTAAAAGAAAGTTCCAACTAGCGACATGGAGGAGAACGGGTTTTTTATAGTAAATTTGAAACAGGTATCTTGAGATTTTTTTTATTGATTTAAAAACATTCAACTAATTTTTATCATTTCTCAAAGAATTTCCTCAATCTTAAACCTTTTCTAAAAGCTCAGAAAACAAAATTTCTCTCTTGAATCTTACACTTCTGATCTTTTGAAATCATTGAAATTTCGTAGATATGTGCTTTTTTTCTGATAAAGAAAGAGCAATAAGCTCCAAAAAGATAGGTTTTAGAATGAAGTTACCAATATTAAAAGTCCAAAATTAATTTTAATCTATCTGTATCTTCAGTAAAAATAAGACCATCGATAATTTAGCATGAAATTAATTTGTATGCTCAGTATCTAATCCTCTCTAATCTCTCTAGATACCATCCTTAAAATATATATATATATATATATATGTCTTTCTTGTTTTCAT
>Ga0182738_1005799_pt1 | contig 13032 bp, 11 predicted proteins | sample eDN5th30CBELigMG_FD_128876 | JGI IMG/M metagenome (GOLD analysis project Ga0182738, IMG submission 128876) | Enriched Miracle-Growth compost microbial communities from Emeryville, California, USA - eDNA 5th pass 30_C BE-Lig MG (version 2)... ...
ACGGAATGTCCAGCGGGCTTTCATACTTCACATTTTAACTGAATGAAATGCGAAATTTAAATAGAACTTCCCGCTTACCTCCTCGGCCTGAACGCCGAGGCTTCTCGCGGAGGTTCTGGTGAATGATTCTACAAACCAGAAACCTGACCTTGCAGCATCCCGGCAAACTGCTGTGCCAGAATCTGAACCTCACCGTCAATCCGGGGGAATGCTGGGCGATTCTGGGCCGGAACGGCTGCGGCAAAACGACTTTGATACATGCCCTGGGTGGGCTGCACCAGGCGAATGCGGGACAGGATGCAGGACAGGATTCATCCGTAACCATCGCGGGGATGGCGCTTGGGCAATGGTCCCGGCGGGAACTCGCCCGCAATCTCGGCATTCTGTTGCAGGATGAGCCCGGTGAATTCTGGGGTACGGTATACGAATACGTGCTGCTGGGACGGCATCCTCATGCAACCAGTATGTTCGGTTGGCAGGCGGACGATTTCGAGATGACATCTCGCGCTATCGAGCAGATGGAACTGGATGGCCTTGCCGATCGTCTACTGGTTACGCTTTCCGGCGGGGAGCGCCAGCGCGCGCGTATCGCCTTGCTGCTTGCCCAGTCGCCGGGATGCTATCTGCTGGATGAGCCCTTGCAACACCTCGATCTGCGCCATCAACTCGGGACCATGATCCTGTTCAACGAATTGGCGAAGCGGGGCAGCTCCATTGCAATGGTGCTGCATGATATCGGCTGGGCAGTCAGATTCTGTGACCATGCATTGCTGCTGTTCGACGACGGCCATGCCATGAGTGGCAGTATAGATGAGGTGCTCACGCGTGATAATCTTGAAGCGCTTTATCACTGTAATCTGGGGGAGTTCGTCACAGGCCGGCAGCACCATTTCTTCCCGCAATCGGTGCCGAGTGTATAATCCTAGAAACCGCAGTTGACCGCTTAATTGGAGAGCCAAGTCTGTGGAATATAGAGGCATTTTCAGAATTTTTTCATTCACCGGAATGGTGAGGCCGCTACGAGGTGTATCGTATGGTGATCCAGGCACGAATGCGGCGTTGCTCTTCGTTGCAGGGAGCAGCCCTGCCGCCTCATCGCGCCTTGCCTCGCACCTGGATCACCATACGCTCCACTCCCGTCCAACTACGGTTTCTAGGATAATCTGGAATTTCAGGCATACTTTTTCTCAGCAGCAATTCTTCAGCGTTTTTTCCAGCAAGGGCCGTGGACGGCAGTGGCTGTTTGCCCTCACTTGATCTTCCCCTTTTGGATGAGTTCGCCGCGCGGGATGAGGGAATCCCGGAGCTTGTTCACCTGTATTCACAATGATTCGTAAATTTATCGATCGCGTCTTCAACCGCAATACATCCGCTTCCATCCCTTCGGCCCGCACTTCCTCCACGAAGCCGCATATCATCACACGCGACCAGCATGGCATCATGCGCGATCACATCAGTTCCGGTGCGCTTAAAGTGACCTCAGGTCTGCAGGAAGCAGGATATTCCGCTTTCATCGTGGGGGGAGCCGCGCGCGACCTGGTACTGGGACTGGAGCCAAAGGATTTCGATGTTGCCACGAATGCCACGCCCGAAGAAGTGCGCGCTGTTTTCCGCCGCTCGCGTATCATTGGCCGCCGTTTCCGGTTGGTGCATGTCATGTGGGGAGCAGAAACGGTGGAGGTTTCGACTTTCCGCGGCGGTACATCCGGAGAGATGGGTGGACTGGATGCTGGCGAGCATGCTGACGAGCATGGACGCCTCTTGCGCGATAATGTATTCGGCAGCCAGGAGGAGGATGCCAGACGGCGCGATTTCACTGTGAATGCACTGTTCTTCGATCCCGTCCACGAGGAAATCTGGGACTATCTGAACGGCTATGAAGACCTGAAAGCACGGCGCCTGCGCATCATCGGAGATGCGGTACGGAGATATCGCGAAGATCCCGTGCGAATGCTGCGGGTGGTACGACTGGGCGCCAAGCTTGGCATGGAAATCGATGCCGATACGGCAGCACCTATCAGCGAACTGGCCCCTCTGTTATTGCATGTGCCGCCCTCGCGGCTGTTCGATGAAATGCTGAAATTGCTGCTATCCGGTCACGCGCTGGCCTGCGTGACCGATTTGCAGAAGCGCGGATTGCACCACGGCCTGCTTCCCATGCTGGATGTGATACGGGAACAACCACTGGGCGAGCGCTTTATCACGCTCGCCCTCAAAAATACCGATGAGCGCGTGCGCCAGGAAAAGCCTGTATCGCCGGGGTTCCTGTTTGCCGCCCTGTTGTGGCACGAAGTGCTCGCATCCTGGAATGCTTACCAGGCAACAGGGGAAAGACCGGTGCCCGCCTTGCATCTGGCAATGAATGACGTGCTGGCGGTACAAGACAAGAACCTGGCAATTCCGCGCAGGTACGATGCCATCATGAAAGAAATCTGGATGATGCAGCCGCGCTTTGCCCACCGCTCAGGGAGCAGACCGTTCCGGCTCCTTGAAAATCCCCGCTTTCGCGCTGCCTACGACTTCATGTTATTGCGTTGCGAAAGCGGCGAAGTGGATGAGGAACTGGGCAAGTGGTGGGAAGCATTCCAGCATGCAGGTTCCCGCGAACGTGAAGCCATGCTGATCAGCGATGAGAACCAGAAGAGACGCAGGAGAAACCGTAGCCGTAAAAAAGCGGCCGCTGCTCCTGCGGGAGAAAGCGGCCACGTCGTATCCGGGAAGCAGGATGGCTTTGCCCCTTGACTGCTCCCCTGCCTAAAGGCAGGGGATTCCACTTCACAGAACCTTGCCTGCTCACATTTACATGCAAACAGGACTTACAGCTTCTCCATGGGCTGATACCGCCAGTCCGGCGGCCAAAACATTAAGCGCTGCATTGATGTCGCGGTCGTGGATAACCTCACACTCCGGGCAGGTCCACTGCCGTACATTTAACGGCATCTTAGGCATAGTGTATCCGCAATCCGAGCAACGCCTGGACGATGGAAACCATTTGTCTATGCCGATCAGATCACGTCCATACCACAGCGCCTTGTATTCAAGCTGCCGCACGAATTCAGACCAGCCTGCATCGCTGATCGACTTCGAGAGACAGCGGTTTTTCTGCATGTTGCTGACAGCGAGACTTTCGATGGCGATCACTTGGTTTTCGTTTATCAGCCGTGTCGAAAGTTTGTGCAGGAAATCCCTGCGGGAATCCGCTATCCTGGCATGCAGTCTTGCAACCTTCAGTTTTGCTCTTCCTCGGCGGTTAGAGCCTTTCTGTTTCTTTGCCAGCCTGCGTTGCAGTTTTGCCAGTCTGGTTTCATTCCTGCGGAATGTGTTGGGCGAAGCAACCTTTTCGCCGGTCGAGAGGATGGCAAAGTGAGTCAGACCGAGATCGATGCCGATCTTGCCAGTGGTCCGCACCTTGGCACTCACGGCGTTATCGCACAGCAGGCTGACGAAGTATCGGCCAGCAGTGTCCTTGCTGACTGTAACGGTCGTTACCTTGGCAGCCTTGGGAACTTGTCTCGACCATCGGATATTCAGGGGTTCGACCATCTTCGCCAGCTTCAGTGCCTTGCCGTCCCACTTGAAGGCGCTGGTCGTATATTCCGCCGACTGTTTTCCATCCTTGCGCTTGAACCGCGGGTAGCTGGCGCGTCTAGCAAAGAAGCTGGCGAACGCGGCTTGCAGATGACGCAAGGCTTGTTGAACCGGCACGCTCGAAACCTCATTGAGCCATGCGTACTCAGGCTGTTTTTTCAGCGCCGTGAGCACCGCAGAGGACTCATGGTAGCCGACCCTCTCCTGCCGCTGCATCCATGCCTCGGTTCGCAGCCGAAGCATGTGGTTATAGGCGAAGCGCGCTCATCCGAACGTCCGCGCAAGGATCACTTCCTGCTCGGGCGTCGGGTAGCACCGGAACCGATATGCACGCTTGATGTCCACGTTTCACATTATATAGCAGCGCAGTGTGAGCAATTGCATTTCCAACCAGTAGTGCAGCCTGTCGGCTGCGCTCCTTTCCTCTCCGGCTTGAGCACCGGGGTTTCTCGGAGCAATTAGATGAACGGGGCTGATAACGGTCGAATCGCCTCGTATGCGTATATCGGACTGGGGAGCAACCTGGAGGAACCTGTTGCGCATGTGCAAAAAGCGTTTGAAGAACTGGATGAGCTTCCTTTTACGCGCTTGCTGGCATATTCTTCGCTCTACTGCAGCGCACCCGTTGGGAGGCTGGATCAGCCTGATTTCATCAACGCAGTCGTGCATATCGAAACCGCTCTGCCGCCCCGGGAGCTGCTGCGAGCCCTGCTCGGGATCGAGCAAAAGCATGGGCGGGTGCGCGAGTATCTCAATGCTCCGCGCACACTTGATCTCGACTTGCTGCTGTATGATGATCTGCAACTGGATGAGGATGGCTTGATTCTGCCTCATCCGAGAATGCACGAACGGGCGTTCGTATTGCAGCCCCTGCTCGAAATTGCGTCGATCAGCAGCATACCGGGACGCGGTAACATAAGGGAATTGCTTGCTGCCTGCGAAGGGCAGCGGTTGGAACGCAGGCTGGACACGTGAAGCTGGAGGAATATCGCCACGTCGCGGTGGAAGGCCCGATCGGCGTGGGGAAAACCAGCCTGGCGCGGCGAATGGCAGAATACACGGGTGGACAGCTCCTGCTGGAAAAGCCCGAGGAAAATCCGTTTCTTGGGAAGTTCTACGAGGATATCCGTCGATATGCGCTCCCTACCCAACTGTTTTTTCTGTTTCAGCGCGCCAACCAGTTGCAGGACTTGCCGCAGATCGACCTGTTTACGAAAACGACCATAAGCGACTTTCTGCTGGATAAGGATCCGCTGTTCGCGGGACTGACGCTCAACAATGAAGAATACAGTCTGTACCAGAAAATCTATCACCATCTGCAACCCGAAGCTTTCACCCCCGACCTCGTGATCTATCTGCAAGCGTCACCCGCCACGCTGGTGGAGCGGGTGAAGCGCCGTGGCAGTCCCTATGAACAAAACATTTCCGAAACGTATTTGTGGCGGTTGGCCGACAGCTATGCACGTTTCTTCCATCACTATGAGGATGCGCCCCTTCTGATCATCAACAGCGAGCATCTCAATTTCGTTGATAGCGAGGAGGATTTTGTATTACTGCTGAGGCAGGTCGAACAAATGCGCGGACCCAGGGAATATTTCAATTTCGGAAGATGAGAAGCCGGAAAGCAGGAACCTAAAATGAGTTGGATGACCTATCCGATACACGCAACCAGGAGCTGAGCCATGCGCATCACACAAGATGTTTTTCAAAAAATGCGAGATGATGGGGAGAAAATTGCCATCGTCACCTGCTATGACGCAAGTTTCGCTACATTGCTGGAAAAAGCAGGCGTCGATATCCTGCTGGTGGGGGATTCACTGGGAAATGTGATCCAGGGTGAAGAGACTACCCTTCCGGTTACCCTGGATGACATGATCTACCATACACTTTGTGTGAAGCGCGGCTCAAGCACGGCCTTCATCATGACGGATATGCCTTTCGGCACCTCGCAGGTGAGTCCGGAAGAAACCCTCCGCAATGCGGCCGAGCTCATGGCGGCAGGCGCCAACATGGTCAAGATCGAAGGCGGTTCCGTCATGGCTGAAACCGTGGAGTTCCTGACGCAGCGTGGTATCCCCGTCTGCGCGCACATCGGCCTCACGCCGCAATCGGTAAACCAGTTGGGGGGCTATAAGGTGCAGGGAAAGACCGACAATGAAGCCGGGCAATTGCTGGAGGATGCGGTCGCGCTCGAACAGGCGGGAGCAGGAATGCTTTTGATGGAAGTCGTGCCTGCCGCCCTTGCAGCGCAAGTTACCCGAACGCTCTCCATTCCCACCATCGGCATCGGCGCCGGGAAGGATTGCTCGGCCCAGGTACTGGTGCTGTACGACATGCTGGGCATTTATTCGGGTAAAAAGGCCAGATTCATGAAGAATTTCCTCACGGGTGCCGGCAGTATCGAGGAGGCTGTGCAAAACTATATCAGAGCAGTCAAAGCCGGAGAGTTCCCTGACGTCGAGCATACATTCTGACTGCCCGGATCCGAGATGGACTTCATCACGGATATTTCACCGCTACGAACACGCCTCAGGCGCGAGCTCTCCATTGCCTTCGTACCGACGATGGGCGGGTTGCACGAGGGGCACCTGTCTCTGATTCACATCGCCCGGCAGCATCAGGAATGTGTAGTCGCAAGCATTTTTGTAAACCGCCTGCAGTTTGCCCCCACCGAGGATTTTGACCGATATCCGCGCACACTGGAGCAGGACTGCGCGCTTCTCGAAGAGCAGGGCGTTCACGTCGTGTTTGCGCCAGAAGAAAGAACACTATATCCCGCGCCGCAAGAGTTTACGGTGGAACCCTCCCCCATCGCGAACATGCTGGAAGGGAAGTATCGTCCCGGCTTTTTTCGGGGAGTGGCAACTGTCGTACTAAAGCTCTTCAATATCGTGCAACCGCAGACAGCAGTGCTCGGAAAAAAAGATTATCAGCAATTGCATATCGTACGCGAACTGGTGCGGCAGTTTAATTTGCCCATAGAGATCATTGCCGGAGAAACAGTTCGCGCTGCGGACAACCTGGCATTGAGCTCGCGTAACCGCTACCTTGATGATGAGGAACGCGCCGAGGCAACCCGGCTGTATCAGGTGCTATCGCAAGTGAAGCGGGAGATAGAAGATGGCAGCCGCAATTTTGCCGGGCTGGAGGAAAACGCGATGAAAATTCTTGCCTCCCACGGCTGGAATCCCGATTACGTCACGATATGCGAGAGAGATACCTTGGCACCGGCACAGCCGCAGGATAGGAATATGGTAGCGCTGGGAGCAGCCCGCCTGGGTAAAACCCGGCTGATCGATAACCTGGAAATCATCCCGAAAAAGGAATAGAGGCGCTGAAAACCGACTTTAGCGTGGGCACGCTGCTGCCCCCAACTCTTCCCGCTATACTGCTGCTTTGCCAGCCCTCCTGCTTTGCCGGCCCTTGAAAGCTCTGCTCCACGCGAAGCAGTTTTTCACTTCGGACAATTTGCTATACATCTCTCTTCTATGATTTTCCTGCCGCCGCAGCCCAGAAAGCAGGCATCCTGCACCGACTGACACCCGCATTCCACTTCGCACTGCTGGTAGCGCAGCCGATCAAATTCCCGCATGCGATTCGGCCTGAGGGGAGGCTGCTGGTAGAAAAAAGGAGACGAGTAGCCCAGGCCATAATAAGGCCCCCCTCCCCAGCCCCAGGGCGAACCCCACCCCCAGGGATAGCCACCCCAACCCCATGGGTACCCCCCCATCCCCCAGCCCAGTGTGGCGCGTCCCCAGCCCGGGTATCCGAACTGCATTCGCCGGCGGTATGTATCAAGCTCATTGTCATAACGCTCGACAGCTTTTCTATATCTCTCTTCAGCCAGGGGTTCGATGCGCTTCAGACAGGCCTGATATGTCGATTGACAGCTTTGCTGGCACATCTCCAGCTTTTGCGTGCATTTTTCAAGGCAAGCGATGCCTGCCGGATCGGTTGGCGGTTCGTACCGATGGGTGATCTGATAGCGGGGAGAGAAAACGGTGCAGCCAGCCAAACCTCCGACCAGGTTGATCAGGACTATTGCGCGCTTGGCCAGATTCGTACCCATAAACTTCATTGCTGATCTTCGTCAATATCGGAGGTAAGCACCCATATCATACTCTTACTATACTACTTCACACTCTCGTGCATCGTTGATTCATCACAGATAAGTGCGCGAAAAAGTGATTGATTCAAAACATCTTTTTCGCGTCTCTGTTTGGAGACATCAAATAATCCTGAAGAATCAGGTGATTACTGACAGGCAATAGAGGCCTGTTGCCGGCAAGCAACAATGCGACAAGGGTTTTATTCTTCAGCTTTCCACACAAGTCTTTGTTTTAATGCTTATTCTTATACTGGCACGATAACTGCTTATATTCACGGTGATACCGTATATCGGCTTGCGTCTGCTGAAAATGAGCCAGGATCCGTTACCGATCCGGCTCGAAAAGAGAAATCCGCAAGGAATACCGATAACGGTTCGCGCAGCGCCGCACAGTGTTTCAGCAGAGACATGAGTAAGGCATATTCTGGCGATACAGCCTGACATGAGGAGGAATATTGTGATGCTTTCACCGCACAGCCCGCAGCAAAACCGACTTCTTGCCGCCCTGCCACCGGAGGACTACGCGAGACTGCTCCCTTATCTTGAATTCATGCCTATGCCAGTGGGACAAACAATCTATGAACCGGGAGCGATCATTACTCATTCATATTTTCCCACCACAAGCATCGTCGCACCGCTCTACAGCGTGGAAAGCGGCGCATCGGTACGTCTTTCAATCATTGGCAACGAGGGCCTGACAGGCATCTCGTCATTGCTGGGGGGCGCCAGTACGCCCGCCGGCATCGTGGTGCAAAGTACGGGCAGCGGCTATCGCATGAAAACCAGTGTGCTGAAAAAAGAATTCGATCGGCAGGGGAAATTACAGCATCTGGTACTGCGCTTCACCCAGGCCCTCATGACCCAGACGGCGCAGAATGCGGTTTGCAACCGGCACCATAACATAGAGCAGCAGTTGTGCCGCTTTCTTTTGATGAACCTCGACCGACTGCCCGGCCATGAACTGCAAATGACACACGAGCAGATTGCCGTCATGCTGGGGGTGCGGCGGGAGAGCGTGACGCAGGCCGCGCTCAAGCTGCAGACGATCGGTGCAATACAATATAGCCGCGGACATATAGCCGTAATGGATCGTGAAGAACTGGAAGATTCCGTATGTGAATGCTATTCCGTGGTAAATGACGAGTATGAACGGCTGCTATGGAACCACTCCATGGCCGAGTCTGCTCAAACTTCCACAAGGAAGGATACAAGCGAGGAGTTGTGGCCGGTAAGCTGAGGAGAGCCCCGGGTTGCTCGGCAAGAACCGGTTTTCCTCCCCGACCCAAGTTCGAGCCGAGTCACCCGGCCTTGCCGCCGCATTTTTTGCATTCATGCCTTCATGAGTTCACGAAGAACATAAGGCAATATACCTCCATGCTGGTAGTAGTCGATCTCTATGCCGGTATCTATCCTGCACAGCAGTTCGATTTCCCGGGATGAGCCGGTATTATCGCGTACCACAAGCGTTACATCCTGCTGGGGACGGATACTGCTCAGTCCCTCGATGTCGAATGCTTCATTTCCCTGAATACCGAGCGATTCCACGCTGTCGTCGCCTTTGAACTGTAGCGGCAGCACGCCCATGCCGATCAGGTTGCTGCGATGGATGCGCTCGAAACTCTTCGCAATCACTGCCTTGACCCCCAGTAGCTGTGTTCCCTTTGCCGCCCAGTCACGACTCGATCCGCTGCCATATTCTTCTCCCCCGAATACCACCGTGGGGATGCCATCGGCAACGTAGCGCATGGCGGCATCGTAGATGCTCATCTGCTCGCCGTCCGGCTGATGCAAGGTTATACCTCCTTCGCTGCCGGGAATCATCAGGTTTTTGATGCGCACGTTGGCGAATGTCCCGCGCATCATGACTTCATGATTGCCGCGACGCGCTCCGTAGCTATTGAAATCAGGTTTGGATACACCGCTTGCAAGCAGGTATTTTCCCGCGGGAGAGGTATCCTTGATACTGCCGGCAGGACTGATGTGGTCAGTGGTTACCGAATCGCCGAAGATGGCGAGCGCCCGCGCGCTCCGGATATCACTATGCGGCCGCGGCTGCGGCGAGAAATCCTGGAAAAATGGAGGTTCTGCTATGTAGGTCGATTTTGGCCAGTCATAGACTTCCCCTGAAACAGACGCTATATCGTTCCATAGCGGATGATCCTGTGTAAGGTTGCTGTAGAGCCTGCGGAATGTTTCCCCGTTTGCTGCAAATTTCATCAGGCTCTGGATTTCGTCATCTCGCGGCCAGATATCAGCCAGCCATACCGGCTGACCATTCTCGCCATATCCGAGCGGCTCGGTTGTCAGATCCTTGAGCATGGTTCCGGCGAGAGCATAAGCAACCACCAGAGGTGGCGAAGCAAGGAAGTTCGCACGAATATTCGGGTGAATTCTGGCCTCGAAATTGCGATTGCCGGAGAGGACCGCGGCGCAAACAAGATCATTGGATACCACCGTCTCTTCAATCGGCACGGACAACGGACCTGAGTTGCCAATGCATGTGGTACAGCCATAACCGGCAAGATTGAAGCCAAGTTTATCGAGATAGGGCAAGAGGCCTGTTTCCCGGAGATACTCTGTTACGACACGTGACCCGGGTGCAAGCGATGTCTTGATGTGACACTTTACCGACAATCCTTTTTCCACCGCTTTCTTTGCCAGCAGGCCGGCGGCAAGCAGTACGCTGGGGTTGGAGGTGTTGGTGCAGGATGTAATGGCCGCAATCAGGATATCCGCGTGCGCCAGGTCGAAGAGGCCGTTTGTGCCATACACAGGAGCTTCAACCGGAGCCAGGATAGGTCTGTTATTGACCATTTCCGTGATGTTCCTTTCAGTCCCCGGCCTCACGGCTGCCGTGTTCCGCTCTGCGCTGGCGCTATCGGCAGCCTCTGTGCCGGTACCAGACTCCTCGCTGCCATGCACCTTGTAGCGAAGTTTCAATGCGGCAGCATCCCTGCCGTAACCTCCCTGCATGACAGGCCGTGAGAAGAGTTCTGTAAAACGGGTCTTGACATCGGGAAGCTCGATACGATCCTGAGGGCGCCTCGGTCCGGCGAGAGAAGGCTTGACGGTGGAGAGGTCAAGCTCCAGCTCGCGCGTGTAGTCGATCTCACCCTTGCGTGGAACCCCGTACAACTCCTGAGCCTTGAAATAAGACTGGAACGCTGCGACCTCTTCTTCGCTTCGCCCGGTTCCGCGGAAATATTCCACAGTAGCGTCATCGACCGGGAAAAAACCCATGGTGGCGCCATATTCAGGCGACATATTTCCGATGGTAGCGCGGTCGGGAACCGTAAGCGACGCGGTCCCCTCGCCAAAAAATTCCACGAATTTGCCCACAACGCCGGATTTACGCAGGAGTTCAGTAACCGTCAGCACCAGATCCGTTGCGGTGACACCCGTGGAAAGCTTGCCTGTGAGGTTCACGCCGACAACATCGGGAGTCAGAAAATAGACCGGCTGCCCCAGCATGCCGGCCTCGGCCTCGATCCCGCCCACTCCCCAACCCACTACGCCTATTCCATTGATCATGGTGGTGTGTGAATCCGTACCTACCAGGGTATCGGGATAAAGGATGCCCTCTTTTTCATGCACTCCCCGTGCAAGATATTCAAGGTTGACCTGATGCACGATGCCGATGCCGGGCGGAACAACCTTGAAAGTATCGAAAGCCTGCATACCCCATTTTATGAACTGGTAACGCTCCCGGTTACGGTGAAACTCCATTTCCATATTGAGCTTGAGCGCGTCATTGGTGCCGTAGTAATCGACCTGCACCGAATGATCGACCACCAGATCAACCGGCACCAGGGGTTCGACCATCTCGGGGTCCTTGCCCATTTTTTTTGCGGTGCTGCGCATTGCAGCCAGATCGACCAACAGGGGCACCCCGGTAAAGTCCTGCAGCACGATACGGGATACAACAAACGGAATCTCATCCAGCCGGGGTGCGGTCGGTTGCCAACCGGCCAATCTTTTTACGTGCGCCTCGGTCACTTTCCTGTTGTCACAATTGCGCAGGACGGACTCCAGCACGATGCGAATGGAGACAGGCAGCCGGGAGATCCGGCCGAGGCCCGCTGCCTCCAGAGCGGGCAGCGAATAATACTTTGCCTTTTTGCCCGCAGGCAGTGAAAGCTCTTTCAGGGTATTGAACAGGTTATGGGCCATAAATGCACTCCTTGAAAAATTTCTGCATCTTCATGATGCCGCTCATGGATATCGATCTTGCCGGACGGCTGCCCGGACTACTTCTGCTGGCACCTATGGCTTTTCCGCCCTGTATTCTTCAATGTCCGCTTCAATGACATTTTCAGAAAAACTCCGGTACGCATTTCCGATGCGCTGAGCCATAGGGTCGGGAAAAAGGTGAAAAACCCCTGATCGCAACGCAGCGATTATACCTTCTGCAACGACAGAGGGAGGGGCGGCGATACCTGCCAATCCGGCAGTGCTGCTCATGTCGGTTGCGATCAGACCCGGATGTACACTCAGCACCGTCGTACCCTGCCGTGCCAGCAGCTCACGCAATGCCTGGGTAATGGAGTAGGCAGCGGCCTTGGATGCCGAATGCGTCGCAAAATTTGAAGCGCACTTCAAGGATGCAACTGAATTGAGCTGGATGAATGCGCCTCCTCCGTTTTTTGCGAGAATGGGGGCGAAGGTTTGAGCCATGCGGATAAGTCCATACACATTGATCTTCATCGCCATCTCAAGCGCATCTATCGCGCCGGCATCCAGCGGGGTGGATGTCTTGAAAATCGCCGCGCTGTTGACCACCACCTGAACATCCGGGGCTCGGTCAGCCAATGCCGCAATGCTTTCCGGAACGGCCAAATCCAGATGAACTGGAACCACCATGTCGCCAAAGCGTTCCAGCAGCGGATTCGCGGAATCGAGGTTGCGCACCGCCGCATAGACTTTCATCACGCCATGATGCAGCAGCGCATCGACAATCGCCTTGCCTATGCCACGATTCGCTCCTGTCACAAGAGCAGTCTTTCCGCTGACATCGTATACCATCTTCATCGGAATGCGCGGGAGACACCGGCATTCATGCCGGCGAGGGATAGCGCGTCACGCAAGGCGTGACCTGTTCCCGCATCCTCCTTTCTTGAAAAGCTATCCTTACAGAAGGTTGGTATAATGCGTGAATGGAAGTCAAGCACGCCTACAAATTCCGGTTTTACCCGACGCCACAGCAAGCAGAAGTACTTGCCCGGACGTTCGGCTGCGCTCGCTTCGCCTACAACCATATGCTTCGCCAAAGAACCGATGCATGGTTTCAACGCAAGGAAAAAATCAGCTATAACGCGAGTTCCTCCATGCTCACGGCG
>Ga0182738_1005802_pt1 | contig 13031 bp, 12 predicted proteins | sample eDN5th30CBELigMG_FD_128876 | JGI IMG/M metagenome (GOLD analysis project Ga0182738, IMG submission 128876) | Enriched Miracle-Growth compost microbial communities from Emeryville, California, USA - eDNA 5th pass 30_C BE-Lig MG (version 2)... ...
TATTCTGTCATATTTGCGATTATCCTATGGCTGTTAGAGTGGCATTAAACCCTTGTAATCACATCATGTGTTATAGTTGTTACACTTCACATCCTAATGAATGCAAATTGTAAGGCTTTTCTTATTTAAATAGAAAGGAATAATCGAATAATTTAGGTGTGAAGAAGATATAGTTTCAATCAACAGAATTCCTGATAATGAAGTGATCATATATGTTGAAGATTCCGTTGGAGTTCCCATATACAGACCTGGTCAAATGGAACAAATATAAAATTGGACTAATTTTTTTGTGATTGTAAATTGAATTGTGGGAATAAGTAATTTACTGCTTTTGAGAGGAATTCTGAATGGGGTTCCTTTGTATTAAAGTTGTACAGTGTATAATCAGTATGATTTGTGAGTAAAAAACATTTTTCTCAAAAATCAAGGAGTATATGTCAAAGTTTTCAGAGGGTGGAGGAGGAGATTTCGAGCGTCTAAAGAACATGGCTAAAATTGAACTCTTTTTCTGGAAAAAGAACAGGTAAGCCTTGAAAATTTTGGATCAAATTTCAGAAGCTAACAAACTTTTTTAAAAAATCCACAAAAAGTAGAGAAATGGGTAAAAAAACGAAAAGTGATAGATATTGAAACGTTTCTCTTGGAAAAAATCTAAAAGTGATAAAATCTGGTTTTCAGAGGAGACCAGAGAGAATTATCAATCTTGATGTATTTTTTAAAATGAGAGAGATTTTGGTTAGAATTTTCAAGTTTAATTTCAAATATTGAGTCGTCTTTCTGAAAAATTGAGATATTGACATATTTTTAAATTTTCAAACCAAGATATAGGAATCTTTGAATTCGAGAATCATAATCAGATGACTTTGCATCTTTAACATCGGTTTTGTGCCTTTGAAAAAAAAAATATTATAAGATCCACATCGTTTGAAATTTGTTCTCTAAAATATCTAGCCTAATTTTAGCCAAACCATATTTAACAAGGCTAATGAGTCTCCCTATGGATCTTCCAATCTCTTCCACATGCCTTGAAAGCTTTTAGCTTCAATAAGTGATGAAGGGGCTCATACAAACATTTTATAAAAGTATTTTGAATCAGAATTCAAAAGCAATTCAAAATATATGATCAAACCCAAGCCTTTGATTTTAAAGACTAGTCTAACAAGTGGTTTAAACATTTAGATCGTATTTAGCCTGAAACTCGACATAGTACGTGTGAAAAGTAGGCAATAGTAGGCAACAAGGACAAATTTTTCATGATTGGCAATTTTTTTCTGGAAAAATTAATTGGTTTGAATTTCCTTTCCTTTCGAACCCTTGTGATCAGATTTGATCAGGTTAACCCTTTTACACTCTCTCTTTTTTGAGTAATTCACATTCTCAGCATTATTTCTGTCATTTTTGGTACTTTATATTCTCCTCTAGCCTTCAGGACCCCCAAATTTCAAATAAAATGGGGGAAATTTTCCTTAAACACACCTTTTTTGAAAAATAGACAAATATAGGCAAAAAGAGCTACGTACGAACTGATCCCTATCACTCTGAGGCCCAAGGAACCTTCTTTCAGGAGTGAACAATCAGAACAAAGGGCCCAAATGACGAGTAAAAAATCTTATTTCGTTCCAAAAAGAAATTCAAATTTGGAATTTTTATCGAGAAAAAATCACAAATTTTATTTTGTATGACTTTGAAGTATTATATTTTCAAATCTCTTTAAGCAAGCCCTAATTTCAAGCTATTACAACCCAAAACCTAGAGACTATAGAAACTTGATCAGAATCTCTGAGCAGGTGCAATTTTATATCAGGAAAGGGAGAAAAATATGGATTATGGAGAATAATGGATTTCACCCTGAATATGAAATTGATTAATTTGAAATACAGTCAACTTGATGTCCTGAATAGGCTCACTTTGAGCGAGACGAATTGCAGGGTTAAGCGGTAGCCAAGTTTTAAAGCTTGACAACTCACGAGGACTCGTGATAAAGGTTAATTCCACGTCATTAATAACGATATATTAATTATTTTAAAAGTTTACGTTGATGATATCTTTTGCTGGATTTATTTTAATTTGTCCTAAAATTTCCATCCGTCATCGTCTATAAAAGGAACCTTGATTTTGTAATTTTTATAATCAAATTAAACTTTTCATTTGATAAACTAACTAATTTTCTTACCTCAAAATGGCTCAAAAGGAACTCGAGAACGAGCTTAAAAACGTCAGTGAACAACTCGAAACCCTCCGTAAAAAGAGAATCGAATTGCTTGGCAAAATTGCTGAAAAGGAAATGCCTGTAGATTACACTTTCCAAAACTTTGACGGCACCACTGTAAAATTCTCTGAGCTCTTTGGCGATCGAAAGTACTTATTCGTTGTTCACAACATGGGAAAGAGCTGCTCATATTGCACAATGTGGGCTGATGCCTTCAATGGAACTTTCAAACAGATTGAAGATAAAGGTGCTTTTGTCTTTATTACTGCTGATCCTGTTGACACTTTCAAAGAGTTGAAGGAATCTAAGGGCTGGAAATTTAGAGCAATTTCTTGCCACGGCACCACCTTTGCTAAAGACACTGATTTCTATTTTGACGGTATAGGAAATTATCCTGGAATTTCTGTGTTTGAAAAATTGGATGACGGAAAGATTAAGAGAGTTTCTAAGGACTTCTTTGGTCCCACTGATTATTATAACAACGCTTGGCACGTCATTGATTTGCTCCCCACTGAAAATATCACCTTGAATTCTTAATTGAGAGAGAAATTGTCATGCTACATCCTTTCATATTTTTAGAAAGAATTATTATAAGAGATAAGTAGATAATGGTTATTATATATTATGCGGGTTTTGAAATTCTTTGAATCTCATAAGATAAATGTTTGATTTCTCCAAAAACTCAACTTCATTTTAAAAAGCTTTCTTTCTTTCATTTTTTTATTAAAATTATTTTTGAAGTAAAATTTGAATTCTCTAAAAAATGACTCGTTTGAATTCAAAAAGGTTCATCTCAGAAAGATGATTTTTGAAAGAAAAGTTTTTTCTTCATAAATAAACAGGATGCTTTATAAAAGTCTTTTCACTCAAAATATATTACGAAATCTAAGCCTTTCATTGTAGTTTAAATTTTTTCGAGGTGACTAGTCTGAAAATAATAGCAGTACGTGGGAAAAGTAGGCGACAATGATAAATTTTTCATGATTGGTAATTTTTTATGGAAAAAATTAATTGGCTTGAATTATCTTTTCTTTCAAACCTTTGTGATCAGATTTGATCAGGAGAGCTCTTTGAGTCCCTTTCCCTTTGGAGTATTCCGCATTCGCACACATTTTTCTGGCTTGTTCGGTTCTTGAGATGCTCCTCTTGTCTGAAATGGTGTCAAATTTCAAATTAGATGAAGAAATTCTACTTAAACCTAGCTTTTTGGAAAAAGAGACAGATTTTGGTAAAAAGAACTGTCAATCAACCAGTTTCTCTCACTCTGAGGTCCAAGAGGATCTCTTTCGAATATTATCGACCTGAAAAAAGTGTCTAAATACTTTGTAAAAAATCTTATTTTGCCGAAAAAAAATTTCAAAATTTAAAACCAAATGAATAAAAAATCACAGATTTTATTTTGTCTAATTTAGAAATCTCACATTTCCAATCTTTGTTAAAGAAACCCGTATTTTCAAGCTCTCGCAATTTTGTCGCCTAGATCATCCGTTTCGGTGGTTAGGGGTCTATTCAAATGTGAAGGAGCCCCAATTTTACATCAAGGAAGGGGAAAAGATATGAATAATGAAAGAAGATATATTTTCATCCTGAGGATGAAATTTATAAATTTGAAATGCAGTCAACTTGATCTCTCTCTCATAAGTTTGAACTGAGTCAGAGCCAGAACAATACCCAGGTTCGGTTTCAGCCGAGTTTGAAAGCTTAACAACTCATGAAGGAGGTGAATTTCACGTCATTAATAGCGAAAGATTAATTATTTTAAGTGCCACGTTGACTATATCTTTTTCTGGATGATTTTTAATTTGTCCTAAAATTTCCATCATCGTCTATAAAAGGAACCCGAATTTCATAATTTTATAAAATTAAATTAAAATAACTAATTTCCTTTACTCAAGATGGCTCAAAAAGAACTTGAAAGTGAACTTAAAAACGTCAGTGAACAACTCGAAACCCTCCGTAAAAAGAGAATAGAGTTACTTGGCAAAATCGCTGAAAAGGAAATTCCTGATGATTATACCTTCGCAAATGTTGACGGAACCACCACAAAATTCTCTGAGCTTTTTGGTGACCGTAGATACTTGTTTGTTGTCCACAATATGGGTGGAAGCTGTATTGCTTGTACCTGGTGGGGTGATGCCTTTAATGGAACTTTCAAACAGATTGAAGATAAAGGTGCTTTTGCTTTTATTACTGCTGATCCTATTGAGGCTCACAAAGAATTAAAGGAAAAGCAAGGCTGGAAATTCAGATCTGCTTCATGCCATGGAACTACTTTTGCTAAAGATGTTGATTTCTGGTTTGAAGGTAAAGGTAACTACCCAGGAATTTCTGTGTTTGAAAAGTTGGATGATGGAAAGATTAAGAGAGTTTCTAAGGACTATTTTGGCCCAACTGATTATTATAACAATACTTTTCATGTCATTGATCTCCTCCCCACTGAAGATATTAAACCTTATTGTGGTTAACTACTAGGATGGGTTGGTTGAGAAATTATGTGTTCTTCGTAATATTTAAAATGATTTATATTGAATATTGCAATTGAATTGCATAATGGCAACAGTTATATCGTTTGTTTGGTTCGTCAAAAATTGAGATAATTCAAGAGAAAATCCTAAATTTCTTATCTTTTGTCAAACTTGGACTTTAAAATAATTTTAGAAAGAAGGCTTTTGAAGAGAATTTTTTCCAACAAACATGTCAATAGGGTTTTCTTGATGATGCAGAAAGTTTTTACCGTTTCTGATTTGAAATAAAAAATTTTAATATTGGAATTTATATTTTTCCCCAAAACTTTTTACTGATCTTCTCTCCCCAAGATGAATAAGAAAAACCGTTTTTGTCGGGAAGCTAAATTATAGACAGGGTCCAGACATCATGATTGATGTCTAAATTTACTCGATAGAAATATTTAGTCCTTCCTCAAATATTTTCCTCATTCATTCTTTCTTTCCCCAAACTACTTTTTTTCAAGAACCTCCTTTGATTAGCAGACTAAAGCAAATGCTGATTTAATATCCTGATAGGGGGTTTGATATAACGAATTAACTCTAGTCTCGATCTGATATTTGAAATTTTAAACAGACCAAAGAAAGTGTGAAAATATAGTTTGATCTTTTGTTTTGTATTTTATAAGATGCCAAAATTGAATATTTGTATTTTCTAGAAGATAAAACCCAGCTTTTTTCTTTTGTCCGAAGAAACTCTGTACACCTCTACGTAATTTTTTGAAGTTAAAATTCAATAGAAACCTCTTATAATTTTTCTCTTCTTATTAAATTCAACATCTTGGACTTGAATTTTCTTCAGAGAAAACCTGTATTTACTTCTCAAAAGCTTCAACCCCAATTCACCAGTAACGGCTTTTTGCTTTAATCTTCCAACTTTGCAACCAAAATCTTTTAAGAGTCAGAATAATTAACGGACTCTTTCGAAATATTCCATAATGATGTATTATGATCATTTCATTAGAAAACTTTTTGAAATCGATCTTGAGTTTCAAGGAGAGGCAAAGTTAACATGAAGGGAGCTCACTATTGTGCCTTTACTAGAGTGTAGAGAGTTTAATGGGACTAAAAAATACTTTTTGTTTATGACTGGACATTCCCGCCTTCACTGATAGTTAGAGTCTAAATTAAGTAATTTAGCCAAATTATTATTTTGGCTTCCCCTATTTGATCTAAGTGGTATATTAATCAAGCCCATCATCGACCTATGGTATCACTTTTTAGAATATCATCAGGTTTAGAGAATGCCTCTACCAATGTCATAAAACTAAAGTTTGAGATTGCAATATGAGATGAATGAGAAATTAATAAAAGGAGAGTAATATATTTCCTGATTAAAAAAATAGGGTTTTTGACGTGGAGATACAGGGATTTGTATTTCTTTGGAAGTATAGTTGTATTTAGCCTAAATATTAATCACGCAGAATATTGTATTCGAAATTTTCAACCTGATTTGGGATAAAAAATGCTATATCTCTACTTCTTTCTAAAAAGGCAATGAAAAGCTCTCTCTCTCTCTCGAGCTTTGGAGGTGATTGAGAACCTTGATGAGGAGGATTTGATATTTTTTTAGCGTTATGATTATCAACATAATACACGGAGAATATTCTAAGAAAATGACTATTTTGATTAGTTTGCTTGGAAAGTTCTAGAGAATTCATACTGCTGCTTGAATTGACAAGTAAATTAAGCGATTCAGTAAAGGGTGAACAGGTTCATTGAAGGAAGTTAGAAAGAAAGTGAAGACAATGAGCAGATTAAATTTTTGACTGGAAAGGATATAGAATAATTTTGGATGATTAAAGTTTTTATAAAGTTATTCGTAAAAAGAATTTCAAGACAAATTTTGTTACTATGTACTCTGGATTTGAATTTAATCAAAGCTCTAAAGCCTCTCCGGGCGACTTCCAACAAAAGTACCCCTTCAACCCATGTATTACCTCTAACACCTTCCAATAGGCGCTTTAACGAGCCCCAAAAGAACTTTGGTGGACATTCGGAAAATAAACGTAAAATTAATTCTCCCATGTTCTTTCTTACCTCTTTCTAGACGTATACAACTTCAAAGCTCCTCCATTTGAAGAGCCTGCCGAAGGCATGAGCATTCCTCCAAACATTCTCGAACTCTTTGGTAAGAGATTGGCTTCTTTTGAAGTGAATGATCTGATTTTCTCACATAGAACCCAAAGATAAAGCTAATGTTGAGAATAAAAACAAAACTGGCTCTCGCACCAGCGTCACCAGCCACAGCACCGGTATCTCCTTCGTTGTAAAGTCACACTAACCTTTCTCCACGCAGTTGATAGTAGAGCACAAGGAAATTATGGAAATCCATCATCAATGGGTGCCACGGGAGGGACTCCTGTGAATACCATGAACCAAAATGAAGGCGGGATGAGATTTCAAAGCTTCAATAGCCTATTGAACCAATCGAATGACTTTCTGATGATGAATAAAGGTCAAGGAGATCTGAATACATCCAAGGATAGTAGAAATATGAGCCTCAATAATTTGAGCCGAGATAGCGGACATATGGACCTTAACACTAGCAATAGAAGGAATACAAGCTCTCGAGCTGGTGGCAAGACCTCGAAGAATTATCAAGTGACTTTAAATGAAGACATCAGCTTGATAGAAAGAATCGAGATTATGCTGAATCAAATCACAATGAATCACAATAAATCCTGTCCCTTCTGTAACAAAAGTAATCAGAAAGACGTTATTTGAAGAAATTAATGATAATTTTCGATTAGTTATTGACATTAAGAAGTGCAATTTCCAGAACATAAGTGCATTGTTATCCGCCACTTCTAAGAAATACTACCTGACTCACTTTGATTGCTACCTCAAATCAAACTCCAATCCTGCTTCCCCCAAACTTATCCCTCTCACTGGCATCGTTGAAGCTCGAGTCAATTCCCAAATCAACTCTCTCAATAACATCGACACCAGCAATTTCCTCCGAAGCGACCGAAGAGCCTACTTCGTTAGCATTGAAGGCTACCACCCTATCAGCTCCTCGCTATTGTTCCGCATCGATAAAATCTGCCACGGCCTTGAGCATGCCTCCCACGTACATTGAATTGAGTCGAGTCTTTTATTAACTTCTTCGCCCTATAGAGGAATCAAATGTTGTATCTTAATTTGATGAATAAGACGAGTTCAATTTTTGAGCCAACAAGCTACATGGTTCCTTATAGCGAATTCAGGATGGTTGTGACAATTCACATGTCACATGCAAGCGAGGATCCCTTCACTTATGAGTATTTGATCGACTTTTCTCAAGTCAAGCTTTCTGCTGACCAAAAGAACAAATTCGCTGAAGTCCATTGCTACCAAGATGGCAATAACATAATGATCGCTTCGCAAATCGTCTATGATCCCAACTCAGAACTCAGCAGCAGTTTGAATTATAAGATGAACCTCGACACTAGTTTCCAAAGCACTGGATCTACTGCTACCGCTAAGCCTGATTTCGGCAAAAATGTCTTTGTTTCTTTCAAATATTTTACCATCTCATTGCCCTTAAAGAGAATTGTAAGAGGTTTATGAGATTTCTCTATGCTAAATTTTTAAAAATAGGAGCGAAGAATTAAGGAGAACATTCCAGCATCGACACCAGTTGTAGAAGAAACTCTTTATAGCAAGAAATCAGCTCAGATGATCGCACCAATTTCTGCTCCAATTCAACAACAACAACAGCAACAACAGAAGAAGTCTCACTCTCGTTTACAACTCAATCCCAATGCACCTTTATTCAGCAATGCCAGTGGAGGAGCAGGCGGAAGTTTTGAACCTCAAAGATTTGAGAATACTGGAGGCAATATGTTCCAGAATTTGCCATCAAACTTCCCTCAAAACATGACTCCTGAACAAGGAGCTCAATTTAACATGCAATCTCAACTTCATCAACGAAGCCTTCAACAACAATCCCAACCTCAACCACAAGGTGGACAAGGAGAATTCATGCCTCCTGGCTTATTTGGCTTCCAACAAGGCTTTGGGGGTGGTCCAAAGAATCAACCACCATCATTCCAAGGCCCCTCTTCTTTTGAGAATAGACAACAACAAGGACCTGGCTTCCAAGGATTTGATGAGCAACATCATGATGACCAAAATATTTTAACCTCTGAGCAATTCAATGAAGGCCTTGAAAGCAACCTTCCTGACGAAGCTGGCTATCCTAACGAAATGTACCAGCCAGAAATGGGCTTCTTGAATGAAAAGGGCGATGTTCCTGCTATTTCTAGAAAAAGACCTTCGAATTTATACACTGCAGTTCTTTCAGGTAAAAAGAGAGAAGACTCCTCTCCCAACAGTCCCTCCCTTTCTATTTTGCAGAACAAGTACTTTTCTGCTGCTTCCACTCCCAGAAGCGCCTATGATCAAGGCGGTCTCGATACTCCTTTAAGCCAATCTAATAACGAGTTTGCTGATGAAGCTAACCCTCCCTTGAGTGAAGAGATGATTGAAAACTTCAGACTTGAGGATCATATTGGTGAATTGGTTGAATTCGCTAAAACCTACAATGGTTCCAGAATACTTCAAAAGTTCTTCCCTAAGGCGAACCAAAACCAAGTGGAACAAGTTATTCAGGAAATTGAAGATAAACTTGAAGAACTAATGCTTGATCCTTATGCTAATTATATGTTCCAAACCTTAGCTCAAAGCTGCTCCGGTGATCAACGATACTTCCTATTGAAAAAGGTACTGGAAATTGTTATTACCAATAAATATTTACCCCGATAGATATCCCCATCAATGGTTGAAATAGCTTGTGATAGAAAAGGAACTCATTCACTTCAGGCTTTAATTGCTCTTGTCAGTAGAGAATCTGAAGAACAACTGCTGAAAGATACCCTCCAAGATCATATCGTCGAACTTTCCTTTGATCCTCAAGGAACACATTTGATTCAAAAATTAATCGTTTCAATTTCCAATGAAAATATTGGTTTTATTTTTGAACCTTTGGTCGACCGATTTGTTGAAGTTGCCAATCACTCCTTCGGTCTCTGCGTGGTATGGATTGAAATTTTTATTGTGACACCCCTAATTCTCCAATTAGTTGAAGCAATTGATAACAAAGATTGACAAGATTCCAGAATTCAAAAGAAGGATGATCAGACTCCTCTATGATAATTTGGAGAACTTGATTCAAAATCCTTATGGAAACTATGCTCTTCAGCATGCTCTCGATACCTATCAAGGAGATTGCAACCCCTTATTTGAAAAGACCTTTGATAGACTTGTTCAATATTCCAACCAAAAGTTCTCATCCAACGTCATTGAAAAATGCCTGGTTGTCACCAGCCTCGTATGATGATATTTTTATAATGAATAAGCTAACCCAAAATTCTAGGAATTGAAGAGGAGATTTGTGCAAGAGATAGTGAGGAATGATCGTATAGCTGAATTGATGAAGAACAAATATGGCAATTTTGTGCTTTTGAAGGCATTGAAATCTGTGGATACTGAAGAAAGACAAGTGATCATGCAAAGTTTGATGAGAAACTTGAACTCAGTGAGCATGGCCAAATACAAGAACAGCTGGGCCAAATTTATTGAGGAAAATCCTCTGAGAGTTCCTTCAGCTCAAACCAAGAAACATTCTCTTTTCAGACACAACAGTGGAAATTCCGAAAATATGGCTTCCACCCAAGAAAGAGAACCTGTTGAAGCTACCTCAAAATCCTTTGAAGGCTGGAACGAGCCCAGAAAAGATAATCTCAAGGCTGGCCCAGGAAAGGATTTGAGAGAAGAAAAGAGTCGATTCTATCAAGGAAACGTTGGTGGATTTGGAGGAAATTTAGCCGGTGGCTATGGCGAAGCCCTGAAAATGCCTGTGGGATTTGGGGACTTTGGACAAGAAGAGAGAGATATGGGCGGAGCATCCAAGGAGAATATTATGGATATGAGAATGGCAATGGGCCCCGGAGGACCCCAACAAATGGGACAAAAGAAAGGAATGAAGGTTCATAACCAGAAGTTTTATGATGACAAGAACCAGCACTCCAACAAATGGGGATTTAATAATTTTTATTAGAGAATCGAGATAAGGAGTTTTTTAAAAAGGGGAGATGAATCTCTTGCATAAAATTTGAAATTGAAAGAAAAAGAAATTATATTCGAAAAAGTAAAATTATAAATAGAAGTATGCTATATATTATATTAATTGTTCTGTAGTTATTGTAATGAAACATTTATATCGAGATACATTATTATTATTAGTTTAATCATCAACTGAGAAATAATTTCGTTCTATTTCGTTTGGGGGAGAGTGGTTTAGGGAAATAAGTTCAATTTTGACTTTATAAATCAATCTCATCAAATAATTATATATTATTAACTAGTTCATTAATTAAAATTTGTTTTTATAAAGGACCCAAACCCTTGTGTTGAACGGGTTTCACATTGAAGAGTTCATCATCATCATCATGCTCCTTAATGTCTTTGACACTTTGGATACCGTGGTTAACAAGACCGCCATAATCCTTGTTCTTAATGTCTCCGTAAATGTTGAGGCCATCCTTAATCAATCCACCAAGATTGAAGAGCTCATTTTCTTCTTCGTTATCAAGGAGAAGAGCAGGAAGAACTTTCATGCCAATACTAGCAAGTCTTACCATTTTTAGCAAAGAATCCCTTCTTCTTTTTATGGGGAACAGCAGGGGTGGTCTGTTCGGGATTTTCACCGGCCTCTTCGGGATTAGTACTAGCAACAGGGGGGATCAGGTGTGGGTTTGCAGCAAGAAACTGCTTCATTTTCTTGCTCACAAGTTCATTGTCAGCCATTTCATCATTCAGGAAAAGTTCTTCATCATCGAAGGCTGATAAGATTTTATCGAAAACTTTCTCTCCAACAGGAGCAATCCATTCCTTGTTTCTATTGATCCATTTAGTTGGTCCTCCCTTCTTCTTTTTAGGAGGGAGAACAGGGCGGCCTGTTCGGGATTTGTAACAGGAACAGGGAAGATTAGGTGTGGATTGGCAATAAGGAACTGCTTCATTTTCTTGCTCATAAGCTCATTGTCAGCAGTTTTGCCATGAACAAAAAGTTCTTCGTCATCCAAAGTTTTGATTGGCTGACGGAGAGGAAGCTCAAAACGGCGAGTTCTGTTGTTGGATTGAGCAGTTTGGGTTCTGTTGAAGAAGACTGAGCGAATGGGTCTCAATGGTTTGGGGTTTAACAATGACGTTGTGGGCGTCATGGTGGTGAATGGGATGGGATCTGATATGGTCAGCGCGAGTTTGATTACGATGTAAAACAACTCTTGTGTTGTTGAATTTGAAGAGTTCGTTGTCTTCAGAGGCATAAGCGAGACTGATTAAGGCGAGAGTGGCAATACCTTTCATGGAGGCAAAATTTATGAGAAGAAAAATTAATTATAGATGTGTAAAACTTTCTGCTTCAAATAGTATTGCGGGTTTTATTAGTTGGAAAGATAATATTAGGGTGAAGAAATTAATACCGTTCAAAATCTTTCTTTTTAATTTTAGGAGATTAATTGCAGTAAGAGACGAGTCAGAATTCCAACTGAACTATTTGGAGTCATTTTGTTCTCAATAGGTTTGAAAGAAAGGCTTTAAGAGAGTTGGAGCTTGTAAAATGAGGTTTTTGGTGTTCAGCTAAAACTTGAAAACATTTATTACCAAGAAAGATTGTTTGCCTGAATTAATTAAAAAAAAATAACCTTCATCTAGATATATTTTGATGGCACAAAATTGTTTAAAATTCGAATGTTTTAATTTTAATTACTTACTTTTCGAACAAAAAATAATATTTAAACACCTCATCTGCTTCATCCATTTGGAGCCAAAAAAGTTCTCTCCTTTTTTCTTGGGAGCCTTTTACCAGTTCCGACAAATGAAACCTTTCTTCATCTCAGCAAAGAAAGTTTGAGCCTCTGGGAGGCAAAGTCTCTGTCGTATTTTATTTATTCGGTGGGACTTCAAACCAATAATATTTCCGTATTTTCCATGAATATCCGAAAGCGAAGAAGGACGATCGATTGAGGAGAGTACTAAAGACTAGTCTTAGTGTTCAGGTCCATCAGAGAGAACACTTCTCCTTCAGCTATTGTTATTTTTAAATTCAGCTGCAAGGGGTTCAATAAAAGAATTTTAATTCTTGAGAAAATTTGCTCTTTTGCAGTATAGGGAATAGAATCACCTTCATTTCCAAATTCTGCTCTCAAAAGAATATCCCGAGGGGAAAACTGTTGAATTTATTCAAGGTATCCTGAAGACAAACAATGTCTTAATTTGGAAAAACATCTACAGAGTGAGTTAAGTGATGTGTCGGTTCCAAGAAGGATCGA